>VTLG01011783.1_pt1 | contig 13960 bp, 14 predicted proteins | sample 4694571 | NCBI WGS metagenome assembly VTLG01 (sample SAMN12604809, study PRJNA352737) | marine metagenome | biome: ENVO:00000447; feature: ENVO:00000209|ENVO:00000569|ENVO:01000036; material: ENVO:00002151; isolation source: viral sequences binned using virsorter ...
CTCTCTCGCCTCCAAAAAACGGACAAAGAATTGTTTTTTCAAGTACTTACGCTGCACGAGCCAACTACGTACACACACACGCGCGCGCATGGATAAACGAGAACGCCCGAGATCGAATGCCGCCCGCAAGCTCGCCGGGGTGGAACAGAAGAAGCGCAGCGCACGCAAGGCCACGCCGCGCTCAGAGATGGAGAAGGCGCGCAAGGCGCTGGAGCGGGAGATCCTGAAGAACGCGGATCCCGGCCTGCGCTCGGCCTATCGGAAGTTCAAAGACGGCTGCACGCCCGACACGCTGATGGGGATCCTTGGGATGGAGCTGATCCGCCTCCAGCGAAGCCTCGGCCCGGATGGCACGCCGGACTATCGATATAACGCCGCGATGCAGAAGCTGCTCGATCAGATCCGCCGCACGCTGGCCATGAACGAGGAAAGCGCTTTCATCCCCGACCGCGTGACCGTCACGATCGACCGCCCCGACGACCTCGAGGACTTCAGCGATGAGCCGGAATTCGAGTAAGCCGGCAGAGTATGGCTTCGACGTATGGGGGCTGGGCGATCCCTTCGAGGAGCAGCGCCGGTTTCTGTTCAGCCAGAAGAAGAACGTGCTTTTCTGCGCCGGCCGAGGAACGGGCAAGACGACGATCGGCGTGCTCCGGCTTCTGCTCTGCGCGCTGGATCCACGCTGCGCCGGCAAGTCCGTCGGCCTGTTCGCGCCCACCTTCAGGATGCTGTCGAGAATCCACGAGCCGATGCTGGAGCAGTACCTGGAGAGCTGGCAGAAGCACACCGGCTGGAGCCTGCTGAAGAACAGGGGCCGCGCTGACAAGGTGTGGACGCTGATCAACGACTGCCGGATCTACTGCCAGAGCTTCGAGCGCGCCGAGCGGATCCGCGGCCTTTCGCTGGCGGCGGCCATGGTGGACGAGATCGAGATCGCCCCCGATCCCGACTACACCATGGGGATCATCGCTGCGGCCGTGCGCTCCACTGGAGACGTGCCGCTGCAGATATTCGTCACCACGACGCCGAAGGGATACCGCGGAACCGTTCGCACCTACCTCGAGGCGGTGCGCGAGGGAAACGACGACTTTCAACTGATCACCTGCCCCACCACCGCGAACCCGTATCTGCCTCCCGAGTTCATCCTGCGCCTGCAGGCCAGCCTCTCTCGGGCGCTCTATGCCCAGGAGGTGGAGGGGAAGATCCTGCGCCCCAGCTCGACCGTGTTTCCAGAATTCAGCCGCAACCGTCACCTGGTGCCCTACAGCTACGAGAAGGGACAGCCCTACGATCTCGCGATCGACTGGGGATATTCCCACTGCTCGGCGCTCTGGTGCGCGAACCTCACGGAAGGCGGCGAGACGGATCGAACCGTGGTCTTCGACGAGATCATCGGCACCGACCTGCCGGAGCAGAGCTTCGTCGAATTGATCAAGAAGAAGTGCGCCGCCCTCGGGAGAGATCCCGATCTCATCGTCGGAGACCGCGCGATCCCCCGGCAGAATCAGGCCATGATCCGCACGTTTCGCAGCTCGCGAGTCCGAACCATGGAGTCGAAGAACGAACAAAGCATCTGGCGCGGAGTCGAGATCGTGCGCGGCCGCCTCGACCCCACCGACGGGATCGCGCGCCTGTTCTTTGCCAATTCGCTATTGCAAGGAGGGCATGAGAAAGGGATCATCCGATCCATGGAATCCCTGCGCCGGAAGCTCCGCGACGGCGAGGTGACGGACGAGATCCACAAGGACAACTTGCACGACCACGCCTGCGATGCACTGCGGATGCTGATGGTCGCGCGATTCAAGAACGCCGGATCGGCGTTCACCATGGGGACGGAGCCGGCCTACTACGCCGACCGCCGGCCCGGGAGAAGATGATGGCCCACTACCTGCTCGACACTCTGGCGCAGCGATCGTCGGACTTCCGCACCATCTCGAAGCGCCTTGATCAGTTCTGGCGGCGGGACTTCTCCGCGATGGCGGACATCATCAAGGATCTGTTTCCCAACAGCTACGATCGGCGCGTTCAGCGCGACATTCCGCTGGTGGAGCGCGTGGCGAAGGAGCAGGCGGTGTTCTACCGGCGCAAGCCCACGCGCGTGTTCAGGACCACCGAGGGCGAGGCCATGGGCGACGGGGCGCAGGCAGCTCTCGGGCGCGTCTATGCCGCGCTCGGTGTCGATGAGATGATGAAGGAGCTTAACGAACGCGCCATCGTACAGCGCACCGTGATCGGCGTGATCCTGCCCCGCCCAGGAGACGAGCAGCGGCGGCTTGCGATAAAGCTCTTCAGCCCGTGGGAGTGCGAGGTGGACCCGGATCCGGTGTCGAACCAGTCGATCAGCTCCGCGCGGGAATTCCGGTTCCGGTTCCCGATGTCGGCGAGCCACGATCGGATCAGCTTCGGCACGCTCAAGATCAACGCCCGCGAAGCGGTCTATCAGGTGAACGGCAAGCGAACCGGCGTCTTCAACGAGGAGGGGACGAACCCCCTGCCGGGATACCCCATCTTCGTCGCGCGCTTCGGCCCCGCCAATCCCGGAGACTTCTTCGCGAGCCTGCCCACGGACCTTCTGGACGCGAACGTGTCGGCCAACCTTGCGCTTTCGGATCTGGACTACGTGAGTCGCTACAGCTCGCACGGCCAGTGGGTGCTGAAAAACGCGGACCTCTCCCACGCTCGCGATCTGCGCTTCGGCCCCGACACCGTCGTGGGCCTCATGGACGAACAGGAGCTGTCGGCGGTCTCGGCCGGGAACTCGACCGCGGACTACCTCGCGAGCGTCGAGGCTCACCTGACGATGTTCGGCAAGATGAACGCGCTGCCGCCAATCTTCCAGAAGGGCTGGCAGACTGGCGCATCGAAGGCGATCGACCTGCACGATCGCGACAGTTACAGGCAGGATCACCGCCTCGCCCTCGAGGCCGCCGAGAACAGTTTCATCCGCGCCCTGCTGATGGTGATGAATCACAACGCAGGCGAGGAGCGCTGGGCGCGTACCGTGGTGGACGTGACGCACCACGAGCCGCCGATGCGGGCGGATCCGCTGGCCCGCGCCCAGTCGCGCCGCGTCCTGATGGAGGACGGGATCACAAGCCCCACCGAGGTGATCAGCCAGGACCGCATGGTGTCGCCAGAGGCTGCCCGGGAGATCATGCTGGCGAACCTCGAGGAATACCGCGCCGTACGCGACGCGCTCGCAGCAGAGGAGGAGGGCGGCGGATGACGTTCAAGCTGGACTGGCGAGCGATGGAGGAGACGCTGATCGAGAACGCAGCCGCGGAGATGATCCGTTTTAACGTCGCGAGGCGATGCGGCGAGGCGTTCATCGAGAGGATCAAGGAGAGGCTCACGGAGGACAACGTGGGCGCAGACGGCCGCCCCGTGCTGACCGGAGGACTTCGCACCGGGCAGATGTGGCGCGGATTCAAGATCAAGCCGGGCGGTCAGGGGGCGCGCGGATACTTCGCCGGATCCTCGTTCAACTCGCGTTACTACGAAACCGAGATCCAGAAGAAGCCGGATCGGGATCTGATCGAATTCGAGAAGACCCTGAGCCAGAAGGAGAAGATCATCCGCAAGCGCACAGCCGCAAAGAAGGGCGTCGCGCTCGGCAAGATCAAATCCGTGAAGAAGGTGGCCAACAGGATCAAGGCGCGTTCCGTTCAGTGGGGAAGGAAGACCAACGACGAGACGGGCGACTACAGCCGCCAGGGGCGGGCGTTCCTCGGGTTCACCGATGCCGAGGCTGCGACGGTGATCGCGTGGCTCGAGCAGTGGCTGATCAAGCGATACGGCGACGCGCAGGCGGTCCGGAAGATGGGCTGGCAGATCAACCGCGCTCTGAAGATGTCCGAGGACATGAAGAAGAAGCTGCACCAGCGCGCGGGGCGCTGATTCTTAAAAGCGCATTTGGCTCTTGCACTGGCTGATCGCCTGGCTAGGATCAAACAAAAGGCGGGAGGAGGCACCCATGTCGGAGCACCCGGAACAGGGGGAACAGAGCGCGCCAGCGGCGCCCATGCCGGAAACGGCAGAACCCAGCCAGGAGACGCCTACCATCGTCGGCTCGGCTTCGCCCTCCTTCGCGAGCGCAGACGACGAGGCGCGGCGCCCTGATGCGGATCCCTCGGATCCGGGTGTTCCGGCTTCAACGCTGGCAGAGGCCCCAGAAGCCGCTCCAGCGGCTCCGGCTGCGGAAGAGGTGGAACCGCCTGCCCCCGACGCCACGAAGCCCGCAGAGGCGAACCTCGAGGCCGTGAAGGCCGAAGCAGAGCTGGCCCAAGAGGTGGAGAAGCTGCGCGCCAGCGTCGAGAAGATGCAGGGCGACGCGGCCGAGCGGGTGCAGAACCATCGGATGCAGATCCTGAACGATCTGGGGATCCGTAAAGACGAATACGCCGCGCTCGCCCCCGAGGGCGATCCGGCGACGGACGAGGGGCAGAAGGCGATCCGCGACTGGGCGCTGGACAACCCCGGACTTTTCAAGCCTTCCCCGGCGCTGCCGACGGAGAAGGAACAGGGGCAGCCACAGCTCGGGCTGCTGACTAGAACACGCAAGACCTGGCGGGATGCGTTCGGCAGTTGAAGGAGGCGGATCGATGGCTTCGGAAAAGAAGGCACCGGCCAGGAAGAAGACAAGCGCGGAGCAGGCGGCAGAACTCGCCGCGAAGATCCGCGACGACATGGCGAACAGAAAGCGCCTTCAGCCCGGAGACGTCGTAGGCGGAGACCGGGACCACTGGCGATATGTTCACGTGCCAGCCGATCCCCAGACGCGGGACAGGCTGGAGGCGAAGCTGCAAGGCAGGGGATACGTGCTCTGCAGCGACGGCGAGAAGATGGTTGGCATGAATACAGGCCGACTCTGGAAGATCCCGCGGGCCATCCATAGCGAACTGATGGCGGATCGTCACAAGCGCATCATGGCGCGATTCAACTGATCAGGGGCCGCGCCCTGATTGAAGACAACGCCCCGCGGGGCGGTTCAATGGGGGAGCCCTATGGCTTACGCAATCGGAGACAAGTACGCCGCGATCGCCAGTGAGTGGTCGCAGGCGATCACGCAGTACGCGCCCACGTGGTCGCAATTCGCAGAGCTGATCACCGATCAGGGCTCGACGAGCCTTCAGCGGTTCGCAGACACTCCGGTGGCAGCTCTTCAGAGCTGGGCCGGCGGCGACACCGAGATCACGAAAGTGCCTTACGGCAGCACGCACGAGCAGACGGTTGCGCTCGGCGGACAGGGAAGCCGGATCGTGCTCGACAACATCGACATCCGGATGGATTCCGGGCTGGTGGAGCGCAAGGCGGCCGAGCTGCTGAACGCCACGCAGATGACGATCGAGAGCGCGGTCTACTCCCTGCTCGAATCGACCTTCACGGCCACCATCCCCAGCGGAGAGTCCGGAGGCACAACGGCGATTTGTTCGGCGACGCATTATTACGATGCGAACGGCGACGACGCCACGCTGGACAGCATCCAGTCCAACCTTCTGAGCACTGCGCTTTCCTATGATGGACTGAACAGCGCCCTCGAGCTTGGATACAAGTGGAAGAATTCGATGGGTTCCCCCATGGGACTCTTCCGCGGGCCGTCCACGCTGGTCGTCTCCCCGAAGAATCGAGCGGTCGCCGCGAAGCTCTGCGACTCCGCGGAACTCCTCGCCAGCGGAACCTCGACCTCCGGCGCGGTGTTCATGGGCAACCAGAACCCGAACACGGGCCTCGGCTACGTCGTCTCGAGCCACCTCACCACTGACGATGACGACTGGTGGGTGGTGGACAACAACGTTGCGCCGATCAAGGTGTGGGTGCCTTTCACCCCGACGATCTCCATCACGGAGAACACCTCGGCGCAGACGGTCCTCACCTGCTCGGTGTGGCTGAAGGCGTTCTGCGATGCACCCGCGAACGGGATCATCGGCGCGAACGTGGCCTAGCCCAGGCCATGCGGAGGCGTCGCGATGCTGACATTCATTCAGGATCAGGCCGGTACGCTCGAGGTTTACCCCTCGGGGCGTGCAGCCTCTGCGACTGTCACGGTCTACAAGCCGGGAGGGGGCGAGCTGATCGCCTCCTCCTCGGCGACCGTTGACAGCACCAGCACGACCATCTCGGGAACCCCGACATCCAACCAGGTGTTCGCCGTGGCTTCGGCCTCCGGTCTCTCCGTGGGCATATCCTACGCCCTCGAGAGCGCCACGGAGGGATCCTCGGTGGTGGAGATCGCCGAGATCAGCGGCACCACGATCACGCTGGCGCAGCCCGCCAGCTTCGATCTCGCAAGCGGTGACGCGCTCCGGGGGCTGCGGCTCACGAAGGCGCTGACGTCTGCGAACACGGCCGACAGGGCGCTGCACTATCGCGCCGACTGGATCGTGACGCCTGCCGACGGCGGGGACGTGCAGAGCTTCCGCACCATGTTCTCGATCGCTCGGATGCAGTTCTTGCCTCCCTGCACTCGTGACACTGTATTGCGCTACCTTTCGTTCCAGTTCCCCAGCGCCATCGCCAGATACAACGGCGAGGAGATGGCGAACCTCGCGGAGCGAGCGAGCGCTCGAGTCACGCGCCTGGTCGAGAGCACCGGCCGGGCGCCGGAGCTGGTGGGCCGCGCGGATCTGTTCGCAGACGCGGGCCTGCTGGCGTTGAAGCTGGTGCTTGCCGACGACGGACTGGTGCCTCAAGCTGGCACGATTGATCTGCTCGAATTCACCGACAGTACGCGCCGATCGCTGCAGCAGGCTGTCACCGAGGCCGTGCGAGCTGCCCAGTGGTATGATCACGACGACGACGGCGTGGTGGACCAGAACCGCCTCGAGGTGGGACCGTTCGCCATGAGGATCGTGCTGTGAGAGGGAACGAGGTGCGCGATGCGCTGGTGGCGAAGATTGAAGCGATCACGCCGGACACGAAGGCGCACGCTGGCGATCTGTTTAGCGTGATCGACGCGGGGCTGGAGTCGCTGCCGGTGGATCGGCAGTGCTATCTGGAGCGCTCGCGCCCGCAGGAACCATCGGGCACCCTGTTCGCAGGGGCGGATCCGTATACGATAGGGTTCGATCTGGCTGTCGGCTACGTGGCCACGCCAGGACTGAGCGCCCGCATATTGAAGGATGGCGACAAAGTGGTGGACGCCATCAAGGAGCTGGAATCAGATACGGCCAGCTACCAGCAGATCCACCACGTGGACATCAAGGGTCTATCGGACTCGATCGATTCAAGCGGGATCCGGGTGTGTTCCTGGTCGATTCAGGTGGTATACGATAGACGAGATCCGAGCTAGACAACCAACAGGGGGATCCCATGCCGACATACAGCCCGACAAAACTGGGGCAGGTTTACATCAGAAAGCAGGCCGCAGGATTTGGCACGCCATACAGCGCAGCGGAAACGGCCTCCGGCCTTGCTGTCGAGGCGGCGGCGTTCGTTCCAACTGCCACCCGCGAAGTCTTCGAGCGCGAATCGGTGACGGGCGACTATCACAAGCTCGGCGCGATCAGCGGCTCGCAGGCGGGGCAGAACACGATCACGCTGACGATGCCCATGCATGGGATCTCGGCAAGTGCTCCGACGGACAATCCGACCGCGCACGCCGAAGCGGAGATCCTCGGGGCGATCCTGGGAGGGAATGACGCGATCAACTACAATGCCGGTGTTGTGAACAGCAGCGGGTCCGATCTCGACACGATCGACACCGACTCGGGAACGTGGAAGGCCGGGCAGGGTGTTATTGTTCAGACGGCAGCAGGATCGAGTGGCTATGAGATGGGATTCATTGAAAACGCCTCTGATGCGACGGCCCCAGAGCTGCGAACCCCTCTTTCGCCAACAGCCTCGGTTCAGAACTCCTCAACGGCATACGGGACGGCCAATGCATGGCTGGCGACTGCGGCCCCGAGTGCCTTCACGATCCTGGTGCGCGGCCTGGACAACAACACGCAGATCCTTGCGAAGAGCTGCGTGCCCACGAGCGTGACGATCACGCTGGATCCGAAGGGCGTGCCGACCATGGAGGCCACCTTCTGGGTGAACGAGATCGCCCAGAGCGCAGCAGGCTCCGCGCTTTCCAACTACGCCTATTCGCTGCCGGTGCTGCCGGTCGCAACGGCGAACGACGCCTGTCGGCTGGTGTACGGCACCGCCTCCGCCACCGTCTTCGACGTTGAGGGGTTCACGCTGAACATCGAGCAGGAACTGCAGCCCCAGCTCGCCCATGGCGCCAGCTCGGGAGTGCGTGACGTGATCGTGACCAACCGCACGGTGTCCGCGAGCTTCACCAGCCTGGTGGGCGCGGCGACCCCGTGGGACACCTCGGCCAACATGAGCACGGTTTTCGACCTGAACGACGTGGACGACGGAACCGGAAGCAAGTGCATCCAGCTCACGCTAGGAAACACGCCGGGCCAGATGTTCGGGTTCTCGATCCCGCAGCCGCTGAACACGGCACCGCCGGCTCTCACCGACTCCAACGGGATGTGGGCCGTGTCGCACGAGGTGACGGTTGGCAGGTATGCCGGCGACACGGGGACCGTCGGGAGCGTGGACAAGCCGATCGTGGTAGCGTTCGGATGATGAAACAGGCCGCGGGCTGGGCGGCCGCTGACAGCAAGGAGGGCAGGATGTTCCTGTGTACACGCACGGAAGATCGGTTCCGGCTCGTCTATGAAGGCGATCCGGCAGTGAAGTCGAAGAAGGGGCGGGATCCCGCATGGATCCCCGAGGCGGATGCGGTGGTCAGATCGGGCGAGAAACCCGACGTGATGGTGTGCCGACCGTTGAACAGCGACGAGGTGATCCGGGTGGTGACACTGGCAGATCAGGATCCCGCGGCCATGATCTGGTGCGCGGGGATCGGCACGGTGGCGATCGAGCGCGGAGACGGCGAACGGATCGAGGACGCCGACAAGATCCGCGAGATCACGAACCACCCCGGAAACCTCGAGTCGATGGCCGCCCTCGCGCAGGCCATCCACAAAGCCAGCTCGGAGGGGCTGGCAGCCCTGCCCTTTCGCGGAGGCGGCGATCAGGAATAGCGCCCGCCTCACGGGGGCGCCATACGGCCTCGATTGCGAGGCGTGCCCACGGGGGCAGAGGTGCGACGAATGGGGCGAGGAACTGGAGACCGGCTATCGCTTCGAGGGGCAGGGCCTTCTCGGCTTCGAGTGGGAGGCGTGCCCCGTCTCGCACCTGCGATCCCCTCACCTGATGCGCGCCCTCGAACTCTACAGGCAGTCCCGCGTTTTCGGCGGCCTCGACGGCTATCCCTCGAGATGGTCGGCGTGGGTGGTCTCCCATCTGGTCATGATCCACGAATCGATCGAAGCACAGCGCGCCGAAGCGCTGAAGAGGTGACGCCATGAGCGTGCGCGGTTCCGTCGATTTCAAGCTCGCATTTCTGGCACAGGACGAAGCCAGCGCGGTGATCGCGAAGCTCCAGAAGCGGATGAAGGACTGGAGCGGACAGGTCAAGAAAGGAGGATCCGACGCCAAGGAGCTGAACGTTGTCCTCGGCTCCATGAAAACCGCGTGGACGGAACTCAACAGCAAGGCCGAGCTGGCAGCAGCCGCGATCGAAAGTGTGCGCGCAGCCATCGACTCGGTGGTGGTCGGCGAGATGGAGTCCAACGTGGATCTCGTGTTTCGCCAGCTCGCGGACACCACCGCGCAGGCGGAGCAGGGGATGGTCGCCCTGCGTGCGGCCGCGCTCGGCACGGTCAACGATGTGGCCCTTCAGCAGTTCGCCAATCAGATGATGTTCACGGGCCAGAAGCTGGATTCCATCATGGTCTCGCTCGAGGCGGGATCCACCATCGCGCTCGCAACCGGCCAGGATGTGATTCAGGTATCCACTGCCATCGCCAAGGCGATGAACACAGGAGAGGCGGAAACACTCAAGAATCTGGGACTCACGATAGACATCAACAGGGAGATGAGGGAGTACGCGAGAAGCCTGGACAAGGTGCATGGCACGCTGACACTCGCCGAGAAGCGCGTGGTGATCATGAACGCCGTGACCGACGGGCTGAAGAAGCAGATGCGGGCCGCTGGCGTGAACGCACAAAAATTTGATCTGACCCTTCAGGAAACACGCACGGCCCTCGAGAACGCCACAAGCGCGACGGGGCAGTTCACGGCGGGACTTGCGGGCGCTGGTGCCGAGTGGATCACGTGGGACAAGCAGAGCGACAAGTGGAAGGAGTCGATCCGCGGACAGGCTGCAGCGATTCTCGAGGCGTCCGATGCGGTCAAGGACCACTCCAGGGACGTCGAGGACTCCGATTCAATTCTGATGAAAATCTTCGGGGAAAGGACTTTCCGGGCGGAGCAGTACGCCCTTCGGGTTCATGGGATCGGGCAGGCGTGGGATCGGGCTGCGCCCCTTGCGCGGCGGTTTACTCGCGAGCTGGGCCTTGAAGAAAGCAGAATCAAGATATTGACAGCGCAGATCGCCAAAGCAATGCACAGTACGGACGGCTGGCAGCGATCGGTTCAGAACATCGTGGCCGAGCATCGCAACCACGTGGACGAACTCAAGCGGCTGTCAGACCGAACCGAGGCCCAGAAGGTCATGCAGGAGGACGCCACGAAGGCGACAGCAGAGGCGGCTCGAGTGCAGGCGTTGAAGACCGAAATCGAACAGCTATCTGCCGATCAGGAGATGGCGAGGGTGAAGGGGAACCAGAGGCTGGTCGAACAGATCACCCTTTCCATCGGAAGAAAAAAAGACGAAATCGAGATCATCAAGAACTCGATCACATTCAAGCAGGCAGAGGCGCGCGAGGATCTGCGGCTGGCCAAGCTGAAAAGGGATCGCGCGAAACGATGGAAAACCGCCCGCCAGAAAAGGCTGCGCGACGCCATCGAATTCGATCGCCTTTTCAGGGATCTCGAACACCGCGCGATCGATCGCGAACTGGAAGACTTCGATCGCCGCCAGAAATTGCGAGAGGCGGAGAGCGCAGCCATCACGAACGCGGAACGCGCAAGGATGGCCAACGCGCTGAGGGTCGAGCAATTCAAGGCTGCCGCAGCGAAGAAAAGCCACATCCAAAGCACTGAGCTGTTCGCGAGCCAGGTGGCGGATCGTGTGCTTATTGAGGCGGAGGGCAGGCGCTCTGTTCGCGAGGCCGAGAAGGCAGACGAGGAGATCCGGCTGCAGGATCAGCGCGAAGCCAACGAGAAGCGCATGGAAGCCATGACGATCCACGCCGAGGCCAACGCCAACGCCTTCGCGATCGCAAGCGGCCCGATGAACGACATCCTTGCCGATCAGGGCAAGCGCATGGACGACTGGATGATCGTCACGACGAACGCATTCGAGACGGTGGGCGAGGTGTCCAAGATCGCCTCGAAGAACGCGCAGGACTGGACGAAGGGGCTGCCCGGAATGTTGAGCGCCTCCTCTGGGATCACGGCCGGACTGATCAAGGACAAGCGCAAGGAGGCGGCGGTGCGCGGCGCGTTCGAGGTGGCGGCCGGGACGTCCGCCTTGTTTTTCAACCCCGCCCAGGCGGCGGCTCACTTCGCATCGGCGGCGCTCTTCTTCGCCTTGTCCGGGGGTGCCGGCAAAGGCTCCGGCAAATCGAAGACACGAACCAGCGGCACCTTCGGCTCCGGCGGAGCGCAGGGCGCCGCGGTGGTTTCGGGCGGCCCCTCCAACGTGGTTCTCAACGTCAACGGCTTCGTCTCCGCTGATCAGAACCAGCTCGCGAAAGGGATGCAGGACACGCTCTCCGGGATCGCCACTGGCGGATTTGTCGGGGGGACGATCTAATGCCCGCGAACCAGATCGGCCTGAGCTTCCACCGCACTGGATGGACCGGCAGCGTCACGATCACGAAGACATCCGGAGGCGCCACGAGCGCCGTGGACTCCACCGGATCCACCTCCAGATCCGTGGCAGACTTTCTGAACGCCATCGAGACGGCCGGCCTGTCCCTGGTGGGCGGCGGCTTCAACTGGGCGGTGTCGACTTCGGGGGTGATCACCATCTCCAGCTCGGTGGCGTTCTCGCTGTCCTTCACGGGCACCACTGCCGCCCGCCTGGGGTACAGCGGCAGTCAGACGGGGGGAAGCTCGTACACGGCAACCTCCGCAGCCGGGGGGCTGTTTGCGCCCTATGCCTCGGAGGCGGTTTTCTACTCGAACGACGTGCGGGCGCCCGCGGTGCCGGGCGTGGCGACTGGCGCAGGGGCGATCTGGATGCGGACCCCGGCCAGCGATCCGATCCGCCCCACGGTGATCCTCGAGTGCCTGCGCTCCAAGGTGCTCGAATTCATCGATGCCCACGCCGTGATCGGCACTCCATCGAAGGTGGACATCATCGACGACGATCACGGCCTCGACGCCTACCATCTCGGCGCGGTTCGTGTTAGCGAGAGATCGGCAGTGTCCGGGTGGTCGCTGATCGAGCTGGAGGTGGTGGCGTGAGTGCGGCGCTGATTCAATCCATGGTCAACTGCGGCAGCTCCGCGACGACCGTGGCCGGGTTCAGCTCGATCGAATGGAGCACGAACGGATCCGACTGGACCACGGTCTCCATCACGGGCTGGCGTCCGTTCAGGGATTACCTGTCCACGATGTCCTCCGCTCTGCCGGGGGCGCTCTCGATCACCTACAGCACCACCACCGACCGCTGCACCGTCGCGGTTTCGGACTCGACCACCTACCACGTGAGGTGGACAGCATCGACGGCGAAGCTGCTGGGGTTCAACAACACGACCGTCGCAACCGGGGGATCGGACACGGCGGGAGACTATGCCCCGCGGGGCGTCTGCCCCCTGTCCGGCCTCCACCTCGCCAACCCGAAGCCGGCCCGAGCCTCGGACGTTCGCACGTTCCGGCATGGCGTCACGCATTCCACGAGCTTCGGCGAGGGCACGATCTACGACGTGCGCGGCACCATCGCCCACGCCGATCGGGTGCGGCTTCAAGAGGGGCCGTGCTCCATTGGCAAGGTGCGGATCGGGGAATGGGCCGCGGGCGCTGTCTACTCCTCCTCGGCCCTCGGGGGATACCTCGACGCGGTGCTGGTGCAGCAGCCGAGCATTGCCCCGGCGGACACCGTGGAGCAGAACATCGATTTCTCCTTTATCGCGATCGCCCCATCGACCGCGCACGACACCGCCGAGTCCATGGGGGATCCGGTGTTCGGCTCGCTCAAGCGGGGTTACTCGCTGAACTACTACGCCCGGATCGAGGGGATCCCGTACATCTTCACCGAGGCGGCCACGGGGATCACGTCGTCCGCGTACACGAACCACACGGAGAGCGCGACTCTGGTGATCAGCGACGGAACGACCATCACGCAGAAGATCGAGCGCTCCAGGGGCCTGCTGGCATCCACGGGCCTGCGGCTCGGCATCCTCGACCCCACCAACGCGCTCGGGCTGTTCAAGCGGCCGACGCTGAAGATCGCACTGGGCGCAGACCTCGCCCACAACGGCACCACCGCCACCATCGATCAGGACTCGGGCGCGACCTCGGACTGGCCCGCGGGCGGAGCTGCGACCGCGAGCTTCTACCTTGGCAAGGAATTCGTGAAGTACGGCGCGAAGGCGACGGCGAACTTCTCCAGCTTGACCCGCGGCAACTGGGGGCCGGTCTATGAATACAAGTCAAAAGGCCCCGGCAGCTTCGCGACCCTGAGCGATACGCCCCAGGTGTGGCGCGGCCGGATCGTGGAGGTGTGGGGGATGCTGCTGGATCCGTTCGGCGCACCTGTCGCGTCGGACTTCGACGACGCCTATACTCGCGCCGTGTTCACGGGCGATCTGCAGAGCCAGCCCGGGTTCGACTCCGGGGTGTGGGTGCTGAACTGTTCCGATCTGATCCGCCGGCTCGCCACGTCCACGGGGGTGACGGCCAGCGGGAAGTGCGCCGCGCAGCACGGGGGCAAGGACATCGGCTCGACGCTGATCCGGCTGGAGAGCGGCGCAAAGGTCACGCTGATCTA
>VTLG01014239.1_pt1 | contig 13959 bp, 8 predicted proteins | sample 4694571 | NCBI WGS metagenome assembly VTLG01 (sample SAMN12604809, study PRJNA352737) | marine metagenome | biome: ENVO:00000447; feature: ENVO:00000209|ENVO:00000569|ENVO:01000036; material: ENVO:00002151; isolation source: viral sequences binned using virsorter ...
TATCTTTAACACCTAATATCTTAAACTCACCTGTAGATGTAACCTGACCCCATGCAGAGCCATCATATACATACATCTTATTAGCAGATGTATCGAAGTATAAGTCACCTTCATCATTAGCTGATCCAGGTGCTGAACTTGCTATACGGTATCTACTGTTAAAGTCATTGATATCATCAGATATTTGAGCTACATCTGATTCTTTTATAACTGTTTTATGATAATTATATATCTGACCTGAACCTGTAGAGGTTACTAACATACCAACACCAGCATCTATAGTGCTACTATGGAATGCTGAATTAATATTATTAATCGTTACGGTACCATTTGAGCTTATGGTATCTCCAGTTGTACTAACTCCAGAACCATTAACAACTAAACCTCCAGCATCTGCAATACTGATTACAACACCAGATGCAGGTTGTGTCTCAGGGAAAGATTCATCATCTGCTATAACTTCTAATCCACCTATAGGTGCTATCTGTGCTGCTACATAATCTACAACAGCTCCAGAAGTAGGAATAGAAGTATCAGTATCAGAGATAGTTGTTTGCTCACATCCTATCTTAGCAAAGGTAATAGCATCATCTGCTATCTTTGCTGTCGTTACCTGACTGTTGGCAATATGAGCAGTATCAATACTACCATCAGTATAATGCTCAGAATCGATTGCATCATCGGCTATTTTTGCTCCTGTAACTGCATCAGCATTAATCTTAGCTGTAGTAACTGCACTACCTGCTAGTTTATCTGCAGTAATTTGAGAGTCAGCAATGTGTGCAGTATCAATAGACCCATCTGTATAGTGTTCTGAGTCAACAGCATCATCAGCAAGTTGACCACCTCCGATAGCATCATTTGCTATCTTAGCTGTAGTAACCTGATTAGCTCCAATATGACTTGTATCTATACTTCCATCTACTAACTCAGAAGAATCCACAGAGTCAGCAGCCAGCATAGTAGCTGTAACTGTACCTGTATCTCCTGTAGTTACTACTGTTCCTGTTACGTTAGGAAGAGTAATTGTACGATCAGCAGAAGGATCAGCAACCGTAAGAGTGGTCTCATAAGCATTATCTGTTGCACCTTCATATTGAATATTAATACCAGCACCCAACTTTAAGTCACCAGTCATTACTGATGTACCAGTTGTAGACATCTTAGTTTCATCATACTCCATTGCTTTACGCATAAGCTGGAGTTGATTATTATTAAGATCTTCAGATGTAATAGATGCACCAGGTGTATAGTTAGCCCTTGGTGTAGGACTACCCATATCTGTCTGTGGTCTCATTACAATACTACCACTAGACAAATCAGCACCACCAATATGTATAGTCTTAGCTGCTGTGTCTACTGTGTATTCTCGGGGTGAGGCGGATTCATTTATAGTAGTAGCTGTGAAAGTTAGTGCAGTACCATCTAACGTTGCTACAACCTCTGTACCTTTGAATACATCAAAACTCCCTGAGTAGCTAAATGTATTCGCAACTCCCGTATTTTGGGAGTGTGTTTTTGTTACTTTTGTATGTGCCATTTAGTTTACTTCGGAGCTTTTGAATTTAAATTTGGAAAACTAAGATCTAAAATCTCTTGTCTAGTATCCCTTGTTCTAGCATCTTTACCATCTTTTTCTTGTTTAACTGCTTGAGTTTCTGTATATGCTTCATGTCCTGGTTGATTCATAGCAGCCCATGCTTTAGATCTAGCTTGATTTACTAGACGGTCTATTATAGTATTATGTGGGTAATCATTAGGATCAATATCCCAATTAGCTGGGTTATTTTGATTCGCCTCCATCTGCTTCAGTGAGTTTTGAACATCAGTTAGAGTTGATACATAATCTAAAGCTTGCTCTAGATTTTTAAACTTCCTACCTCTAAAAGTAATAGGAGCTTTACCGATAGCCTTTTGGAAATGTGATCTAACATTAGCATGTTTAACTAATGAGTAACCACCATAAGAATAAACTGTAGTTTTCAAATCATAATTACTTTGTTGTAACAAACGTCTGCCTGGAGTATTTCTCTTTATATCTAATTGAATTGGTGATACAGCATTAAATGACCTACCTATGATATTCCAATTATTTATAGGAGTACCAGTTAGCATATCATGTTTAACTGATAAAGGTTTGCCAGTTGTATATTCAGTAAGCTGATTTCTATTTCTTATAGAATCCCACATGCTAGAATTTAATTCTTTCATATGTGGGTTAATCCATTTACCAAATTCATTTCTTAAACCTGCTAAAGGTATACTATTATTCAGTACATTAGCTGTCGTCTTATTAAATGCACCAGGTTTCATCTGTACTAATTGCATAAGTTGGTCTAACCCAGACATATAAGTCTTACTTGTTAGTCCTCTACCTAATACAAATGCTACAGCTTGTAATCGTTTTTCTGCCCATTCAGATCCCATTAATTCTATATTATCTCCTATATCAGCTATAGATGAGAATATAACATTAAATGGTTCTAATGAAGCATAGTTAAATCCTACATTACCAATGTAAAGATGATTAGGTTTCCATCCAGCATTGATCCAAGATTGCTTAAGTTCTCTATCAGCTGGTCCATTACCTGTGAGCTGTCCAGCTTGATACATCATACCCATTCCTGTGACAACAGTAGCACCTACTGCCTGTCTACCTGTAAATAGGTTCCTAGCATTAGCTAAATCATCAGCATTCTCAATACCATATTTCATTAGTGGTGTGAAATCATCACCAGTATGTTTTAATATATCTAGTGATTCTTTATGTAAAGCACCTAGTATTGGTGTATTCTTAAATGATAAATTTAATCCATTAATACCTGTTCTAGCAAATAGATAGAAAGGTTTTAGTAATGGAGTTTCATTTAATAATCCATCTAATTTCTTAGAGAAACCATTAAGCTCAGAAGTTAATGTTATTTCTTTGAATTGCTTGTTTAAATAAGAATCAGCTGATAAATCTAAATTACCATCAGCATCTAGAAGCCTCTTATAATGAATATCTTCTGCTTGCTTCATTAACTCAGGAGTATATTTATTCCATTCTTTTCCTGAAGCTTCTAAAGCTTGCCTCATACCAATCTCTTTAGATCTAGCTCTAGCTAGTAACCACTTAAATGTATCATCAGTAGCTGCTAAAGCACGTGGAGACCAACTTAGTAATTTATTATTATTTAATGTTCTTGCATTATTTGTTAAATAAAGTGCAGCTTTATCACCTGCTGTACCATTTTGTTCTGTCCATTCACTAAATAATTTCCAATTATAATCTCCTCTTGTAGGAGCTTCAGAGTATCTAGTTCTTATATTAGCAAAATCAGCTTCAAATTTACCATTCCAATTTTCTTTAAAGACTTGCCAAGCTTCTGGTAGAAGTTCTATCATACCTTTTAGCTTAGCTTGAGATGCCATTCTTGAAGCTACATCATCAGTAAAAGGTGCTCTCATTAATGCACCTGCATACTCATTAATAGCGTTGAGATAAGCATTAGTTGTAGTACCTAAGATAGCTCTTAATGGAGTTTTAGGACCGCTAAGAATACTATTAACCATAACTCCTTGGAGTTCATGTATTAAAGCACCTGTCTTAACTTTACCATCAAACTCTCCACCAGTAATCTTTTGTCTCATCCAAGCATCGAAGTCTTTCCAATTATGTATTTTGTTAGATACTTTGAATACATCTAATAATCCATCAACTAATTCAGGAGCATCAGACTTCTTCAACATATCCATCATAAGTCTTACACCATCTACAGTCTCGCTAGTTAGATCACCTGCACGAGCTGTTACAATGGCTTCGACTTCATTTATCATCTTTTGATCTAGCTTACCATTGGAAGCTTTTAACCTTTCACCTAATAAACTCCATCTCAGTCTAGTCTGTTTGACATTAGATAGTCCAGCTGCAAGGTTATCTGCAATCCTTCTCATATGTCCATCAGTTTGGAAGATATCTTGTTTACCTAATGATTCACTAGCTGAAGCAGAGACCTCTCTTAATTTTGATAGAAGTGATGAATTGATAGAATCAGCAACAAATAGTTTCTCAGCCATATATCGTTGAAGTTCATCTAACTCTTCTAAGTTACCAGCTTTTAGTGGTGTATTTGTGAACTCCTTACCCCAAAAATCTTTTGGGTCTAAAGCTGCTGCATCTCTACCTTGTATTTCTTGTAAACGTTTTAATGTACCTTCACCATAATCACCTACAGTACGACTAGCAGGATCAAGAGATTTTAATTGTTTACCAAAGGTACTATCTTCTACTAATTCTTTTGTTAGTTTCTGATATATAGGTCCATCTACACCATGTCTAGCTGCAATAGATAACTCAACAGGACTTAAGACTGCATCTGTACTACCTTTTCTGGTAAGATTAGCATTGTCTATTTCAGTCTGAGCTTCTATAATTCTATTAGGATTAGCAGTTGGATCTGATCTAGCAACCCCAACATCATTACCATCAATATTCTTGAAACCACCCTCAGTATTATACCTTTCAATTGGTGTATTACCTTCGTTAAATGGGTTATCGGCTTCTATGTTTTTACCTTTCTGTACTTCACCAGCTTCAGCTAAATTCTCTTTTAGCTTTTGGGTTTGGAACCAATAATCCTGACCAGTTTTTTGTTGGAATATACTTGATGACCATTCATATTTTCCAGTAGAAGTTTTGAAATTATCTAATACTTTGCCGCTCCACTTTGCACCACTACCTATAACTTTAAAACCTCCTACAAGAGCACCAGCAAACATAGCATCTTGCCTTGCTTCTCCAATATAATAGGAGAGTTGTTTACCTAATGGAGATTCAATAGCCATCTGCATTTGAGAACCAAAGATCCAAGTATCTGGATACTTATCAATTAATTTCTTTTGTAGATTATCTTCATTATACAAACCTACCATACCTGCATAATTCAAATCTCGGAGCATGGCACCTTTAGAAGTTTCTAGAAAACCAGCTTTAGTTAGAGATAGTCCTAAGTTTTTAACTTGAGATAATCGTTTCCATGGTCCACTTGGATTTACAAAAGTTGTTTTAATTCCAGTTTTCGTCCAAGTTTTAACTGCTACTTTAGTTCCAACATGTTGACTAGTTAATTTATTAACAGCCATAGCTAATCTCTTACCTTTTGATAAGTTCATAACTTGTTTAGAAGCTGTGAGATTTGCAGAAACACCCATAGTACCTAACATTAAGGCAGCTTCTGAACCCCAATAACCAAGTTCATGCCATAATCCATCAGACCATACCCTTTTAGCAGGGGTCATCATTAGGTATGACATAGAGTTTGGATTCAGTTGTCCAAAATATCTATCACCAATACGTTTACCTTCTTTAGTTCCAAGCTTACCACCACTTATAAAGTGTGTAAACTGCTCAGGAAGGTTCATAGTACCTGCACCGAACTCAAGTAAACCAGCAGCTAAGTTATTATCCCAGTTTGAAACTTGTTCTTCTGGAGCTAATCTTGAAAACCTACCGTCCATCATGAACTCAGTTTTATTTACAACTCCCCATATATTCTGTCCAAACCTACTCATACGTGCAGCAAAGGTTTTACCTTCTACAGCACTCAGCCATCTTTCAGTGTACTCTTCATCCTGTTCTTTTGTTATACCTTTACCATTATTCCATCTATGGGTATCAAACATATCAGCATATGTAAACCTCCCATCTCCGTTTGTATCGAATATCTCTGTTAAAGTTTCATCTCCATTAATCTCATTAAATGCTGCTAAAGTATCATCTAAATTATGATTCTTTAACATATTAGATATTCTTCGTTCTCTATTATCTAGTTGGCCGCCATTAGCAAGAAGATTAAATCCTTGGATTTCTCTGTCTGTAATAGTATCATTTTCATCTCCTATAGATATATTCCGTTGAGGAGGATTATGCCAAATACTTTCGTCTACTTCAGACTCTTCCATGCCTTCTGGCATTTCACCTACATCAAGTTGTGGTGCATCAGGACTGAAAGCTTCTTCTGCACTAGGTAACCCTTGATTCATTTCTGACTCTGGATCAAATGCTGCTTCTAAATCTTTCTGTTCTTGTGTTTTAGTTTCTTCAGGATAATCTTGTCGAATAGTATCAACTGCTTCCTGATAGCCTTCTACCTCAAAGGTAGAATCCATGAAACTTGTCCCGTAATCTTCGGGTTGTACTTTTAATATGTCCATTAAGCTAACCAAGGGGCTTGATTTTCAGGTAGATTATGAGGGTCTGGTTCTCCACTATAGAATGCTACCATACTTTGTTCATTAAGATCAACTTTATTTGCAGTAGGTGCTGAGCCTCCATAATTTAGTGGTGCATAGGCGGTAGTAGCTGCATCTACTTGACCAGTTTCATCTTCTTCTTCTTTTCTATCAGGCCATATACCAGGATGTCCAGCTGCTTTTAATTGCTGATCTATTAGAGCATATCCAGTTAAACGTCTTTTACCAAGAGATAAGCCTTCATAATAGCTTAAAGCATGAGAAGCTTTTCTGATACCATTCCAAGTACCATGTACTTTAATGCTTTCGATGATTTCTTGAATACGATCTTGACCATATTGACCACCAATAACATACTCGTTAAACTCCATACCTTCTAAAGTATTTCTTTGCATCTCTAGCTTGCCTTCCGCAATCTTGGAAATTCTTATTTTAGAATTTTTGATCGATTCTTTTTGTTGTTGACTTTGTACTGTATACTTACTTAATGCTCCATTCCTTTGGATTTCAGTGTTCACACCTTCGAATTCAGGTAATGGTTCACCGTCTTTACCTTTGACTGATCCTAAAGGAGCGTTTAAAGCTAGGGATGCTGCATCCTCAACAGGATATCCAATAGATATAAGTTTATTAAACTTACGTTCATAATCTATTCTAGCATTAGCAAGGGCATACTCCCATTCAACTGATTTCTCTTTTGCTTTAATCCCAGCATCAGCCCAAGATTCATTAAGAGCGGCTTTTATTTGACCATCAATATTATATTTTTTCTTTAAAGCTTCTTCGTGTCTTGTAGCTTCTTTTCTATATTCTAAGGCAGCTGCAGGGTGAAACTCATTTAACATTTCATGAGTTATAAAACCATTGTTACTTGCTATCAATGCTTTGATACGAGATTTATCTACTCTCTCATTTCTAGCACTAACAGTTTCATAATTCTTAATACGTGTATCTAAAACTCCACCACGATTTGCACTCTCAGCTTTAAACTTATTAAGAGTAGCTTCATCAATCGGACCTTCCTGTTTTAATTTATCAAACTCATTACCTAAAGCTATATTTTCAGATGAGAGTATTCTCTCTTCTTCTCTTATAGCTTCTGCAATACCTTTTCGAATTTTTTTCTTTAGTTGTGCAGCTTTCTCTGGCCACTGCTTAGTAAACTTTGTACCGTATGGAACACCTAATGCTTTACACATTGAATCAGGCATAGGTACATCAAGTAGTTTTAAAGGGTGATCTGAATTACCAGTTTTAATACCTTCTGCAACTACCATAGCATCCCACTTTTTCCATGCAGCAGAATTGCCTAGAAGGTTATTATTAGTATCTACAGTATTACCTTCAGTAATAAGGAATAGTTGTATATCTTTACCAGTTTTCTTTGAGTCTTGCCATTGTAATCTATTTTTCTGCTGAGTATTCATAGAAGATTCTATGTTATACTGCTTCCGATGTTTAGCAATTTGGTTATCTTTTACTTTTCTAAGATGTTCTGTAACCTTAGCACGTTCTAACATTTCCTTGGAGTATTTATGTAAACCAAGATTCCTGAAAATTTTATCGCCATAATAATGTACAGCGTGTTGTTTCATTTGAAAAGCTAGTTTATTCTGAGATATCTCTTTAGCATTAAAGGTGATACCACCAAGAGTTATATCCTCCTCACCATTCTGCATGGATTGAGTTAACATATCCTCCATCATGGCTTTTTTATTTTTAATATCTTGCTGAACATAACCTACCTGTTGCCAAGGAGACAACTGTGCTAATCGATCTGCATCAGGATAACCATCAGTACCTTGGTTTTTTAGTAGCTCTGCTTTTAAACGTTGTAATTCAAACTCTTGTGCTTTAGCATCTTCAAACTCATATGCTAATTCACCAGCTTGTTGAGCTTTTTCAATTTCAATTATTTTTTTCTGGTATTCTGAACCATTCTTTTCAAGCCACTTAGCTTGTTCTACTTGAGCTTTTTCTAATTCAACTCTACCTTCTTCAATTTTTTTCTTAATATCTTTATCTTTCCAATCTTGCAAAGCTTGGGAGAAAGGAGTAAGTTTAGTAGTTATATCTTTAGCATGTTCTACTAAATACTCTCCTCTATCTTTAGCAGCTGCAGTGGTAATCTTCTGCTCTTGTTCGGATCGAGAACGTTGGTTAGCTTTAAGCCGCTCAATATTCCTATCGTATGATTTTGACATAGGTTAACTCTCAACATACATCTTGTCTTTTGCAAGGACATCATCAGCAGTATTATGTTTGAATGCTTGATGACCTTTAAGTGCAGATCCAGCTAATCCAAGGATCAATCCAGCTTTACTAGGTCCAGCTTCCATCTCAGGAGCTGCAGGACCAAAACCATGTATAGGTGCAAACGCTACATCTTGAAATAACTTATGCGAGTCATATTTACCAGCTCTATGTGATTTAGCTTTAGCTCTATTAGCTTCATCTACAGCAAACATTTTACTATGTAATGCTCTAGCTTTCTTACGTCCCATTTCCATAACAGGAGCAGCTGCTCTTCTAGCTGCCGTAGCACCTGTCTGAGTACCTGCATAAGAATTCTTTTGCATTTCTACAATAGCATCTTCTATAGCAAAATCTTGTTCTGCAAAGATACTTTTTAACTGAGCATCTGTATCAGACCATTGATCTAACATAGCTTGATATGTATAATCTTGATCTATCTCTTGTTCTTGTACATCATTCAAATATTGTACATTATCAAGATTAGCAGTGACTTCATATTCTTTTTGTTGTCTATGGTGATTCTTTAACTTAGCATTGTTTCGTCCTCTAGCAGCAGCAGTTTCAGCTTGGTGTCCTGCTACTTGGCCTGCCATATTGAGGCCCATTGAGATCATTGATACTGGTTCGCACACGGCAAAATTCTATAAAGGTTAATTTGTTGGGACCATGTTCAAGTTCCCGTAAGAACTTAAATCCCAGAAACTTTAGAAGTTTAAGATGAGCGGTATTCCGTTTATCTACTATGTTCCAAAGGAGTTCTTCTTTTCTACTTTCTACAAATCGTTTGGCTTCACGTGCAAAGGTTAGTGGATAGTCATGGATTGCATTAGTACACAACATCCATATTTGACCGCCATCTTGCACTCCCGCTAATCCAGCAGTCCTGCCGTTGGGGACTTCGAACCAAACTGTGTCTCCACAGAAAGCTGATGCAGGAATATAAAGAAGTGGTTCGTGACCGTGGCCCTCCTTCACTTCTCTATAATCGTCATCTCGAAGATTAGAAGCTACCTCAATAGCAGCTTCTACAGTAATTGGGTGAATGTAATCAGACACGTTTATAGTATCTAGGTGAGTAATCTCCTTCCCAATTCATTGAATGAATAGTAGCTGGAGATGGATGATTTGATTTTAAGAATACTGTTAAGTTATCATTTCTATCATATACTGGTATAGTATGTAGGTAGTTAGGTGCAATGGTTGCAGTACTTGCTAACACATTATCCCATTCTAATGATTCAACTGTATAGGTATAATCATCTCTACCTCTTCTCTTAAGGGTAACATCAATAACACCAACATCACCAAAGTCAAAGTTCATCCTATGGATAATCAAAGAACCTCTAGTTTCAGATGTCTGCTGTTCACCTTCTGTTTTAGTAATATATATCTTAGGTAACTCTACTTCAAACTCATACTCATAACCAACAACAAGATCGGTATTAACTCCACTACCATCTTTAGTAGAGGTTTTCCAGTTACCAGGTAACGTCACTGTTTGGTTCGGAGCTGTACCTGTAATAGAGGCTGCTGGTACATCATAACTTTTACCTGCTGCATCACTGTCTGTTGTACAGTATACTGTTAAGTTCTTATCACTATAGTATCCTGCACCTAATGTAAATGTAGAAGTATCGGATGCACCTACATATGTTATATCACCCGTTGCTATAGTCTTCTTAGTATCTAAATGTACCCTATTTTCATCAGGAGGACTGCCTATCATAGGAGTATCTGATGTTAATTTCAGGTCAAATTTTTCTAGTGTAAATTTATTGTTAGCATTATTTCCTAATACTGCATAATAGACATCATCTAGTATAGCATGATAGATGACCTTATTAGGCATTAACCATCTGAACCATGCTGACTGAGCACGTTTACCACCTGATTCAAACCACTTGTATCCCCACACTTCATTTGTAGAAGTATGTAATGTACTATCTACACCAAATAAAAGTATATCATTTTCTGTAGAACCTGAAACAAGAGTTGTATTCTGTGGAAATAGTTCTCCGACAATTTTAGTTTGTTCTTGTACTTGAGGCTCTTCTGTAGCTGATGCGTTAGCCATCTCATAGAAACGAGATTGACGTGCAGTACTATTCAAGAAACCTATAGTTGTACCTAAAGATATAGGTGTAGTATCAGAGTTAAAAGCATAAGAAGATAAGTATGTTATCTTAGCAGTTTCAGGAGTAAGCAAAGCTTCAGCACCTGAACTTAATAAGAACTGTTCACTAGCACTGAAAATAACTAATCCACCAGCCTGTTCAACAGCATCATATAATTTAGTTGGATATAGAGAACTGGATTGTAAGTCAATAGGATCAGCGTTAGATATAGCCATAGCTGTCTTAACCCAGAAGCTATAGTAATCATTAACCCTAGATAGAATAACATTCTCATTACTTAATAAAGCTATTCTATTCCTAAAGAACATCATCTTCTGAATAGGATTACCTACAAATGTTGGTAGTGAGTTAGTTACATCATCACCTACATCACGTTCACCCCATTCAGGATATTGAAATTGAAAACAGCCATTAGTATAATTACGAGATGAACCACCATTGATAGCATAAGTACCAGGATTAACTCTCTTGATCTGTAAGGGCATTGTATCCTTATCAAGGGTAATCTGTATACCAGGGGCAGCTACCTCTTCCCACACGCCCTCTCCGTAACGAGCTGGAGTGTATGTGAGTGTTGCGCCTGCGCCAATTGTACCTGATGCTGCTGTAGTTACTGTAAATGAATCTGATGCTACATTAGCAATAGTGTATAAACCATCCAATGCTCCTCCACTGGTGAAGTCAGCAAAGACTTGATCACCGTTAGACAAACCATGTGCAGTTGAAGTTACTGTTACTGTAGTACCTGATCTAGCATATGTAGCGCTCTTTGATATCTCTGCATTAATACCTTCAGCTTGGAAACGAAGATAGTAATCATCCATATCCTCACCACTATTAACTATTCTAACAACATATCCGTGTCTACATGTACGTGGTAGATCAGCTATATTATTTGCTTCTGTTGTAGTGATAGTCATCAACGTCTTTTCAGGTGTTGTGACTCCAAAGGGTGTAGCTCTATAGAGATGTAAACCATTACCAACAATTGTACAAGTTATACCTGTACCACTGATAGCATCTAAAGTGGCTTTCATATCACCTAGAATACCAGCTGAAGATACATGCTCTTCAGCAGTTGATGATGTGGCAGGAGGTCTTACTCCAGCTACATTACATCTTGATACAATAGTTTGAGTACTCTTAATTTTAGCAGTTGTTGTTACACCTTTCTCTGAAGTATAAGAATGTGTATCGTTTACTGCCCAACCTTCTCCACCAAATTGTAACTTTACAAATGGTTGATATGTATCATGATATGAATAACTATCATCTACTGGAGGTGTAGGTTGTGGAGTACATCTGGTATCTACTTCATACCTTAATCTAGACTTACCATTTGCACTCATATTAGGAGGTGAGGTACTAAACTTATCTGTACCTGTACCTATATCAACAGTCTCTCTACCCATACCTAAGCAGTCACCATTACTGGTACCACTGTAGCTGGTAGATTCATCAATTGTTATACCTGTAGCTCTTGTATGAGTAAAGGTAGTATTATCATCTGGATCAAATATATCTAATGCATACTGTTTACCATAGGTTATAGTATCAAGAGATATGAATGCTTCATTCAACTGAGCTGGTGATAGATCACCTGTACCAGTTAGCATTGCTGTATCTTTTCTTCTATTAACAAAGAACGTAGTTTCATTAATTGTTAACACCTGTATATCAGAAGACTTCTCATCTGATAAGGCTTGGTTATCTAAGTATGTAGCTTTAAGTGTTCCAGGAACAAGGGCATAATCCACTGGTATTGAAGCACCATCACTGCATCTCCATATATTAACTGTACCATCTGCTGCACATTGTCCAATGTATTGTTCATCATGTGCTGTATAAATACTGAACCATTTAGAATTGGCTGCTGTACTGACAGCATATGTTTTACTATCACTATAAGGATTACTTGTGGTGGTTATGTCTTTAACCAGCTGACTACCAGGGCGTTTGATTAACTGCCTGACAACATCAGGTACACCATTTACTAGGTCTACTACTTGTCCTGGTACTTTCTTTTCATCTGGTTGTGTTGATATACCTAAGACATAATTAGGTACTTTCTGTGTAACACTTGCCATTAGCGTCTTAGTGCTGTATAAGGTTTATAAGATTGATAAGCTGATTCATCTGGCCAACCCATAAATGTATGATCACCTTGATTACATTCATATTCCATACATGCTGCCCGAGCTTGAGCTTCATAAGTTCCTAACATACCTTGTAATTGTTGGTTAGATACTAACTGCACTGCAGCTCTACCAGATGCTTTATATATTATATACCTTTGGAATGGTGCTGGTATATCTTCAAATTTTAATAGTCTTACTTTGTTTACATAGAAGTAATCATCATCTGGAAATTCAAATGTATGGTTTACTCTATCATATAGTTTCCAGATACCATCACTTGTATCTTTCCTTCTTACAAAGTCACGAGTTCTGTCCCATGCATCTTCATTATCTATACGAGATACATCAGATTCAACAATGATTTTATTATCTGCACCTACTGTTTCTTTTATATGATATTCTATATTAAATGTCCAGCCTTCAGATTGTACATCTTGGCTTGATTCTTTGAGTAGATTAAAGATGAATGATATCTCAGGGTTCGCAAAGTCTAAGCCTGATATAGGAGACTGTCCAATGCTACCAAGAATCGCATTGACTGCGGATAGTTCGGTATCGATATCAACGGTTGTGGTAGTCATAGTTAAGAATTATAAATAAAAAAAGGGGAACCGAAGCTCCCCTATTGTGTTAGTTATACTGTGCTGTTACGACAGCGCAAGTGTCTAGGACACCTGATCCGCCTACAGTAGAATAAGCTAAACGTAAGTTTTTAGTTGTGGAGGCAACCGCTGAGGGGGTGCCTGATCCACTTGTATCTGAAGGAGAGATACGAGTTTGTGTACCTTTACATACACCGTATTCTCCAACTGCTGTTGGTACTGCCATAGTATTATAGTGTTAAGAAACTGTACCTAGAAGCGCACTGTTTGAATGCTGCCTACCGTACTCCAAAGGAGTAGCGGGGTCTTTCGTAACTGAACTCTTTACTTTCCCAATACCACTATAATCTGCAGAAGCATGGTAATTACCTTTTGTTCTGGTTATAGTCTGTGAAGTTCCAGGTTTAAGAGACATGATTAGCTACGTGCTGAGGTTAATTCAATTGCACCTGCAGGGTTAAGTGTACCTGCTCCCATTGCAAGACGCCCGACAAGTACATCTCCTTGGTATAAAACTGATACATCCCCACCAGTAACTTGGACTTGTGGGCCAATGGCTTCCACGATTCCAGCTACGTCACGCTGATAGATTAG
>VTLG01015941.1_pt1 | contig 13958 bp, 20 predicted proteins | sample 4694571 | NCBI WGS metagenome assembly VTLG01 (sample SAMN12604809, study PRJNA352737) | marine metagenome | biome: ENVO:00000447; feature: ENVO:00000209|ENVO:00000569|ENVO:01000036; material: ENVO:00002151; isolation source: viral sequences binned using virsorter ...
GCACCTGTGTAATTGATTACAGAAATAGTGTCTGCTGCTAACGTTACGTTAGTTGCTGTTGCTACATCTGAAATTGATAAACCAGTTAAGTCAGGCATGCCTGAACTCATTCTAGTAGTAATAGCTCCAGTAGACGTGTTTTTAGTTGCTACTTGAAAACCTTTTTCCGACCTTACCGGGCCGTTAAATGTTGTAGTTGCCATGTTAATATCCTCCTAGATATTTTAAATGTAGTCCCTAGGGGTGTCGACTATACGCGTCTACATTTAATTTATTTTAATTTGTATAGTGTGACTTTTATACAATATTTTTAAGTAGAGCGCAAGAGGGCCTATAATGTGGATTGGATTTTTCCAACGATGTAGCTTTTTATTAAGTAGCTACTGAAACTTGTGGAGCGGCGTCTTCCACCTTAATTAGCATATGCTCTTTTTTAGCTTCTGCTAATTTTATATGGCTAATTACGTCTCTGACTTTTCTGTCAATCTTAACCATATTGAGAGTATATCTACCCTCTTTAAGATGCTCCTGCTCCCACTCTAGATCCAGACCCTTTTTCTGTGTGTAAAGGTCTTGTAGATGTGCTTGCATCATTTATAACCTCCTCATAGGTTATTCTATTTATCTTGGGATTCATCATTTCTCCAAGATACTCCCATTTTATATCATTTTTTCCTAATTTGTCAATGATAGCATTTTCTATGTCTAATGGGCCTTCCATGCAGTTTATAATAAATTCTGTGCCATATTGATAGGCATAAATTTTTACAAGGAAGTTTTTAGGGTGCATTTTTTCTTTCTATTTTGTCATTGTGGCGGAACTGTGTCCCGCCACAAAATTATTTAGATTACGCTCCTGGTGATCCGAAGATACCTCTAGGGTCTGAGAATCCAAAAGAATATCTCTCTCTAGCTTTGTATCTTACGTTTCCAGTTTCGAAGTCACCTTCCATTGCAGTTTTGATTGGTGCTCTAACGAACATTTTTAGTCCATTAGGAACATCAGTCTTAATGAAAAACGCGTCAGTATCAGTTAAGTAGTGATTTACTACATAACCTTGTGGGATCATTCCCATGTTACCAACTGCATTGATATCATTATCTGCAGTGCCAGTTCTACCTTGAGACTTCATAAGTCTCTCAGCAGTAAATTGAAGCGCAGAAGGAATTATCATTTTAACTCCTTTAGCTGCAATTTTTAGACCTCTTTCATCAGTCATTGCTGCGATGTCAATTAAAGACTGCTCTAACGAAGTTTCGTTTAAGTCAGCTGCAGTTGACAACTCATTTTTAAATGTTCCAGCAACAATTGGGTGCGCAGCTGAACATAGTTCAACCCCGTCCCCACCTGTGAAGTTAGAGTCAAACGCGTTGTTTAACACGTTAGCACCTTTTACCTGCTTAGCATTTGCCATAGATCTAGCTAATGCTTTTGTATATCTAGACGCAAGTCTGTCATACAAATTATCTTCAATCGCTTCTTCAGTGATTGAAAACGCTAAAGCAAGCGTTTCGTGAGTGTATCTAGCAGTGAAAGATTCCTGTGCTGTATCAAAGTTTACACTTGATCCTTCAGGTTTAACTGAAGCATTAGCGAAACCAGATAACATCACTTCTTCTTCAAAAGCTCTGTCAGAATTTTCGATATCGAAAATTTGAGTATGCTCATCTGCGTAGTTTTTATATTCCAGGCCGAACAGGGCGTTCAATCCTGGCTCTAGTTCTTTAACTAGTTGTGATCGTGATATAGCCATAATTTATCTCCTATTCTACTATTATACGCCTGTTGTTAATTTAAATACATGTTCACCAGTGTTGATAACACAATATGCGTTAGCATTTGCTGAACCTGTATCACTATTGTCCGGGTCTTTTGAAATCCCAATCTGTTTAAAGTTACCAGATGTTCCAGATTCAGAAGTGTCCAACTCAGAAGTTGATTGTCCAGTTAAAGTGCTTCCACCTGTACCTGTAAAATCGATTGCTGAATTGTTCATTGCTGCTGTACCTGTTCCATCATGTTGTGCTTCATACACGATAAATGGATCTGCATAGACCGAAGCTTTAATATCAGAAGCATTAGTGCTTGCTGGATAAAAAGCTTTGAACGTAGGTTTACTTGTTGATGGGTCTGTATAAAACACGCCACCGAATACACCCAAAATTTGTGTGTCTCCAGCTGCTGCTTGCTCTATGCCACCCGCCGCTACTGCTTCAACCACTTGACCAGTATAAATTGCTGTTCCGTGGTTTGCTGCTATAGCGTATTCTTCCGTTCTAATTTTTCCACCTGACAAATGTCTTGTAGGTCTGAAACCGAACGCTGCGTCTTTGTTAGCCATAGTTTTATCTCCTTATGTACCTGCCCCTAGGGGCCTCCAGTACGGGTTAATTACATCGTTGGTTTCGAATTGTTAAAAAATTAACTTTTCTTGTTACCACCGAAGGTTACACGAGTCTGTCGATCATTATTGATCGGCATACTTGGATGCTGTTCCTTCATCAAGTCATTATCTATCGCGTCATTTCGATCTTGAGTTTGTTTTTTAAAATACTCTTCGCGCGACTTAACAACTTCGTTCGGTATCCTTGCCAGCAAAAGGCCGCCAACTCCGATCACCCCCTTGTATTTACCGTCTTGCACTGTTGGATAGTCTACTTCAGAATATTCATCAGCTCTCACTAATTCAAATCCTGATCTTAACTTGGCTGACATATTTGATGAATCATCAAAACCCATCGATTCAGCTCTTATCCACCTATGCTTATAACCATCCGGTGCAGGTGGTGCATCTAAAGATGATGGTGGAGTCCAAACTTTTTTCTGTTCTTTAACTTTTGTTTGGCTCGCACGGGAGTCTATTTTTTTATTTGTCATATGCTTATCTCTCCTTCGTGATATTTAATTGTTTCGCATAAAGTTCAAGTGGCACACCTAATTTTTTAGCAATTGTGACTTGAGACGGCGTGAGTCTCACTGTTTTGCGACTAGTATTCACACTTCGCTTTGCTGAAGCTACTGTTTGTGTAGGTTTAGTCGTTTCCGTTGTCTCATTATTACCAAATTTATGCGGGAAGTCAAGTCTCATACGTTTATCTATTTCAGAATAATATTCTTCTGAATTAGCGTCAAAACCTTCTTCCTCGGTTAGTTTTTTGTGTAAATCAAAAGCTGTGTAAGTCATAGCATTGTCTGTTCCAAACCAAGGGTTCTTTTCAGCCCATGCTTCAGCTTTTGGATCTGTTGAAGTAGTTTTTGGTCTAATAGCTTCTTCTAAAGTTTTAACAGCAGGCTCTTCTTTTTTAGTTTCAGCTGCTTTTTTTAAATTAGCTACTCTTGCTTCCTCAACTCCTAATTTTGCAATCATTTTTTGTGCTTCAACTTCAGCAGCTATATCTCCAGCTTCTCTTGCTCTTGTTAATTGAGCTTGAGCAGCTTGTAATCCGGAAACTACTCTGCCTTCCATTGCTGTTACATAATTAGGTTCAATTGTACTTAGTTTAGTTTTCAAACTTTCTTGTTCAGACATAACTTTTTTAGCGTATTCTAAAGCAGCTTCTTTTTGTCTTTCTGCTTCACGCATTTTTTTAGTTAGCTTAGCAATTCTTTTTTGAACACCTTCACTATAATCTTCTAGTTCTTTTTTCTTCTCTACTGTTTCTTGTTTTTCTTCTTGTGGTTTTTCTTCTTCCTTTTTTTCTTCAACTTTAACTTCTTCCTTTGGTTCATTTTCTTCTACTTTAGTTTCTCTTTCATTTTCATATGAAATATCTGTTCCGTGATCTTTTACTTTATCATATGTTCTTTTATCTTCTTTCTTATCAGAAATATCTACTTCTACTTCAGGTCCTGAAGTATCTATGTCGACCATTTCTCTGTCTTCTGTGTTTATTTTTTTATCTTCTGGCATAGGTTTCTCCTTCTATGTTTTAATATTGATGAAATATGTCTTCAGGGTTTTCGATGGTTGCTAAAATTTCATCATCATTTAACAATCTAACTTCCCCACCATCGATCTGTATTCTTGATCCAGCATATCTAGCATAAACAACCCAGTCACCTTCTTTACACCAAGGTCCTTCTGGATATCGTTCTTTATCATAACATTGTGAACCCATTTTTAGAATCATTCCACAATTAGAACCAATTTGTTGTTTTTCCAATGTGTCTTGTCCTAAATAAAGTCCACCTTTAGTTTTTTCTTTCATTTTAAAAGGTAAAATTAAAATTCTCCATCCTGTTGGATTAGGTAGCTTAGATGATTCTTTTTTTGAAAGATCTTTTTGTTTTTGATTTTGTTTTTTATCTTCTTCGTTATATTTTTCTTGCAATGCAAGTTTAACTTTAGGTTCCTCTTTTGTTGAGGTCAATGACTGTTCCTTTTTCATCTTTTCGCTCCTTATTATCTAGCAGGTTAGAGAGTTCCTGTAACATATATTGATATGTTCTAGCTTGTCCTAACATATACTGATATTTTTCCATATTGTCAACACCGCCACTAATCATAGTGTCTCCAAGTCGTTGTAGGTTGTCTCTCATTATTTTTTGTATTTTAGATACTATTGTTAATCCATCTTCCATTATAGTGTCGTTCCTTTCTCTGGTTCAAACTCTTCTAAAACATCTATTTTTTCTTTTGCATTAGCTATTTTTTCTATTTGTTTATTTACTTCATCAAGGTGTTGTGGATGTTCTCCAATACCAACACTGTTTTCTAAGTAAATATTTGCAGTAGCATCTGCTTCTGCTATTTCAGCTTCGTATTTAGCACGAAGTGCATCTAGTATTGCTCTTCTCATATTACTTCCATGTCCTTTCTTTGTATTCCAGATTGACCACTAAAAATTTCATACCAAAAAATTATTAAAGTCAAACGTGGTTCTTTATTTTTAGAGAAATCATTAGCACAATGCCAATGAGAAGAATCAAATCCAATACAACGATTATACACATTTGAAAAACGAACTGTTTCTTCAAAATCATTGTTGCTTTCAATTCTAAACTTCTCTGCTTCTTTTTTATCCAACTTACCTAAATTGAATTCTCTTTTTTTAACATTATTTCTTGTAGTAATCATAGGTCCAACACCTACTTTAGGTTTATATATTGAAGTTCCAGAACTTAAATCTGCATCCGGACTTAAATACATAAGTGTTGTATGTAAATGTGGAGTATCATTATGTACCCAACCTTTATTAAAATCTCCATCTATTTTTTGAAAATAAGCAGCGCATTTATATTGAACTGCTGGTGATGTTAAAAAACATTTTAAATATTTTCTACAAACTGCATTTTTAAAATGTTCAGAAATAGAACTTAATTCTGGTGATCTAGTTCCAGGCCATAATCCTTCTGGTTCTGAATTAAATTTTAATGATAGACCAAACCTTCTAATTTCGTCGGGATGTTTAAAAAAATTATCTATACAGGTTGTAGGAAATTGATACACCTAACATCTCCATCTTCTCCGTGCCTGTCGTATTCTTGAATTTGGATCGTTTCGTGTTTTTGCTGATGCTCGTTTTAATTGTCCGAGTGATCTTGCGCAGTATGATTTCCTACGTTTTGCAGCTTTTGACCCTTTCTTTACTTTTCCAGTCACGGCTGTTTTTAGTTTTGAACCGGGATTTAATCTTCTATAAGCTTTGACACCGGCTCGTGTCATGCCTGCTCCAGACTTTGTAGGTCTAAAGTTTTTTTTATTTCTTGCTGGCATTGTACCTTTTGAATAAAACTGTCTCATTAAATCATGCCTTTATAATATTTTACATATGATGGATTAGATAAAGTTACTCCTCCATAATCACTTTTTATACTTTTACCCATGTATCCAGCAGCGTAACCTGATGCTGCTTTTTTTCTTTTTGCAAATGTTGCGGCTCTACTAGGTGTAGGGCCTGTATTCGCTTTCGCTTGTTTTCTTCTTACGGCACCCGCACGTTGCCCTTTGCTCATCGCTCTTGCTTTTGCAATAGGCACGCATTTTGGATAATTTTTTCTTTTTTCTCCACCACTTCTTCCACACTTCGGGTATGAGCCATCTTTTCGCTTGTTCGCAATATCGACCCAATTTTCCTTTACCCATGCTCTTAAACCTTTTTCAGCCATTATGCACAGCCTAATCTTTTTCTTCTCGCTAAACCTGCACCCATTAATCCACCCATGCCAGCTTTTTGTCTGTTTTTCTTTTTACCACCTGGTGTAACTTTACCTGAACAAACTGCTGATGCATACATATTAGCATATGCGCTTGGATACACTTTAAATTTTCGCTTCGCGGCTGCTTTACCTCTTGGACAAAGTTTTGCCATTAAGACCTCGCTGTTTGTGCTGCTCTTGCAAAGTTAGCTGCAGTTGGTGCACCTTTAGCACCTTTCTTTCTCATCTTCTCACCTGAACCTGCAGCAATTCTTTTTTTCTTTGCTGCAATGTTTGCGTATAGACCAGGTCCACCTTTAGCTCTTTTAACTCTGTTATATAATTTACTCATTATACTTTTCCACCTTTTCTTTTCATAGCTCTTCCGCCACCTTTGTAAGCAATACCACCACCCATAAAAGGTGATCGTTTATCTTTTACCATACCACCACCTTTTAAGAAACCCATGTTGTTTCTAACTTCTTTTGGTAATTTTGGTAATCCTTTATTGCCTGCAGGAATTGGTTTTAATTTTTTATCCATTATTTTTTTCCTCCGTTTTTAAATATTTGTGTTCCCTTTATACCATAAATGCTCGCCACGACAAGGATCCAAAGATTAGTGAACCATGACGGGAGCTGCGAGAACATGTCGAAGAACAATTTTACCTTGTCCATTGCTGTTGGGTCATCAGATATGACTGCCCAGGCCAAAATTACTACGGGCAAACTAAGAATTATTAAAACTGCCTCGTCTTTCCAGTCTGATTGTCGGCTTTCTAGTAATTTTCCTTGGTAAGCTTCCTCACCTCGGGCCATCTTTTCTGCATGCATTAATTGTGCATCAGACATTGCTTGTTTTGTTCTTTGACGGTTAGCATAAATCTTACTTCCTGTAGACATTGCTAATTTAATTGCTGATAACCACATATTAACCCTTTCTTATAATTGAAACCGCATTAGGTGACTTATCTGTTGACGGTATTGTTTTACTTAAGATAGTTTTTTGAATTGAAGTGTCTGCTCTTAGTTTTGCAAGCTCTTCATTTTGTTGTAACTTATCATCTTGATTTTCTTGGTTCATCATAGCTCTCATTCTATCTAGATTTAGTCGTTCTTCACCTTCTTTTTCTTTTCTAGCGTTGTCTCTTGCTTGAATATCAAGTTCTCTTGATCTTAATTTAGCAATTGGGTCGTTATCAAACTGTGAAGTTATTTTTTTCTCTTCTTTTGCGTATTCATCCATCATGTCAGCAATCAAAACTGCTTTTCTTGCTTCAATTCTCTCTTGTAACATCCTCATTTGTTGTTGAATTTGTGGATTTTGCATTGCTACTCGTTGCATTTGCGCTAATTGTGGTAATTCTTCTCTAAATTCTAGCTCAATTTGCTCTTGTGCCATCAAACTTATGTGTTCAAGTATGTTTTTTTGTATTGCAGCGCCAACCATCGGTGCATTTTTTACCATATTCGTCTCCATAAAGTTTAAATGCGCCGTAATATGTGATCTGTGGTCTTGTCCAGGGAATGCTTGAAAAGGTTTACCAGCTAAAGCATCAATATGTTCTAGTGCTGGGTCTTTTGGCATTGGTTTTTCCGGTCTTTTTAAAATTAAATCAATATCTTTTACACCTAACGCTTCATACATGTTTCTATAAACTTCATATTGATTATGAATAGCAGGATTAGAAGCTGCCAGTTGCATTTCCGTTTGAGCGAGTGATATCCGCTGTGTTTGAGAAAAGATATTTGGATCTGCAACCGGCAAAATATCTATGCGGTCATCGAAATCACTTTGCATGATTTGTCTTTGACCGCCAACAACATCATATGGGTAAACTGGAGGTAAGTAAAGTTTAAAAACTCTTGCCATTAAACCAAACTCACGTTTCATAGAAGCGTATAATCTTTTATGAATTGCTGACATTGTTCTAGACCCTCTCTCCAACATGGCAACAGTCGTACCGACTGCAGCTTGTTGATTGCCATCACCAACTTGTAAGTCGGCAATAGAAGCAAATCTTTGTCCTGCTTGAACTACAACACCCATTAATTGTAATAATGTTGTTGATGGTTCTTTAAATGGTAAAGGCATAAATGCATCTCGTAGATTACCACCTGGTGCATCTACATCTCTAAACTCTCCAGGTTGAATAGGTTGTGCTTCGTCTCGCATCTTGATACCACGCATCTTGAATCCTGCTGGTAAATTAGACAGGGTTCCGGCGTCAAGGAGCGATCTTAATGCAACAGTTGCTGATCTTGATAATCCACCAATCATGTGAATTAAACCAAAACCATAAAAACCTAAACCTGGTAAAAATTTAAAATGCACAAAATATTGTATTCTATTTTTTTTAATATCACCTATTTCATAGTTTCTTCTAATAGATAAAATTTCTCTTGATGATTCTTCTATTGTTACAATGTAAGGTAATTTAATTCCTGTTGGTTCACCTTCAGGATCTGAATCTTCAAAACCATCAATATCTAAATTTGCATGGCATTCTAAAAGAGTAAACATTTTTTGGTTTCTGCCTCTGCTTAAACCTTCTAGCTCTCTTTCTTTTTTCTGTGATTCAGTTTCATTTTCTTGACCTGGGCTTAGTTCTATATCTCTATAGAAACCACCAACTTGTTGTTTACGTAAATCGTTTTCTGAAACTCTAACTACATGAATAATTGTTTCCGCATCGTCTAATGAGGTAGCAGTATACGGAACAATTAAATCATCTGCAGGAACAAATTTAGAAACTGTTCTCTGCATAATTTCGTCATAGTAAATTTTTTTAAATGTAGATCCAGCTAGAGGTAAATAAAATAACATCTGGTCAAATTCAGATTCGTATTCTGTCATATCGTTCATGATTTGGTAATTCATGAATTCTTTTACTCTTATAGATTGTTGTTCTTTGTCTGGAGTTGGTAGTCCAACAATCTGTGTTCTAACTGGACCTTGTGAGGGTAGTAGTTCTTTATAAGCTAAAGATTGAAACTGTGTAACAGCTTCAGCTAAAACTGGGTGAGTTGCACCTGAAGCTCCTCTAAATGGTTCTGAGCTTTCCTCATATTTAAATCCTAAAAGATCTAAACCTTTTGTGTATGAGTGCTCCCAATCTTTTCTAGAATTTTTATAATCTTGGTAGTTATCATATAACTCACTACCAATTGTGTGTAATACTTCATCTGGTAATAACTCTGCAAGATTTGCAAAGTGATCATTACTTTGTTCTTGATTAGCTGCAGATGGATCAAAATTTACATCAACACTTCCATCTTCATTTGGTTGAATATCTATTGGTTGTTCTGGTGTATCTTTTTCTAACTCTACCTGTATGTCTTCGGGACTAGGAATAGTTATTTCTTTTCTTACCTCGTTGGGTAAGGCTTTGTCTATGTTGTCTGCCATTCTTTTTCTCCAGTTTCACTGTCTTACCAGTATTATAGTTAATATTCAACCCCTGTGGTGTTGGTCCTGATTTTGGGGGTGGTCCTGACTTTTTACCTATCATTATGCACCTGAAAACTCTCCGAAAGAAAACTCATCTCTTTCTCTTGCAAGCTCTTCTCTTTCTGCTGGTGACATAGCTTCTAACTCTTGGTATCTTTCATACGCATCTTTTCCTAAACCTATTGCAGTCAAACCTGCACCAACAGGTGTAAAAGCTCTTGCTGCTCTAAAAAATGGATTTGCTGCTACTCTACCAATTGTAGATAAAATACCTGTGCCTCTAGGTGCTATTTGACCTACAGTTCTTTTTGCAAGTTCTGGATATAATAAACTTGTTCCAACTTCTACATCTGCAAATGCTTCAGGTAAACTTTCACCTTTTTCTAAATTTTCTTTTATCTTTGTACCAGCAAAAGTTGCAGCAACTGTTGGTGTGCTCAAGACTCTGGCAACATCACCAAGTCCTGTTAAAATATTTTTAGGATTAAGGAACGGGTTCGCACTTAATCTATTGTTTGCTGCTTCAAACATTTCTCTTGTTTTAGTTTTTTCTGGAACAGGTGCTTTATCTGCTGTTGTTACACCTTCAATAGTTTTTGGAAGTAATTGTAAATCAATATGTTTTTTACCTAGTTTTAAAATTTCATCTGCTTCTGCATCTGTTAATTTATCTAAAGGTTTATTTCCTAAAATATTATTATAAGCCATTCCTTTTTTAGGATCAAAACCAATATCTTTTATTTTTTTAAAATTTCCTTTTTCATCTACTTCAAATGTTTCAAAATTAACAAACCCTTGAACGTTAGTTCCTTTTAATTGTCCTCTTAAACCTTTTACAAGACTATTATATTTTTCAGCTGCAGCTTTTTTAGAAGCTACTGAGGCATTGGGATTTTGTAAAGTAGCTAAAGTTGTTTTAAGATTATTATCTCTTATTCTTTCTACAGTTTTAACAGGTCCTTCTTGATTATCTATTTTAGGTAATAAACCAAATCTAGACAAAGTTTGTGTAGAAAATTTAGACTGACCATGTTGAATGTTTTCATTAAAAGATAAGTTTGGATACTTTTCTCTTTTATAATCTTGTAGTTGTTTATAAATATTTCGTGGATCTTGTTTTTTATACTCGTTACGTTGAAACGTTCTAAATTTTCTTTTTTCTTCATCTGTCTGAAAAGGTAAAATATTTTTAGTATAGTTATCACTTTCAAGAACTTCACTTACAGTAGTTTTAATTTCTTTTAATTTTTCTTTAGTAGCCGGGCCACCTATTTCTTTTAATCCTAACTTTTTATCAAATTTTACTCTAAAAGCTTTACTACCAGATTTATAAGTTTCAAAACTAGGATAGATTCCTTTTATTTTTAATTCATTAAACTGTTTTATTAAATTTTTATCTACTTTTAATGGTCCTGTTAATTTTCTACCACCAAGTTTTGCTGCTTCTAAATTAGTTAAAGGTTTTGCATAATCCACACCTTCTACCAAATAAGATTTAATTGTTTTAGAAGCTCTTCCTGTACCTTTTATAATTTCATTCTGTGTTGGAATTCTTCCATTTTCTAATTTAAATTTTTCTATAAATTCTTTTAATTCACCTGCTATTCCACCATTCGAAAAATTTTGTCTTGGTCGCAAAAGATACGCCATCATTTCGTTGTATTCGTGTAGTTTCATTATACTTTTAATATTTCAGCTAATCCGCCGTCTGCGTTTTTAGTTCTGTCTGTTGTATCAAAATCTTCTAACATTTGTTTTTCTCTTAAATCTTTTTCTAACATTTCTTTTAACTGTTGATCAGTCATTAAACCTTCATCATATCCATAGTTTGCTTTTGGTGTAGGTAATTCGCTACCTAAATTTTCTGCTTCTCTTTTAAATAATTTTTCAAACTCATCACCTATTTCTTTAAAAGTATTTCCTCTAAATGCATTAGGAAACTCTTCTTCCATTCTTGCAACAGTAGCAACTGCATCTTCACCATATGCTTTTCTAAATACATCAATTGGATCAACACCACCTTGTCTAACTCCAGTGATTGCATCTAAATCTTTTTTATCAGGTATGTTAAGTGATCCATCTTTTAATCTTCGTTGTAAAAATTCTCTAACAGCAGTTCTAATATTTGCTTCTTGTGATCTTGTTCCTAATCTTTGTCTATTAGCTATTGTTTCTAAAGCACTTTCAACCATTTCTTTTTCTGTTGGTGCCTTTGGTGGTTGGTTTTTTAAAATTCTTTCTAAATCACCCATGGGATCATCATCTGATAAACTTGTTATACCTTCTTTTTTAGGTGTAACATTTTTAAGTTTAACTTTATCAAAATTTTTTAACATCTGATCTTTCATTGGATTTCCAAAAACCTCATCAGGTGGTCCTAGTACTTCATCTAAATATCTTTCATATTCTTTTCTATTATCAAATTCGTCGGGTGATCTGTATTTAATATCTTGTTTAGGTTTTAACTCTACAACTTCACTTTTCTTAGTCTCTTGTTTCTTGATGCCTGTGGCTGGCTTCTGGAATAATTTATCTAATCTTGTTTTCAAGACTCCGGTAACTTCACCAAACTCTCGTCTTGCAAAGTCTAATATTTGTGATCTAGTTAATGCTCCTTGATTGTATAAACGTTTTGCTGCGTTTAAAAATCTAATAAGTTCAATTGTTAATTTTATAGCCATAATTTACCAGTAATACTTATAACTTGTTTTTTTACGTTTTTCATCTTCATAATCTTCTGGGTGGCTAATTAATCCGCCCTGTCTAAATCTCATAACAGCTTGAGTTGTACTATCAACTAAGTCATCATGATCTCCGTATGGAAATGCAGCACACTCTTCTACCACTTCTTGAGCAAACTGTTTATCTAAAGGTGCCCATATCTTACCACTTTCAAACAAAGGTGCAACAGAATTAACTCTAGTGTGTTTGTCATTACCTTTAGACGGTGTAAAATTTACAACTGGTATACCCATATTTCTAAGTTCGTATGTCAGTGGTAAACCAGATGCTTTCGATTCAATTAATACAGTTTCTGGTTCCCAATAATCATATTGTTCTTTTGCAAGTCTACGTAAATCTGGAAACTCTAATCGTTCTTTGATTGCATCTAATAATATCATTTGTGGTGGCCCATCTTCATTTAATCTAAATATACCCCACGTAGTAATCGCACTAAAGTCTGCAGATTCTTTTTTCATGAAAGCGGTGTCATATGATTGTATAACATGATCTAATCTTGGAATATAATCCTTATCCCAATTGTTCCACCATTCTCTTTTTAGAATAGCTCCTTCTTCAGAGGTTGGGTTTTGCATCCACTGTGCATTCCATTTGCCGAGTGATAAGGATGCTTTAACTGATTCCAGTTCATCTAGCTTCCAATATTCCGGCCATACAGGTTTACCACTCGGCATAATTGCCGGAAACTCTACCAACTCCCATTGATCCGATTTGGGTTCTGTTTGGTTCTTTATAAGAATTCCAGTCAGGTCTTTTACGTTCCATCTAGTCATAACGCAAACTATTTTTCCACCTGGTTGTAAACGTTGTCGTGGTCCCGAAGTATACCACTCGTATGCTTTTTCTAATGCACCCATGTTGAGTGCGTCTTGTTCCGAATGAGGATCATCTATGATTAATAAATCTGCACCTCTTCCTGTTATAGCTCCACCGACACCTGCAGCAAAGTATTCACCACCTTGAGCTGTTTCCCAGCGACCGGCGGCTTGTGAGTCTTCCCTTAGTCTTGTTTTAAATACTTGTTGATACTCCGGTGAATCAATCAAGGTTTTTGCTTTACGACCGAATCTAACTGCTAGTTCGCCGGTGTGGGTCGTCTGTATAATTTTTAGTTTTGGATTCTGCCCGATCATCCAAGCAGGCAACAGGGTTGAAGCGAACTCAGACTTTGTATGCCTTGGTGGCATATTTACTATTAATCTTTTTATTTTACCACTTGCAAGATCATTAAATTTTTCTGCAATAATTTTATGGTGTTCACCTTCAATAAAATCAGGCCATATTCTTTTAGTAAACTCTAGAAAATCATTTTGTGCTTTCTCTTTCTTGTCTTCCTCTTTAATTGAAAAAAATAATTTTTTAACTCGTTTTCTAATATCGGGAGGTAGTTTATTTATTTTATCTATGTTTAGTTTTTGCATTTCGAAAAATTTTTGTAAAATTTTTTTACATGTTTGTTTTTAGCTCAAAATGAATTTACCGGTATTGACCATGAAAATCAAGCAATATAACCGTAGGTTGTGGGACCCCTTTGTATATGTGTAAAATGGAAAATAAAAGCGGCAGGGTTTTTGCCTGCCGCTTGGTACCTCTATTAGTCTAATAGGACCATGTATGCTTTTGGATT
>VTLG01008283.1_pt1 | contig 13956 bp, 12 predicted proteins | sample 4694571 | NCBI WGS metagenome assembly VTLG01 (sample SAMN12604809, study PRJNA352737) | marine metagenome | biome: ENVO:00000447; feature: ENVO:00000209|ENVO:00000569|ENVO:01000036; material: ENVO:00002151; isolation source: viral sequences binned using virsorter ...
AGGATATCATGGAAGATTGGGAATTAATTATATCTCTATTCGTACTCAGCTTTGTGATAATGTTCTTCAGTACAATCTATTTAACATAGGAGAATAGTATGGCTATAGGACTTATAGAATCAGTAGTAGGTGTGGTAGATAATGTACTGGATAAGTTTGTCGAGGACAAAGATCTACGTGCCAAGTTAAACCATGAGCTAAAGACACAGGTGCAACGAGCTAATCTTGCACAGATAGATGTTAATAAGGAACAGGCCAAGCATCCTTCTATCTTTGTGGCAGGAGCTAGGCCAGCTATCATGTGGATATGTGCCTTTGGATTAGGATGGCAATTCGTATTCCAACCTATATGTCTATGGGCCTTGGCTATATGGGCTAATGATATAGTACTACCTATGATACCAACAGAAGGACTGATGACATTAACATTATCCTTACTTGGTCTTGGTGGTATGAGAAGTTTTGAGAAGACCAAAGGTATACAAAGAGACAATCTTAAATAATGCTAACAGATAAACAAGAGAGGTTTGCTCAAGCATACATCCTACATCGTAACGCAACAGAAGCTGCGAAGGCTGCTGGTTATGCTACACGATCTGCCTATAATCAAGGCTATAGGATGTTGAAGAATGAAGAGATAGTAGAGCGAATAGCTGATCTTGAGAATGAACTTGAAACAAACATTGATGTAATAGAGGAGATAGAAAATCAATATACATTTGCGAAAGCAAATGGACATACGAATAGTGCTATCAAGGCACTTGAACTCCTGTCCAGAATACGTGGAGCTAGAAGCGATAAAGAAATAGATATGTCAGAGGAAGGATTGGAGACAGCTATCGTGGAAGCTATGCAGGTACTGGGTAAGGAGAAGGTTAGTGAACTTGTTAATAAATGTAACTTTACATAGGAGAAATACATGAAGATTATAGCCGCTTTAGTAGCTAGTTTATTTTTAATTGCTGCTTGTAATGAAGACAAAGAAGCACAAGCAGATGACGTTACCGTTGAAGATCTGGCACCATTGCCTACTAGGACAGCAGATCTAGGGATTACACTAGGTACTCGCTATGAGTTTAATGCAGATGATGGTACTCAGAATAAGATGAGGCTCTTTCTTTCAAAGCAATTCTTGGAAGACAATGTTATCAAGGTAGCTTGGACTCGTAAGATAGGGCGTACCGTAAACTTCTTTCGTTCTGATACGGTAGATGGTGTGAGCTATAGAGATACAGGAGATATATTCCTAGAATATAGCCGTAGTTTTTAGTTCCTCTCTCTGTTAAATAGCTCAAAGAGTGTTCTGATTTTCTCTTTTATAATTTGAATATCAGAATGCATCTTAGCCAGCACAACGATAAGGGTAATAAGTGCAAGAAAGATGGGCCAAGACGTTCTAATAAATTCCATCCAAAGCATTTGTTACTCCTTATCGTTTCGTTACTTATAACTCCATATCGTTGGAGTTTGATGATCGTCCATATCTAGGTGGACAAACCTATCTTCCTTAGAGCCATGCTGCTTTATGCCTATACCTTTAAAGCCATGCTCTGTTGCTACTCTAATTATATTATATGCTTTCTTACCATGACATGCAATGTCTACTGCTATACCTCGTAGGTGAGGAGAGTTCCTACTGCCGCCTATAACATCATTGTAGGCCATATGTCTGTAGCCTGATATTATATTCATATGTTGATCTAGTTCTTTGCGAAGAGCTACGAGTCTTTTCATAAACTCTTCATTCATATTTATTTCGCCTGTTCCTTTACATCTTAAATCGTCTTCTGAGAAAAACTCCCATCTCTTCTTCATTGTAACTCCTTATATGGGTCGTGCATTATATGGGTACGGATTACGTTGTATCATCCCACCTGTATTTTTTCTGGAAAATAAAGCTGCTTCTTCTCCACGCCTTGTCACTAGTCCACCTAGTAAAACTTTATCTCCATCTTTATTTGTACCTTTTGTAAATCCTTGTTCAGCATCGAACAGTTCAAATGCAAATCTTTCTTTATCACCTTTTCTTAAAGCCTTTATAGCTTCTGTATCTTTAAGATTTGTATAACCTACATTCTGCATGAATGGAATAAGAGCCTCTTTTTCTGCTCTACTAAAAGACATACCTTCTGGTAACTGTCTTTCCAGCTTCTCTATATCTTTTAAACTTTCTGATATTTGAATATCCAAGTCTGCTTCTGATTGTTCAACTGTCCACGGTATATCTTTCTTATCGCTATCAATGGTTCTACCGTATCCAGCTACATATGTCTTACCACCATAGTCTGGATAAGGAGTAAGGTGTGGGTTACCTGACTGATTAACTGACTCATACTTACGTATTAGAGCAGCAGCAGCAGGGTACTGATCTGATATCCTAACAGGAGTAGGTTCTTCCATAGGTAGTGGATCAACCATTACTTATCCATTCTCATGTAGTCATCTATCTTATCTTCAAGCCTATCAAACCTTGCCATAATCTGGTGTAGGTCATCTTTAACATCTTGTTTGGTTGCATAGGTCAGAGCTATGTGCTCCCTATTAGACAACCCTTCCTCACGTATCTTTGTAATGGATGCTGAAGTGTTACGTATCCACCACAGAAATCCACCAATAGCCATCGTGAGAATGGCATTCCAGATCATGGTCATGTCTTGCATCTTAGTCTTCCTCTTCTAATGGTTGTGCAAATCTATTATTTTTATCTTCACTAATTAAAGAAGAATTTCTATATCTATTATATATCTTCATTAACTGAGACTGTGCCTCCCATATCGGTGGGGCTGAGTCTACTTGTAATAAACTTTCTTTCCACCATTTCTTTATTTGGGAACTTCTTGGCTTTGGTGGTATATATACACCTGAATTTAATAAACTATTCCACATTTGTTTATCTATATCATACAATCCCTGTGCTGTTATAGATTTTTTTATAGCTGCATTATCAAGTCCTGCTCCTCTAGCTCTTTCAAATATATCATTTAAATCTTTTGCTTTAGAAAATTGTATTTCTAAAGCCTCTTCATAGGCTTTTACAAGATCATCAACTGTTGTTGGAGATTTTTCTTGTACCATATTGGTAAATATTTTACTTGCATCTGCCATGTCCTTTTTTACATTAGCAATCTCATACCCCATTTTAATTTTTATATCATATTCTTCTGGTTTTATTCCACTTAATCCTATCCATTGATCTTGTGAATTAAATCTACTACCTGATTTTCCTCTTCTAATTGCAGATACAGATTCATCTATATCTACTGAGAACCGATTAACATCAGGTCGATCAGTATAAGATCTAACTAAATTTTTCACAGTACCTTCACCGCCCGGTGAGTATGCTCTCCACATTTCCTTCATAAATTGTACTGTATTATATCCAAGATTTTCAACACCTTCCTTATATATTTTTCTTCCATATTCATCATAACCCATCCATACTCTGCCTAATGCTTCTGCATACATAGAAGGACCAAACCAATTTGCTAATGTTCCAACTGTATTATCCCAAACTGCTTGACCTATTTTATAATCTACATCATCTCCACCTGTTTGTATAGCTTGTAGAGTTGCATTTATAGGTGTATGAAAATTAGCCCACGGAAAGCCATAGCTAAGATTAATTCTTCTTCCTTTACCATTTTTAGGTGGAGTCAACCAATAATAATAATTTCCTTTAGCATAATCCTCATCAAAGGATTGAATATAATCGAAAGCATCTGAGGCTAAACCTGTAGCACCAGATATTACTTTATCAGCACTCCATGCAGATACAGCACCAGCAGAAGATTGAGCTATCATAGTACTTCCTAGTCTATAAAGTCCATTACTTGCTATATCTTCTCCAGCTAAAGTTCCATCAGGAAGTCGTACATTACGCTTCATTAATTCTCTTCCTTCACGAACTTCATCTTTAGCAGTTTTTAATATATTATATTGTGTTCTTGCTAGTTCACTGGTATAAGAAAAGAAATCAGCAAATGGTACAGTACGTAAATATTTTATAAACTGAGATACACTTGCATAGTTTTGCATATGTCTTAGTGTTTGATCAGCAGCCACTCTATCTAAATAAGTAAGAGCATACTCAACACCATCTGCACTTCTATTTTTTTCTACGACATGCAAAGAAGGATTATAAAATTTACCACCCTGTCTATTCCATTCATCTAATAACTTTCTTTCTTCACGATTTAATGCTTCTCCAGCCTCTTGTTTTATTTTAGCAACAGATGCTCTACCTATTAAAACATTTCTATAGTTTTGTTTCTCATTTAAGAATCCAAAATATTTCCACATATCATCTAAACTTTGATAAACTTCTGCAACACCTAAATTAAGTTTCTTTGCTCTATTAGCTATACCTTTTTGAGATCGTTGTAAAGGACTTACCTGTGCAAATAAAGATCCACTAGCTGCATCAGCAAAGTTAGCTCTTATAGATGCTAAATGTACACCACTTTGATGTACGCCTAAAGCAATTAGTTTCTCTATTTCTCCTCGTATAGCAGGATCACTCCATCCAGCCATTTCTTTAAATACAGGTTTCAGTGCTTTAAGATATTTAGGTCTAAAATATCCAGCACCAAATGCCATCATACCAGCACTTAAAAAGTTACGTGGATATGCAGTTAAACTGTATAATACTTTAGCACCTCTTGTTAAACCTTGTTGATAAAGGTATCCTCTAATTACTTTTCCACCAATATAATTTCCACGAGCTTTTCCAGCCGCTGCTGTCTGATGAAGAATTTCATTCCCATTTAAAATTGCATCAGCTACTGAGGATCGTCCATATAGTCCTGACAATGGGCGTTGTAATCCTTCTGTTGCTGCTCCAAATCCTTCCTCATATGGAACATCTATACCAGTACGTTCTGGAAATCGTGATTTAAGTTCTGTAGTTTCTCCTCGTGCTACACTACGTATTGGACCTGCTCCCGGTATAAATCCACCTTTAACAAGTTCACTCATTTCTTTTTCATATCTATATGTATTAATAGTAGAATTAAGTTTAAGGAATGAGTTTTCATAATTAGTAAATGGATCTTCATACTCACCCATAAGTTTTCTAATGGGAGCAGGAATTGCTTTTCTTTTATCCAAAATTTTAATTGGATTCTTACCTATTTTTAAACCATCGGAAGATCCAAATAGCTTGAACATCTCATCTTCACCATGAATGTTCATTATATCATCCATAAGTTTTGTAACATAACCAGTATCTGGATCAAAATAAGATTGATGGAGTGCTATATCTTTAGGATCAACTCCTGCTTGTGCAGCCGATTTATAATTATAATTAGATATACCACTTGCATCTGTAGTAATATGATTATTCATCTTATTATCTATATCTGCAAGTTTTTTATTAGTTTGAAATACTCTATTTTTTAAAAAGGTTCTAGCACCTACATATATATCTGGTGTAGAGTATGCAATCTCTTTCCATGCTGGATCATTAAATATTTTATACTGTCTATTTATCCATAGCTCAGTAGTCTTACCATCCATTGATTTTTCTATTTTTCCATAGAGAGGATTCGGTATTTGTTTTCCTTTTTTATATGTATCTTTTTTTATAGCTCCTGTTCCTAAAAGAACCTTCTGATAATATTGTATATCTTTCCTCATCTCCTTTAATACTTTTAAAGTTTGAGGTTTATCTTTATACTTATTACTAAGTTTACTAACTGTTAAAGCATTACCTCTCAATATATTATTAAGATCTCTTAGTGTATTATCAGCAAGATTTGCTGCTGTTTTTCTATCTATTAACTTTTGCTTTAATGATGTTCCAAAAAATTCTTTTTGTACAGCTTTATCTAATTGCTTAACTCTTTGTCCAGCTACTCTTTTAGCTCTTGCTTCACCAGCATCTTTTCTTCTTATAAAAACTCCAGCTTCTCTAGGTAAACCAGCATCAGAAGATACTTTCTTTTTCAACCACCCTACTGTAAGTTCTCCTCTGGCTAACTCCGATCCATATCTTGGTGCAGACTGTGGACCTATATTAAATTCATTAAATTTTCTTCCTATAAATTTTTTATTCTTACTACCCTTAACAGCTACTAATTCAATACCTAAAGATTTAAAAGTATTTTTAATTTCTTCTATACTTGCTCGACTCTGAATATCTTTTGAAGCACCTCTTCTATTCTTTAGCTTTTCTGTAAGTGCTCTTACTCCTTTTATATCTAAAGTAATCCGTCCACCTTTTATAAGTTTTCTTTGAGTATCAAAAGCTAATTGTTGTATATTACCTATATCCATTTCAGAACGAACAGTACCTGTAGTTCTATTTACAGGTTTAATAGTAGCTCTTTCCAATGCTGTTAGTTTCTCATTATTCTGTCTAACTCTACGCTTTCTAAATAATTTTTCAGAAGCTCTTCCACCATATTTTGATAGTACTGCTGTAGATAAAGCTCCTTCCAAAGCAGCAGTAAGAGTTTGAACAGGATCATACTCTTTTACTTCACCTGTTTCTGGATCAATAAACTCCATATTTATATCGAATGTTTGTTGAGCTAAGTCATAAGCTCCCATGTATGCAGCACCGGGAAGTAATGCAGTTTTTCCTCTCTGACTAGCTACAGTTTTAGCTGCTTTACTTCTAGCTTTTGATAATATAGGTGCAGTTATAGTTTTATGTACTACTCCTTTTTCAACAAATTGTGTTGCAACTTTTGTTGTAACACCTCTGTCTACTAAATTTTTTATTAACTGCTTTTTAAAGGAACCTCGTGCAGCCAGAGCAGCAGCTCTACCACCAAGTTTAGTAGCAACATAACCACCACCAAAAGTAGGTAGACCTATTGCTGCTGCCATTGGATCAGTAACTGCTTGTCTTAAAGCATTCCAAGCTGATCTTAAATCAGGATCAGCCTCGTCATATAAGTTTAAAGAGGTTACCCATGCGTCCTGTACTTCAGGACTAAAGTTCTTTACATCTAATGCAGTAGATCCTAAATTATATATATCCCATGAAAGTTTAGCTTGTCTATTTTTTAACCAATTAGATAATTTTTTATCTGATCCTTTAAAATTTTCTCCCTCTTCATGTTTATAAATAGATTTAGCTGAAGATAACCATTCAGGATTAGTATTTAATGATTCCATACTTCTTATTGAAGTAGCCGCAGGAACTTCTTCACCACTTCTAGGATCAGTAGTGGTTTGCTCTCTTATAGGTCTTGGATCTACTTTTGATCCTAGATCTGTATCAGAAGAAGTTTCTTCTCTCTCAGGTAATGGCTCTGAAAAACGATTAGCCACTATTCTCCTCCTTCCATTTTATATATTTATCTAAAGAACCAGCACCAAATTCGCCTATAAATTCTTGCATAATACCATCAACAGGATCGTCAGCACTTGCATTATTAATAGCTTCCTGAAGTTGTTCAAATCTTTCTAGTGGTATCTCTTCAGGCGGTTCTAAATATGATCTTATATCTTGAGAAACAGCATTGAGTCCTGCCTCAATAGCAGCAGCACCATCTCCACCTCGCATTGCTTCAAGACCTTTCTCCACAGCATTAAGTATTTGCAGCCTTACAGAAGGAGGTACGTCATCACCAAATACAACATCACCATTAGGTAATTGTTTATACTCAACCTCAAATCCATCATAAATTAGAGTTTTAAGTGTATTAACATCTGATGAAGAAGCTCCCTCTCCTAGTGCTGCTAATTCTGCTTCTCTTAGACTAGCTTGTACTTCATATAAATCTGTAGAAAGACCAAACAAAGTTCCTGCTGCTGCCTGTTCTTCAGCTCGATACGCTCTCTCTTGTTCTAGTGCTTCTTTTGATATACCTGCTTTTGTTTCCAATGCAGCTAGATCAGATTGTTCAATTTGATCAAGAAGATCTAATTCTTTTCCATAAAAATCTTCCTGAGTTTGTAAAATTGAAGGAAGTGTTTGCTCACCAGCAGATACAGTCGCACCTAACAGTCCTCGTAAACCTCCTTGTTGAGCACCACCAGATACATCTGTACCTAGCCGTGAGAAGAATTGAGCCAAGTTTCCAAACTGTGCTTGTCTTTCTCTATCAGCTAGTCCTGCCATTCTATCTTCTAATGTTCCACTTCTTTTCTTAACTGCTTCTAAAAGTGCTGCTTGATCTGCTGCATACGTAGTACGTAGTGGATCATCTCTACCTATTCTTCCTTCCTCAACTAACTTTCTATATCTTTCATAGTCTTCAAATGGATATGGTACTCTTCCTCTTCTTTTCTGTATTTCAACTGGATTCTGATTACCACCATGTCCTTGTGTAAGCCAATCATTAGGATTATTTAAATTTGATGTAGATGCATTTTTACTAACAGATAACAATCCACCTTCAGCATATTGACCACCTTGTGTACCGGGATTATATTCAGCATAACCTGTCTTACGACCACCACCTCCACTAGTACCCATACCTAATGCTTTTAATTTTCTTAAAAATTTAGGATTTCTTTGTAGTATTAGATTCATTATTCCATCATTAGTAGGTCTTGCCTCAAAGCCTTTTCCACCTTGTTCTTTTTGTATTGCAGCACTTACCTTACTACCCCCAAATCTATTTACAACACCACCACCACCTACAGGTTCAGACAATCCACGTATGGCTGCTCCTCTTTGCCGTAGCATCTCTATCGTATCTAATTCATTAGGCTGCTGTTGCATTTGTGGTCCCATCATTGGCTGACCACCACCTTGCAATCCTACAAGACCACCTTCTTTCTTGAAGCCACCAAAGGCTCCATACAATCCAGCAGCCGTACCTGCACCACCTATTAATGTTTGTGCCAAGGATGGGGTTGGTAATGTCTCCTGTGCAAATCTCTGTTGCGATGCTTGAAGTGGGAAACCTCTTATCAAAGAAGCATACTGTTGCAATGATTGTTGAGGAAATGCCTGTTCTTCCAAGAAATCTCGTCTTGCCAGATCAAGAGCTTGCTGTTCTCTTTGCTGTCCTATCTCTCCTATACCTGCCAGACCAGATAGATCAGATCTTGCACGAGCACCTGTTATATCTCCCAATGCTGCAAACTGTCTACCACCTGATAACTCTCTGGCTCGTTGTGCTTCCGCTGCCTGTTGTGCATTCTGAAATGCAGAAGACAATCCTCGTGCCTGTATATCACCTAGTCTTTCAGCCAGATTTCTTTCAGCCTCTGCTTCTACTATAGCTTGACGAGAACCACCAAAGGAACCAGCTCCAACAGCTTGTGCTGACCTACCTTGTGCTGCTAGATCTTCATCTCTACGTGCTTCTCTCTTGGCGACATCGACCACATTCTGCAAGAATGGGTCCATCCTACGTTGGATATCTTCTGTACCTATCTCTGCTGTACCCAGTGCAGTAGCAGCCAAAGCTGGTTGATAGTATGTACTGGCCTGACCAAGAGGTGTACCAGCTAATCCTGTAAACTGTTGTCTTCCTGCTTCTTGTGCAGCTAATTGTTCAGGTTTAAAATCAGCTAGTCGTGCTCCGGGGAATGCTTGATATCCTTCTTCCTGTTGTCTTTCAAATTCTGCCTGTCCTTGTGTAAGTACATCTTTAACAAATGGTCTTAGTTCTTCTGGAAAGGATGCTGTTTGAGTTACAGTGGATTGAGGAGGAGGAGGAGGTTGACCACCACCACCACCAAACTGCCGTAGTCCAGTAATCTCATTAATAGTTCCTGACCCACCAATAGACTTTAACAGACGAGCTTCAAATGTATTTACATGAGCTAGTTCTGTATCTCCTTCCGTACCATAACCTGCAAGTTCACCGTACAAATTGTTGAACAGCTCCACCTTTTCAGGCATTGACAGGGTTGATGTATATTCTTTAATGTCAGTCATCTTTCATATCCTTTACTAAGACAGTGTAGTATTTCTTATATCCCTTATCTTTTAACAATCTAATCCACCCATCCCGTTGTGCTACAATTTCAACATAATCTATATTCTGTTTATTGCAAAAATCTTCTGTAGCTTTATACCAATCATCTATCCATAAATCCATTGTATTATTATTTGTAGCAGCTAGTTCCATTCTTAAATGATTATTTCTGGAATAATGAATTATCTGTGTGGTACATGCTCCTATAATTTTGTTCTGTTCCTTATCCAGTATTACCCATAACTGGTATGTCTTACTCTTTATCCAACTCTTTATATCTTCTAACGTATTCTCTCCTAAAGATTTCTCAAGTGGCTTACTTAATAGTTGCCCAACATCAGGCCATACAAGATCAACATGCTTTGGTTCAACTTGATATATAATCATCTATACTAAACTTGAGAGTTCCCTTCCTGCATCCAGTTGAGTCTGTTGCTTATTTGTACCATGTGCTTTTCTACGAAGCAGTTGATTAAATTGATCCAGCATCTTGGAACCAGCAGTACTACTACCATTACCTAGCATGGAGACTACATCGGCTGGCATTACATATTCATCTGAACTTAGGAGAGCCATGTCAGGAGTATTAGGTATATCTGCTGGAGTTTGAGGTACTACTCCAAATGCTACATCGTCATCCATGCCATCTCCCTGACCCATTACTCTTCCTTCAAAGACAGGAGTATTCCCACCTGTGGCTAATCCTACAGTTCCACCATCGGCTGACTCCTGTACCTGTGGTAGATCAGCAGCTCTTAATAATAAATTATCCAGTGCAGCATTACCTTGTTCTTCTATAGCTGTAGTTCCTACTTCTGATATAGGAGCTTGTAGTACAGGTAAGTCAGAAGCCCTCTGTAATAGCCCTTGTAAGGCTCCAGAAGCCTCTGTAGGAAGTGCTAATTGTTGAGCAGGTACATTAGGTATCTGTACAGGAGCAGAACTTCCTGTAATTGCTCCTAGACGTTCCTGAACATTAAATGGATTAACGGTAAATCTTCTAGCTTCTATCTCTTCTTCTACAGGAGGAGGTGGTGCTCCTGATCCTGATGATCCTCTTCTTCTACCATAGAAAACTACTTGAGGCTGTCCTATTTGTGCCGGGTGTGGATGTCCTGATGGATGAGCAGCACCATGAGTATATTCATGTGCTCCTACAGCAGCTCCACCAGATGTTCCCGGTGGTCCTCCAAATCCTAAACCGACAATACCACCATTAGCCTGTCCTACTACTGGTCCTAATCCGGGTGGTGGTAAGGCTGTTTCAGTTACTGCTTGTCCTATTCCTACACCTTGATTACCACCTTGTGTTTGAGTATTAGCTGGTGATACAGGCCCACTAACATCAGAAGAAGTTGTACCTACATCTCCTCTGGAAAATGTTGGAGCATTTGCTAAATTTTGTGCTCCTTCACCTAGTGCTCCTAGACTAGCTAAAGAACCTAAAGTTCCTACTCTTGCTCCCTTTTCTGCTGCATGACCTAACAAAGCTAGAGTTCCTTGAAGAAGTGGCATGTTAGATATAGAAGTCAAACCCGGATCATATGAAAACATATTTGCTAGTTGTTGTGCTCGACCATAAGTACTAGAAGAAAGTGGATTATATCCTACTCCGGGCCGTGGTTTACTAAGATTACCGGGGTGTCCTTGAGTTGGTACAGCTCCACCTTGTCCAATAGTAAATCCAAAGTTACCAGATTGACCTGATTGACCTTGAGCAGCAGCAGCAGCAGCAGAACCTTGAGCAGCCGTAGTACCAGCAAACGTACCTCCTGCTGGATTACCTGTTATTCCACTAGTATAATATTCACGTAATCCTGTAACTGGATTGATGCTACCAGCACCACCCATTCTTCTTAGCATATCAGATTCATCTGCACTGATATGTGCAACCTCACCACCATGAGCAGCATTATCTTCATTTCTACCAGCATAAGCTAAGTTAGCCATTCCACCATGAGCTAAAGCTACAAGACCACCTTGCTTGGCTACATTAACATCCTGCTCTGTAAACCAGCTTTGTGGTTGTCCTGCTGTGGGAGAGCTACTTAGATACTGTGCAAGTATCTCATCTCTATCACGTTGTACAGGAGTACGTATAGGTAGAGGATCTACTCTTGGAAATTCAACTATTTCATCATCTTCTTCCAATGGTGCATAAGGTTCTGGTGTTAGATAACCAGAAGCTAACAATCCACCACCACCTACGATACCAAGTTTTTCTAGATCACTTCGTCTATCCCACCATCCACTTAATCCTGTTTTTTCTGCTGCATCTTGAGTAGCATCAGCAGCAGCATCAGCAGTAGTAGTATCAACAACAGAAGTAGGATCTATATTCCGTGCATCCATTATTTGATCTCTAGTAAGAGGAGGATTAGCAGTAGCAGAATCTACGTAACCAGAACTTGTTCTTCCTGCTGCTGGATAGCCTGTCCAATCTACTGCTGGATGTTGTCTTATACCTACTCGTGTTGTAGCTGGATTAGATACATTTAATCCTGCTCTATTTATTCCAGATTGTACTGCACTAGCTCGTTGTCCAAAATAGTTAGATGTCGGTGGAGGAACTTGTGTACTTCTTACAGGTTGTCCTGCAAAAAAATGAGAACCTGTACCACTTACTTCTTGTATTGGTATTTGTGGTGCCTGTGATATTGCACCACTATGGTGTACACCGGGATAACCTCCCGGTTCAACCATTGGTACAGTTGGAATTTCCGTCTGTACAGTACTACTGCCGGGAGAAGAAGCACTACTTACTGGATCACCCATTAAAGCACCACCCATACCACCCATAGCAGCACCCATAAGTATATCACGCATTGGATTATCACTCTCACCAAAGAGAGAACGAACACCACCCATTGCTCCACCAATAAGCATCCCTTGTCCTATGGCACCTAGACCACCCCACGCTGCACCTAATCCTAATCCACCTGCTGCTGCACCTATAGCTGGACCTGCAACTCCACCTAAAGCTCCAAAGGCAGCACCCTTTAGAGGATCACCACCTGTAATAGCTGAACCTATACCACCTATGGCAGCACCAGTTAGCATAGGCATTACTAAAGGAGCTAAAGCAGGTAAGAATGCTTCTGGTAAACCAGTTTCAGGATTAGTTGTAAGAGGAGCAATAGATGCTAATCCTTGTACTTCTTCTGGATTAACATGGATTAATGTTGTATCTCCATACCTACCCTTGGATGCTACTTCTTCTACACTATCATGTAAGCCCATATCTCCACCGCCTTCTCTACGTACAGGCTTACGCTTTAGAAGTTGCATAGCATTATATCTATCAAGAGCATTGGGAACTTCAGCTTCTGTCCCTATCATATCTTGTAGTTGTTCCAGTTGTTTTACATTATATGCCATTACTTCATTCTCCGTGGATTAGCGTAGTTTGACTGTGGTAATGTATTATTAGCAATAAACGTACTCTGTTGATTTGGATGGTAGTACATAGGATTGTCAAGATTAGTCATTGGTTTAACTAGAGTCTGTACCGTAGCAGACTTCAAATAGATAGGCGTACCAAATACTCCCTTATTCATATTGGAAATAAAGCTACCATCTACTACATACTGTTTATATTCATCTCTAGTCATTAGTTTAGATCCTGCCATGCTTGTGTTCCTGCTGTACTAACGTATCCTTTAAACTTACCACTACTAACTGAGTAAGCTATATCACCTTTATCTGGCCTTTCAATACTTCCCACCGTTACTACTGCATAAATATTAGTAGCTGGTGTAGCTTCTTCTAACTGATCTCGTGTATCCAGTTCATTAACAAGTGCAGCACCCCATTGCTGAAACCTATTGTAAACATAAGATACTCCCTTCTGAACATCATCAGGAAATATTCTTGGAAACTCTGGATACCTAGCCATTATCTCATCCCATCAGGTTGCATAGACATACGAATAGAACCCCATTGCCATTTCGTACCGCCTGATTCACATGATACTCTTACTCTCCCTTGCCTTCCTCGTGCTCTTAAATCTACTTTACTTGTATTCTTTGATATGGAGAATGGTCCTTTCTCCACCAGATCTGAATCAGGTTGA
>VTLG01013546.1_pt1 | contig 13950 bp, 29 predicted proteins | sample 4694571 | NCBI WGS metagenome assembly VTLG01 (sample SAMN12604809, study PRJNA352737) | marine metagenome | biome: ENVO:00000447; feature: ENVO:00000209|ENVO:00000569|ENVO:01000036; material: ENVO:00002151; isolation source: viral sequences binned using virsorter ...
CACTGCTTGAGCTTTTTTGTTGTCGTCCCACGCCATTTTGCGTTTTCCTCTTGTTTGTTGTTGCTGAAAATAAAATCGGTCGCCCATTGGTTTCCTCATTTTTAGACTACTATTATATTTGAAATTCACCTCTTTTGTCAAGAATTATTTTTAGCTTCCCCTAGATTTTTGTAAGGTTTACTCCGTATTCTTCCAGGTGCGTTAATTTTCCTAACTCACATGCTAATGCATAAGCATAAAATCCACCAGTACTAAAATCATCTGTCTTTTCTAGAATGTATACTGAATACCCCTTGCTTTCATACTTATTTGCTACTTCTACTTCTTTATCTACTATAGCAGGAGAATGGTACTTAGCAGACCAGACCTTTTCACCAGGAATAAATTCTTCTGCTACACAATTTTCAGGTAAAAAAACAGGATAACCCCTTTCGTCTGCTGAAGGGGGTCGTTGTGGTACTCCTATTCTTTCAAGTATTGATTTTACAAATCCCGCTGAACGATACAAACTCTTTGATATTTCGGATATATTCTCCCCTTGGAGGTATCCCATTATGGCAGTTTGAATCTCATACGGCTGGGCTTTTTTGCCTTTATTTTGTACTTTTCTTTTTTCAGTATAAGCAGTTTTTTCGTGATGCTCTTCTATTATTTTAGCTAATCGAGTTGTATTGTACGAGATGTTCAAAATCTCGCATGCTTCCTTTTTTGTTATTGGGCGTTCCTTCGACAGCAGATTGATAACATGGGTAATGTTGCCCGTAGTGAGTTTCTCGTGGTCTCGCTTCTTCACTCTCCTCAATTAATTCATCCTCCAATTTAAATAATAAACAGCACATAGCATGTGCAAGGTGTGATAAGTCTGTTTCTTCATCATACTTTTCACCTTCCATATGTGCAACAATATGTCTTAATGCTGCGCTTGTGTACCTATTCTGTAGATCATCTACTTTACGCCAGTTCTCTGGGCCGTACTTTTCTGCTCCATGTGTAAGAACTTTTCCTATCTCTATCAGAGATTTAGGGGGAAGTAGGTATAACATTGGTTTTTCCTGATCAAATTTTTTACCCTCACTCATATTACATTACCTATATGTTGTGCATCTTCGATGTCTAGGTCTAAGGTATCTGTAATTAAAATCATACCCCAACCACAGTTAAAAGTATTTAACATTTCGTCACGGTCAAACTTACTAGCTACAATCTCCCATATACCTTCAAAAGGTCTGTTAAATAAGTGATAAGTTCTTCCATTCAAAATACGTTTTAGGTTTCTTACTATACCCCCTCCGGTTATATGAGCGCATTTTTTAATCCTAGATAAGTTACTAAGAATCTCTTTAGTATAGATACGAGTAGGCTCTAGCATCCATTCTGCTCGTCCTAGTGTCTCTCTGATTGGGGTAAAGCCGTTACTATGCAGACCACTACTAGGAATTCCTATAAGGTGGTCTCCTGCGTTAGGAGTCTGTAATTTAGAATGTATTCTAGTTCGCTGCTGTACTTCCCCTATAGCAAACCCGCATAGGTCGAAAACTTGTGCTGAGCTAAACATTCCTTTTAATTGGGCAGTTTCACCCCCAACTAGCTCACACCCCGCTAACTCACATCCTTTTTTAATACCTTTAATAATTTCTTTACTTTTATCAAGGTTTAATTCTTCTACTGCATAGTAGTCCATGAAAGCTGCGGGTGTAGCTCCGCAAGCTAAAAGATCATTTACACACATAGCGACTAAGTCTATACCTATAGTATCCCACTTTTTATACCAATTTGCTACGTATAATTTTGTTCCAACCCCGTCGCAAGTTATATAAATATCTTTATTACCTCTAGTAAGGCAGGCAGCATATTCATTAAAACCTAAGTATTTTGCAAATTCATCTGCTTTAAGTTGGTTAACCATTTACAGTCACCGATTCACATGCTTCAATTACATTAGGATATATACTTTCCAATCTTTTCCAACACATCTCAGCTATTTCTTGGTGCTCTAGTTGAGTGCCGTTAGCTCTTCTTAGGCCGCAGTAATGAATCCAGCTACGTAAAGTACCTGCCATATATAGGGTTGTTTCTGTGTTTCCTTCGGGTAGTATAGCTCTGGCTTGTTCTTTTGCAATACCTTCTTCTAAAGCCCACTTATAAACTTCTTTAACTTTTTTTATAATCTCTGCTTGTTCAAGATACCAGTGGCCTTCAATAGCAGTTTCCTTAGTAGAGTCAGGGTTAAGATGGATAGAGTTTTGTCGATTCTTTTTATCTTGAAGCCTGGCTTCTCGCAAGCTAAAGGTTTCTGATACAGCATACCGTTGAGAGAACTCTTGAAAAGAAAAGCTGCGATGACGCAGTATTTGACGGGAAATATCACGTGTAGTTATTATTTCCATAGTTACTGAAGCCATCTCGAACGGGCTCCAGTGTTGGTTTTTTATTAAGTAAGCTAACAGCTTGGGAGCTGTCTTACTATTATTTTGATTTTCTGGATTACTGACTCTAGCGCAATAAGCGATAAAATCCTCTGCCTCTACCTTTGCTTGGGTATAGGCAACAATATTTACAGAGCTCACGTACTGACATTCTCCATTCTAGTCATTAATCTTTCGGCTCGATTTGTTACTTGTAGATACCATTTCGAGTTACGTCCTTCAAAGGCAGCATTTTTCCAATTTGATCTTTCAAGAGCTCCTTTGAAGTTTTTGAACTGGGACAGTCTAGGACGCCCCATGTTAAATATCATATTTACAAGTATTTCTTGTACTTCCTCAGGGAAGTCCTCGTAATAAGGATCATAGAGCATCTTACACTCATTGATAGCAATATCAAGATCCTTTTCGAAACAAGACTGTACTCTTTTTTCTGAAACAGGAGTACCCATAGGCTGTCCTCTTTCTTCATCATATTCGGTAATTAGATGGCCAATTCCAAGAGTAGGATATCCCAAATGGTCTTTGTAGATTTCATACTTTACTCCTTCATCAATTACTAATTGCTTATATACTGATTCTCTATTCATTTTCTCCTTTCCTACACAAGCAGGGATTACATAAACATTCTGTGCATTCACATTGGTACATATTAATACCTCTTTACTAGATCCCAATTCATGGGCTCTTCTGATCTTATTTCAACTTCTTGACCATCAATGTCTTCGAATTTAATAAGATGGGGTTTTAAAGTTTTAATTTCGGCTACTTCGTATTTTTTAGGGGTGCGTTCGTACTCCTCTCTTCCTTTTTCATCTATTACTTTACGACCTACAAACCAGATTGTAAGTGCATATTCATCATACCACAACTTTTTAAGCCAGTTAATAAACTTATTTTCTGTAACTTCATTTTCAGTCTTCATTTTGAAGCTCTTCGTTCTTCTCTAACCACTCCTCCGCTTCATCGGCTACTTCTGTTGCTTTTCTATAGTATAAAATAATCTCTTTCTGTTGTCGTATAAACCTACGAATCTCTTGTAAATTATACGCCATACTCTCATAATCTGGGGGAGTTAATCCAAATACTACAAACTCTCCGCCTAATAATTCTTCTACTTTCTGTATTGATTCTTCCCAATTTTCCTTAGTAATAATGAACCAATTAACATCTTGCAAGGTTATTTGTTGAGGTAAAGGAGGCTGATAAATCTCTATTGGGATTTCTTCAGTTATTACTTTTACCGGAGGAGGGGGTGTAAAATCAAATTTTGGTAAGCTAGCACACCCGCTAGTCAGCATTATCGAAAGCACGCTCGCTTTCAGTATCATCGGCTTCATCTAATTCCCTGCTGTCTGCTTCCACTTGACGAAATACTTTTTTCGTACCGCTGTTAATTTTAGGTTCCATATAATCTGGCTTCGCTCTAGCACTCTTGGTAAGATCATGTCTTTTGAAAACACTAAGATACTCATTCTTTTCCTGCTCAAGACTATTATGCTTTCTTGTAAGCAAAGTAAAAGCCTCCTGCTGGACTTTCATTTTTTCCCGCATATTCTTAATTGTAGCCTCATTTGTCGCCGCAGCGGTTTGGAGAACTACATTATGCTGTTGTGCCGATGCTAATTCCATTTGTTGTTGGGTGATGCGGTTGTCTTTTTCATTTATTACTACTTTATGATAGGCGTAACCTGCACCACCAACAACTAGGATGATCGGAAGCATTTTAATCATTCCAAGCATACTATTTTTCCATTACTAGAGCAAGGAAGATAATAGAACTTCGTATTCTTTTTTATTTATTGTGCACAAAGTTTTTTGCCTTCCAGCAGGCGTATAATGCATAAGGTGAATATTATAAGCATTCGCAGATTCTCTGATCTTCTTCAGCTTTACACGACTCGCATTTTGCTCGTTAATTACTTTTTGTTTGCACAGTGTATACGCTTCACTCTTTGAGATGTTCGTAGCACCGAGCGTTTCTGGGGCTATTATTAGGGCTAGCAATCCGACTAGGATTGTTTTTTTCATAAGGTTTTCTCCTCCTTTGCTTGGCATGGCAATGCCTGTTACGATTTAGCCATGCAACCCATCTATTTGCCCGATAGTGGGGATTAAGCACGACTTCTAAACTCTAATCTTCTACGTCAATATGTCCATTGTCTGCCATATAGTCCACAGCTTGTTCAATTCCTACTCTTCTACCTACAAAGTACGCGTGCATACCGCACCCTGCTAAGCATACAGAAAATATAATAAAAGCACCAACTGTAGTTATCAAGTTACGTCTCCTTAGGTGTAGATTTCTCAGTTGTGTATATTATACAAGAAATAACATCACTTGTCAAGAAACATTTTTAGAATGTGCAGTTAAAAATAATTCTTGACAAATGATGTTGTTTATTGTATAATGTGTGCATGAGAAATTATAAGAAAAAACCTTGGACAACGAAAGAGAAAGGACTATTAGCCCAATACTACTATAGGATACCCTTAGAAGAATTAGAGGTAATACTTCCAGATAGAACAACGAATTCAATACGAAAACAGGTATTGTACTTGAAGTCCAAAGGATGGAGGTTTAAAAGGCATGCTAGTTAAGGTACTTAAAGGATTAAAAAATGCACTTAATCCTAATTATTGGGCTGAAAGAATAGGTGAGAAAAGCGGAGTCTATGATAAAGCCCGAGAAAGTAAATTAGCTACTTGGTCTGGTAACTTAGAAGGTTGGAAATGGTGGGCGTGGCAGTTAGGCCCTTGTCTAATAATTTTTATTTTAATTGAAGTTATACTAAATATGATTGGTATGACTATGTTACCTTGGAGGTAAATGATGAGTATAACAAGAAAGGTGTCTAAGGACACTCCCTACATCACTCGTTTGAGGAACCAGATGGAACAATATAGCGAAATATGTAATAATCCAGATTGTGAGTATCAAAATAATTGTTGTTACTTCTGCGACGTATGCGGAATGTGGTACAGCAAAGACGATCCATGTGCGTACCACTAAATGGCATATTCAGAAAAAGTACTGGATCACTACGAGAATCCTCGTAACGTAGGGAAGTTTGATCCAAAAGAAAATAATATAGGCACGGGTATGGTGGGTGCACCTTCCTGTGGGGATGTTATGCGTCTACAAATTAAGGTAGAAGATAACATAATTAAAGATGCTAAGTTTAAAACTTATGGATGCGGGTCTGCGATTGCCTCCTCTTCCTTACTTACAGAATGGGTGAAAGGAAGAACACTAGGAGAAGCAGAAGAAATAAAAAATGTACAAATTGCAGAAGAACTTGCACTACCCCCTGTAAAAATACACTGTAGCGTACTTGCAGAAGACGCTATAAAGGCCGCTATACGCGACTATGAAGAAAATAAATGTTAAAGATAACTGATTATGCACGAACATATCTTAAATACAAATGTATGCAAAAGAATAAGGAATATGTACGTTTAAGTGTTAAACCTAGTGGCTGTGCAGGCTTTAATTACCATTGGGATTATACTGATAATATTGGTACTAAAGATGAGGTGGTTGAGAATTTAATTGTAATTCATGGGGAAGGTGCGCAAATTGCAGTTGCAGGAAGCACTGTGGATTATGTAAGTGAACTATTTGGGTCTTCCCTCGAAGTAAAAAACCCAAATGTAAAGGACGTATGTGGTTGCGGTGTTAGCTTTACGGTATGAAATTAAAGAAGTTAAAATTTTGGAGGGAGCCAAACCCTGACGACTTAACGATTGAAAATGCGTATAAAACGCGATGGGTATGGTATCATACTATACTAGGATTAGAACTACTAATAGTAATACTAATACAATTAGCAATATTACTACTACTAGCAATAAAATTATGAGAATAAAAGTAAGAAACAACAATATCGAGAGTGCACTTAGCATTCTCCGTAGAAGGTCAAAGGAAACTATCTTTGAATATAAGGAGAAGCAGTACTTTGAAAAAGCAAGCTCAAAAAGACATAAGGCAAAACAATCTGCTAAAACTCGAGAGCGTAAGCGTCAACAAGCACAAATTCTTAGAAAAGGAATTAAAGAAATCTAATGGATGGTAGCAACTTTGAATTAGTAGGTGACTTTATGGAATCAATGGAGCAGGATGTACTAATACGTCCTTCTTTTCCTGAAGATTCTGTACAACGACTTCGTTTAGATTTGATAGAAGAAGAACTAGATGAGCTGCAATATGGGATTGATAACCAAGATATGGTTGAAGTCGCTGATGCACTAACTGATCTTCTCTATGTAGTTTACGGAGCAGGACATGCTTTTGGAATAGACTTAGATGATTGTTTTAAGGAAGTTCACAAAAGTAATTTAAGTAAACTTGGCCCTGATTTTAGGCCAATAAAAAGGGAAGACGGAAAGGTACTTAAACCTGACACGTACTTCCCGCCTGATCTGAAAACTGTATTAAATATCTGAATAGAAGGTGTGATCGCCTATTGTCGCGTAGGGACTGTAAGCGGAGGCCCAGTACGGCTGTACACTATCGTTATGATACCAGTACACATCCTTCGGTAGTATACTCATACCCGAATTATTTAATCGTAACTCAGCGAGCATATAACATAGATTAAATGCTTGTGAAGCTCCCGGTTTAGGATTGTCACTCTTTCCGTCACAAAACCAACTAAACTGGCAAATTAGCCTCTTTTTTATCCATCTTCGTTGTTCTACTACTGCACAAATTGTATTCGGCCAACGCGGATCTTTTACTCGATTCAGAGTTACGTCCGCTATTGCTACCATGCCTAGTACAGGCTGATTTTGTGCTTCCCAGAAGATATTCTTTGCTAGGCATGTTACTTCGTCTGCATATGCTAGTGTGCTAAATATTGAAAGGGTTATTAAGAGTATTATCTTCTTCATCATGAATCTCCTCACTATCCCAGTCTTCCACTGTCCAAGCGACCAGTGGAACATTCATAAGAACGGGGATTATAGTTGACGTGTATTCAGTCTTATTTAGATACTTCTTTTTACTTCTTCGATTAATTTCTAACTCATAGGCTTTTCTAGCCTTACCCATAGAGTCAAATACTCCGAGCACATAAGAATGCTCAGAGTATCTTCCCTCTAGGGTGCATACATACATCATGATGCGTTTCGTACTCGTGGTGAGTTAGGCTTTCGCTTTGCACGATAGCTACCGTGTGATACGGTTTTTCTACCACGACGTCGCATTTCAAGGATGTCGTTTCTTTTCCAATTTGGATTTATAAATCTTTTACTCATAATGAGGTCTCTCCTGTGGATAGGCTTCTGCAGGGTGGTCTTCAATTCTAGCACGCAGCTTCTTGTCGCCCCACGTTCCGCCTCTAATTAAATAATTGTCATCTCCAAAACCATCTGGGTCTACACCATCGTGCTCTCCAAAACCCATCGCATAACCACTTGAAGAATTTCTAAAGCGCTCGTTCAGTTTATCGCAAGTCTTTATAGAATGCTGTAGGTTTACTACTAATGTACTTTCTACGGGGTCTCCGCAAGAATACCACCAGCCACCTTCTTCAGGGCCGCCGTACGCTTGTCCAATTTCGTAGATGTTTAAATATTTCATGTTTCTCCAATAGTGGTGGGCCTGACGGGAAATCAACCCGCAACCGCCTTCCCCAGGCAGCTCTAATGAATATTGAGCTTACAGGCCCGTTAAAGTTTATCGACTAGGCCGATACCATTCGCGACATTGAATCATAGATTCATGTTCGCCTGCTGCTACTTCTTGCCTACAAGTTTCGTTCAGCTCTTTATTTCCAGGTTCGAAAACCACTAAGAGTAGAACTAACCCTAGGGATACTACTATATCCATTTATGATAACTCCTCACTAAAATACGCCTCTACTGTTGTTAACGCTGAAATATGACGCTTTATTTCAGCACAGTCCTTCTCTACGTCATTGTGGAAAATTCCACCTTGACTACCTTTTCTTCGCCATTTTAAGACTCTGATTAGTTTTCTGATCTCATAACCCATTTCTTGGGCTACAAGTCGTTCTACTACTTCACCATCCAATACAACATTATGTCTCATTTTAGTTCCTATACTAAATAATCTACAGTATGTGCGGTAGTAACTTCAGTTACTTTACCACTAGAATCGTACACGGTCGTCAAGTAAATGTCTTGAACTACCTTCAGCATCCCTTCAGCATCGGAATCGTACACGCGAGTTACTACTTGCTTCTTTGAGTACGAATTCGGCATTGTAGCTACGGTAGGAGTAATTCCCTCTATACCGCTCATTTACAAACCTTCGCTATCTTTTCCCAATTTGTCGGCTCGGGAGACCATATAGTTTTGTTACTATTTTCTTTGCAATGGCATACATCGTGTAACCACGATAAGCAATGCTCTTCTGATGGAGTGTTAGCGGTACAACTTCCTAGTAAAAATAATATTACAAATAACCTCATATAATACCACAAGCTTTTAATCTAGCTTCTTCACTTACAGGTCCGTTCGGCCACCAAATGGTGAGAGAAGGGTTGTTCCTGCAATGACATATCTCATTTATCCACATCATACAGGCACTATCTCTTGGGAGAGAGTGCGTACATCCACCTAGCAAAAATATTATTATAAGCAGTAATCTCATACATATCTCTGTTTATACATACCTCACTTTGTGTTTTTGATAACCACGTCTACCACGCTTCTTACGATCCACTTCTTTTCTTGATCGAAAGGGCGTGTCCTCGGCAAAGAGGATAAAATGTGCGCGGGTTTTATTTCTTGATTTTTTCATACTGCGTATTATACCATCGCGAAAGGATAAAAGTCAAGAATTATTTTCACCTATTGTGTAAAAATAGAACATTTTTTAGTTTGCTTAGACGCGTCCCTTAAGGCAATTTCATTTACCTACTTAAAAATAAAACTTGTGTTATGCCAAAAAGTGTGATAAAATAATACTCAAATTGATGATAAATAAGATCAATCAAAATTGTTATAACTCAATGCTTACGAAACAGTTTGAAATATTTATGCGCTTGGAGTGGAATCGGAATTAAAGGAGATTCCATCTCCAAACCCATAATATTATTGAAAGTGATGTAGAGTAAGCATAATCCCAAAAATAAGGTATTAAATTGTTAACGAAGTTTGATCAACCATAATGACCCCGATAATTTAATAACCTTACAACTACTTTAAGGGGTCTGTAAATATTTGTCTACAACTGCGTCTTAATTTCGTGCAATTCGAAAAATTTTTTTAAAAGAGAGAAATAAAAAAACTCCAAACAATTAGGGGAAATATAATGTACAGGGTTATCATAGTGAGGGTTCGTAGGAATTGTATTAGGAAATCATCCATCTTTTAGATTCCTGTATTTATCTTCAGTAGCATACTTTTTCCTTTTAGCAGTCTGCATATCTATTAGTCCTTGATCCATCATTAATCCAATAATTGCTTGTAAGTCTCCAATTTCTTCGGATAAATACTGCTTCTCAACCCCGTGGCGACCCCGCTTAAGAACTTTACTACTTGCGTGAATCACTTCAGCGCATTCTTCCATTAACTTCACGTAGATATTAAACACTTTATACTTGTCTCCAGTAATTTCAATGTGTTTTTAGGCGCTTTGTCGAGACCCAGTAGAGATTCTTCGTTAACCCCCAAAGCGTCTGCTATTTCGATTACAATTTCTTTCTTAGTAATCGGATTCTCACCCGTTTTCGTTTTATAAACCTCTCGGCGGTACACGCCTTCGCGTGATAGTTTGCCGATTACTGATTTAATAGTTTTCTCTAATTCACCCGCTAGCCTTTCTACTGTCTCTCGGTTAGGGGCGCTAGAATATTCTTCAATTATGTACTTAGTCTGTACCTCATTGTAATTCATCTTTATTCATTTCCTGCAAATAAGTTGCTAATTCATCCATAGTTTTTCTGACATTAGCCTGAAGTTCTTCAAGTTGTCCGTCCAGGTTCCCTCCCTCAACCATAGTAATCTCATCGTCTTCTCTGGAGACAATATGAGTTGAGTATTCGATTAAGCCTAATGGAATATTTTCATGCCCTACAATCTCAGCATATCGCATTAGTATTGTATCGTATCTTTTTTGTAAATTTGTGCTTTCTAGCTCTAAAGCTCTACTAAGCATATAATTTTCCATTATCTTTTTATAGTTTTCACTCAGTTCTATTTGTAGACCATGCATCTGCTCTACTAAGCTACTACTATCAAAAGGTTTAGGAAATTCAATCACGTTATCGCTCATAAAGTTCTCCTTTTTCACCTTAAAATTTCATCCTTACATATTATCTCATCTTTCAACAAAAATGTCAAGAACTTTTTTGATTTTGCATACAAAAAACCCCGCCTAAGCGAGGTTATTTGCATGGGGGTCGGTTGGGCATCTCTTTTACCGTAAGCCTTATTGCACTTTCGATGCGGCCAACTCATCACTATCGCATCCCTGGCTGTTCCCACTGGTCACTCACGAGACTTAATCGGTCAAGTTTCGGAGTCTCGACCACTCCCTCTACGCCTATTTTGGAATGCTGTAGAGTGCAACCCCCTAAGTGCCATTATTTTAAGTCTTGGATAGGGTCAAGACCGTTCCAGGCTTTCAGTTTATCGTCGTAGGACTGGTCTAAGACGCCCGGCAGATATTGGTCGGGGGCAATGAAGAGGTAGATGTCGCACTTGAACTAATATGACTATACGCCGTTGCTAGTTCAGTGGTCAGAAATGCACTAGGTATTGCTACTCATAGTGGGGTTCTCAACCCTATGACATCTCCACTTCTCTCCTTTTGGTGAAGGCCGTTTTATTAGCGAGATCGGCCAACTCAATCTGATTACGAAACCGCGTCGAGCAGCTTCTGTAGGTCACCAAAGCCAGCTTTGTTCAGGCTGACAAACTCTACACCAAGTGCTGCTTCGATTTCAGCAACAAGGTCAGCTTTGCGAACTTGAGGCGGACGCTTAGCAGCTTTGGGCTGTGCAACGTAGACACCAAGGGCAGACAGTTTAGCGATAACAGATCGCTCAGTCTTTTCAAAGTCTAACGCAAGCTGATTAACAGTCGTGCGAGTAGGGTTGGCTTCGTAAGCAGAAACCATGCTGTCAATAACTTCCTGCGGATAGTTGCTTGACTGTGTTGCTGTAGCTTTCATACATTTTCTCCCGAAAAATTTATAAAGTGTTCTCAATTTCAATACAAGTATTATATCAAAAGTAAGCGGTCGTGTCAACAATTTTTTGCCATTTTGCTAGTAATTTTTTCTCCATTTTTCTAGCCTCTACCTCCCATGGAGCGTCCCAGTAATCCACACGTCGGTACTTCTTACCACGGAACTTGTCGGTACGACTGCCTAATTCTAACCCATCGAAAGCAAACTGCTTTACATGGGTCATTTCATGGAATACGCTTCTAGCTACACGCTTGTTGTTAAATCGGCTGTTCAAGCGTATTTCATAGCCTGTTTCGTGCATCCAAGAGTCGCCGTAATACTCACCACTGAACTTAGTCATGATGAGCGTCAAAGGGTATGCTTTAAGCTCTTCGTGGAGCTTTAGCTCAGTCATGGCGAAGCCAACAGCTCGCATAACCATGCGCTGTCTACCTTTCGGCCAATAACCCTTTTTTACTTTAGCGGCGTACAATAGTTCTTCTTCCTCTCCAAACATTTCCTACCTTAAATTCGCAAGGGTTGTCGGTAGCATCCCACCCCGCATCATTCATTAAATCTTCACCAATAAGTATCAATTCTGTAAGCTCAGCCTTTGCAACTTTTGTGTGCAAAGGGCTGTCATCTTTCATGTTAGACATTACTAGCTTGCGTACTACTTCTGTAGCAAAACTTACTTCGTCTTTATTTAGCTTCATTACCTTTCACTCTTTTGATGAGCCATGCAATATCCTCAGCAGGCTCTTCCATAATCATGATGGCTGCAATAGCTTCGTCCGAAGACAAACCGTCGTGCATCATGCCACCGTGCATAAGGAGCAAGTCAAACTGATTCATTGTCATTTGGTTTTCCATTTTTTTCATGCGTGTATTATATCAGCATTTAAATCAGTTGTCAACTAAAATTGCCCCCAATCGTGCAAATAACGCAAACGAATTCCGGGGGGCCGCGCGCGGGGTCTCAAAGTCAAGAAATTTTCGCTAATTTCCTCCAATTTTATCCAATTTTCTCTCCTCAAAGGCAGACTTCCGTTATTTTCGCTAATTTCCCGCGACCCCGCAAAAAAGACTTGACATTATTGCCCATTGGGCGTAAAATGGCGCGGGGTTTGTTAAATTAATCGTCGTTGAACTACTACTGGCGCAGAGACCTGCTCGTTTTGGAATAATTTGCACCATACCCGCAAAAACTTCTTGACTTTCTTAGCTTTTGCACTTATTATGGCGCAGGAGACTTGTTGGTTTGAATTTATTTGGACAAAAGGTGAAAAAAAGACTTGACATCCATCGCTATTGCACTTAAACTGGCGCGGGGCACCCTAATATAATCATCGTCGTACTACTACTGGCGCCGCCGCGCCAAAAAACCTAAATGAGAATGATTCGTAAATGCGAATGAGAATCATTCTCACCGACCCAGCTCGGATCCGCGTTTTATCGTCCGGATCCGCGCCGCGCGAAAAAGTCAAGCGCCGCGCCTCAATTACGCCGTTAGGCGTACCCGATCTCGTCTGGATTTTCTAGCGGTGTCGGGCAACCGTAGATTCCGTTTTCACGTTTCCAAGTCACAGTGTCCAAGCCGATTTTTTTATTTGCTTGACGTTGCGCATTAGCAAATTTTGCTGTAGCGGTTTTGTCTTGCATGTTAAAAAATTCGGAATGGCCGCCAACGGGTTTCTGGTTTTTCGCTTTTAAATCGCGGAACAAACCAGCGAGGCGAAACGATTTATTTTTCTTGTGGAAAAATTGTTCGCTCGATAGTGTCTCGTCAAACGTGCCAGTAGTCAGCGCCAGCAATTCCGCCTCAAGTGAACCGTTAGGAATCTGAAAAGACTCTTCTATGCTTTTTAGCGTTTCGATGATGCGAGATTCTACGCCAGAGAATCCACCAGAACGGCAGTATTTCGCAAAGCCATTTTTGATAATATTCATTCCGGCAAAAGCGGGTATATGGTTTTCTAAACCATGCAAGCGCCAAAGATAGTTGAAACCAAAATCGTCAAACGGTGAACCGTCTATTTCATTGGGAGTGCTAGTTGATGTTAAAGTTTTCATTTTTCGATCTCCTCGATCAGTTTAGTTAAAAAAGTTTCTATTCCGAGTTGCTTGTTGTTGTAGTCTACCACAATCCAGTCAGCGCCAACAACCTTTTCTTTTAGCAATGTCATTCTGTCATAATGCGAAAGTGCATTTTCATCGTTCTCGGAAAATTTCCAATATGTTAGTGGTGATTTTTTTCGCGCTTCAATTCGCGCTTTCTGTTCTACTTCAGAAATTGATAACCAGAATTTTATAAAACGGGTATCAGAATGCACATTATTTTCGTAGTGCTTATAGCGGTCAAGAAACGCTTTGTATTGATTTTCT
>VTLG01001314.1_pt1 | contig 13949 bp, 28 predicted proteins | sample 4694571 | NCBI WGS metagenome assembly VTLG01 (sample SAMN12604809, study PRJNA352737) | marine metagenome | biome: ENVO:00000447; feature: ENVO:00000209|ENVO:00000569|ENVO:01000036; material: ENVO:00002151; isolation source: viral sequences binned using virsorter ...
TTACCTGTTAAAAATGCTGCAGGATTTATATTAGGATCAAACTTAGGAGCTCTTGGTTCTGTTCTTGTATAAGTTTTTTGTAATGATTGTATTCCACCTCTATCATCATTTAAATTTTGTCCTATAATGTTTTGTAAAGGAGGTGTTGGGCCTGGAGTTGGTGTAGGTGTAGGTGTAGGTGTTGGTGTTGATTGACCAAAACCAAACAAATCTAAATACTGTTGTTGTGTGTATTTACTTTGTAACGTTGGATTGTTTTGATACGTGTCTATTAAATTTTGTCTTGTTGCCATTAGTAATAAGTTCTCTCTGTTCTTGGCAACGCATTATCTTTTTCATCGTCTGGGTGAGTGACAAACCCTCCCTGTCTAAAACGCATTACCGCTTGTGTCATACTATCCACCAAATCATCATGATCTCCATAAGGAAATGATGCACACTCTTCAATTACCTCTTCAGCAAACTTATGATCTGGAGCCCAAATTACGCCCGATTCAAATAACGGGGCCACAGCATTAACCCTAGCGTGTTTGTCGTTTCCTTTACTAGGTGTGTAATTTATAACAGGAATACCCATTTTTCTCAACTCATAAGTTAATGGTAATCCAGATGCTTTAGATTCTATAATAACTGTTTCAGGATTCCAATATCTATATTGTTCAAGCGCTGTTTTACGTAGCTCTGGAAACTCTAATCTATCTTTTAATGCATCTAATAATATTAAATTAGGAGGGCTATCATCGTTAGGTTGGAATACACCCCATGTAGTAATAGCTGAATAGTCAGCAGTTTCTTTTTTTAAAAAAGCTGTATCGTAAGATTGTATTATATGTTGCAAAGGCGGTATTGCATCTTTTTCCCAAACCTTCCACCACTCACGTTTTATAATCGCTCCTTCTTCTGCTGTTGGATTTTGCATCCATTGTGCATTCCATTTACCAACAGAGATAGAAGCTTTAACACCTTCTAATTCTTCCTTCTTCCAATACTCAGGCCAAACAGGTTTATTACTTGGTAGGATTGCTGGGAACTCTATAATCTCCCATTTGTCAGATTTTAATTCTTTTTGTGATTTAAGTAACATACCAGTCAAGTCTTTCATATTCCATCTTGTCATGACAACTACGATTGCTCCACCTGGTTGAAGCCTTTGACGTGGTCCTGATGTATACCATTCGTAAGCTCGTTCTAACGCAGTTACATTCATTGCGTCTTGCTCAGAGTGTGGGTCATCGATAATTAGTAAGTCCGCTCCACGACCCGTGATTGCCGAGCCAACACCGGCTGCATAGTATTCACCACCTTGCTCGGTTTCCCATTTACCAGCTGCTTGACTATCTTCTCTTAATCTTGTTTTAAAAACTTCTTTGTACTCAGGAGAATCCATAAGCGTCTTTGCCTTACGACCAAAACGAATAGCTAGTTCTGTGGTGTGAGTTGTTTGTATAATTTTAAGATCAGGTCTACGTCCTACCATCCAAGAGGGTAAAAGGAAGGACGCAAACTCTGATTTAGTATGCCTAGGCGGCATATTAATAATTAACCTTTTAATCTTGCCAGAGGCGATCTGATTAAATTTGTCAGCAATTTTTTTGTGATGTTTGCCCTCTATAAATTCAGGCCATACGTGTTTGACAAAATCTAAGAACGAGTCGTGGACCTTGGATTGTTTGGTCTTCTCGTTTAGCTTCATAGCTAATTTTAGGAATTCTTTTTGCGCGTCAGGCGGGAGTTTGTCTATAATTTCTTGTTTCATAAAAATTTTTGCAGAATTTTTTAGGCTCTGTTTTCCTCTTCATAAGGGTTTTACAGCCTGTATATCTCTAAATCAAGGCATAAAGGTAAATCTATTGGGACCCCTTTTACAAAAAAGGGTGGTGGGGGGTCGCGATACAACCTGTGATATATAGTGTTTTGGTACCTCTATTAGGTGTATTGAGTTACGTTAGACTGGTCTTCCATGTTTAAGCAGAGCACTGCACCGTAACTCTAATACATATGGGATTATATAACATTTAAAAATTAAAGTCAAGTGTTATTTTGTGCCGGACCAAATTTATTTGGTCCGGCAATTAATCACAGAAAGATTAATCTAGTAAGACCATATATTCTTTAGTGAAGTTTACACTAAACCAAGATAATCCCTTTTGCATAGTGTCATAGTCCTCAGTTCTCTCAGCACCTATGATTGTGTCATAGATAGCTACTGCAAATGCTGGTAGCTTTGCTGACGCTTGAAAAGATTCATCACTGAATCTATTAAAGATTGTCATTTCTTTTGTAGGCTCTGCACCAAAATAACATTGGTCGAATGGTTTTGGTATGTCGTATGTTTTGCCTTTGTATTGTATTTGCATATTATCCTTTCTGTTATGTGTGGGATTATATACTATAATCCCACGAATGTCAATAGTTAATTTAATCTTTTTTTACGTTCCTCAAAATACTTTTTATATTCTTCTGATTTCTCAACAATCTCCATTAAGTAAGGCAACACTAACAAAGCCATGACATAAGTCATTTTATGATCGCCTAAATTTTTAGCTAAAAAATGTATTCTGTCATCAGCTTGTTTTTTGTTGTCTGCATTGTGAACATACAAAGCACCTTTTATAATATCTAAATCTAAATGTGCTGGCACTTTTAACTCATCACTTTCTATTTCTGGAACTTCAAAGTCTTTTGGCATATTATCCTTTCTGTTAATTATGGGACATTATAACATAATGTCCCCTGAATGTCAATAGTTATTTTTAATTATTCACAATATTCCTTTCTTCGCCTGTTATCATATTGCGTTCAATGTATCTTGGTTGATCTGGTCTGGCTCTATAATTATCATCATAATAATTATAATTCCAAACTTGTCGCCACGCATTATCTTCTGTTAAAACTATAGGCTGAGTTACTCTACCAAAATAATCTACTGCTCTTTCGCCATATGTATCAAACCAATCATTGGCACATTGTAAAGAACATGCATTGCCATTTAAATAATAAAACTGACTTCTTCTTCTGGTTTGATTTGTTTTATTTCCTTTTGGTCCTCGCTTTCTGTCTTTTGTGTCGTAGGTATGGCACTTTGGTCCTTGGCAATATTTCATTTGTGCCTCGCTCTATTTTCTGCGCAACTTGGTAAGCTTGTCCAAAATGCAATTAAGCCTGCGAACGAAACTAATAAACCAACTGTTGTGTATTCTGTTGAATGGATTGCAAGTATTAATCCTAATATCATAAGCGCAAAGCCACACAAACTTTTTATTAATAATAAATAAATCATATTATCCTTTCTGTTTTTTATGTATGGGATTATATACTAATCCCATACATTTGTCAAGTGTTAATTTACACTTTGTTTTTTTTCATACTCCATACGCAACGCAATCTTTTGCTCTCTTGTCATTGTAGTATTTTTCATGCCCTTAATCATACTTGCTAAATTAACAGGATTATAAATTGTTAATCCTGTTGAATTAACTCTTACAAGTTCTGCCTCATCAATTTCAATACCAAGTTCGGTCATTAACTCTACACCCTCACTTAAATATCTGTATGCTTTCAATCCTGTTTTCATAGCTTGTTTTTGTTTTTCAATACTATCAATCCATTTTTGATGACAAGTTATTACATTTGCTTTTGCTTGTTTTAACATTTTAAAGACTTCAAATTCTTCTCTTGTACAAGCAATAGTTCTTGAACGACAATGTGATGTTCCAATAATATCTAAATAGAATTGACTATCAAACTCTCTTGTAATTCCGACATGGTTGTCATCATCAGAATTATAACTTGAATATCTACCACTATATCCAAGTGTTTTATCATTTGCGTCAATGTGTTTAGTTTTATGGGGGTTATCATCTTTGCCATTTTGTTGTGCAAGTATATCAGGATTACATTCTTTTGCTTTTAGTTCTTCTCTTTTGTAAGCATAGGCAAATTGTTTTCCTGTATCATCACTATAACTATTACCACCTACACTACCATACAAACCAAAATCAAAATGTTCAGATACATCTCTATCTCTTTCATCTTCATCATCTTCTAATTGGTCTTTAGCATAAGAAAAATAAAAACATTTATCTTTTGCAACAACATCTAAAGGTTGCCCATATTTTTGTTTAAGAGATTTACATAAGTCCACATCTTCTTTTGGATATGCTCTCTTAACTACAAGTTCAGCTAACATAAAAGCATTTTTATATGCAACATCAACTTGTTCTATTGATTGAAGATATGCCTCTCTCTCTTGTGTGTTTTCTTTTTCTGCGTGGTCTACATACCTATTTAAAATTTTATTTCTAAATTCGGTATTCATTCTTATCTTTGTCATTTGTTTCCTTTCTGTTTTTTATTTGTGGGATAATATATTATCCCACAAATTTTGTCAAGATTAAAATAGAGTGTTTTCATCTGCCTTTCCATTCTTGACTTCATCACTTAAAACTAATGGTTGTTCACTCATAAGCAAATCCACACATTGTAAGTGATAAGTTTTTTCTTCTTGGTCATTTAATTGTTCATACGCAATTAACATTTTTGTTGCGTCTTCCAAATTATATGCCTTGTCTTTCATGATAGAAAATCTTGGCTCATTCTTGTTAAAATTCCAAACTGCTTTTTCTATTACGAAGTATTGTTTTTGTGTTGACATTTTTATCCTTTCTGTTTAAGTTATGGGATATTATAACATAATAATATCCCAATGTCAATAGTTAATTTAAATAAATCTTATTTTATAATTACCACTACAAGTACGATAATCGTTTGCGTCTATGTCAAAATATGTAATACACGCATTCCCACTTTTAGCAGTCCAATATCTGCAAAGGTCATTCCACTTTGCATTTCTTGTAATATGCTTACCATGTTTTTTTGCATAGTAAGTTATTGTAAATTGTCTATCTTCTACCATATTATCCTTTCTGTTAATTATGGGACATTCTAACATAGATTAATATAAATGTCAAGAAAAAAAAATAAAAAAAAATAAAAAAAGTTCTTGACATCTGGGATTATCTAGTATATAATGCTTTTTAATTATTACTGCTTTAATCTATAGAATTAAAGTGGGAAGAGTTGGGACAACTTCTGGTTGTAGCACATCACACCGACACAAGTCCGTCTTTGTGTTATGAACCAGAACTGATCCCTGATTGCTGGTATGTGCCAGATAAGCTTCGTACGGGCGCCAGCAATCTGGGATCAGAATTTGACCGGGCTAGGCGACGATATTATGCTTCGCGCTTTTCCCTCTTCGTAAGCTATGGGTGTAACAGCCCGCGACGATGCCCGGACCAGCCTGCGCGCGTTCCCTGATCAGGATGCGTGGGCCGGTATATGATTTGTGGCCCATTGGTCTTGGACGCTATGCGCGGCACGCGTTAGGAATAATTCCGGGTGAGACCTACCGGAAGCCACAAGCGGCAAGCTGCAAGCGCAGTTTAGAATGATTCTAAAGTAGATTTATTTTAAGCAGCAAGCAACAAGCACTTGACATTTATATGTTATGGGATTATATAACAGCATAACAGAAAGGATATTATGAATATAAAAGAAGCTCAAGCCATCACCGGGTCCATGACTCGAACGTCTAAGATGCCTGGCCTATCTTACAGCCTGCCAGCATGGGAATGCAAGACTGGCAGCAAATTACGTAAAATAAAAAATTCAGTATGCAGCGCGTGTTACGCTCTGAAGGGTAACTACACCAGATACAAAGCGATTAAAGCCGCTCAGTATGTTAGACTGGCCAGCCTGAATAATGAGCTCTGGACCGCTGCTATAGTTACACAAATTAAAAGACAGAAATATTTCAGATGGCATGACGCCGGAGACGTGCAGGACGTGCAGCATCTGAATAAGATCTATGAAGTGTGCCGGCTAACGCCAGGCACCAAGCACTGGATGCCGACGCGCGAAGCATGGATAAAGGATCACCTGGACAGCAAGCCTGACAATCTCGTTATAAGATTTTCAGCGCCCATGATTGACCAAGCGGCGCCTGCTTCCTGGCCCAACAGCTCGGAGGTAGTAACAGAAGGCGCAACATGCCCAGCCCCGCAGCAGGGCAACAGCTGCGGCGATTGCAGAAATTGCTGGAATCCTGAAATTAAAACTATAAAATACGGTAAACATTAAAATGTGGAGACACCCAAAATATTATAAAGATTTGCGTAAGCTAGCTAGGTTACGCAATAGGGACGAGGCCATTAGCGACAGTACTGCGACGGCAGACAGAGAGCGTGCGCCTCGGACCGGCCAAAGCGGCAAGCAACAAGCAATTGAAGTACAAGTTATTTATCAAGATCTTTCAGGTTTAAGCTGCAAGCAGCAAGCTTCAAGCACACACCCAGATCTGTTACCCAAGCATGGTCCTGAGTACTACGCTCCTAGGAGACGCAAGCGGTAAGCTACAAGCACAAGTAAGCTGCAAGCTACGAGCAGCAAGCGTCAAGCATCTGAGTGAGCTGCAAGCAACAAGCGTTCGATATGTTGCCAATCATCTATTGCAAGGGAAGGCGTTTCGCGGTGATCTACTAGTAGACCGTGGATCGAGGAACTTTGATAAAGTTTCACGTGTCCAAGAGAGGCGTCTTGGACTATGATAAAATTACGTTTAGGACGAGTTACATGAAACAGTTTTTGGTGTGGTGAAAAACTAATTTTTGGTCCTCTTGCTATCTTCATTTCACACATAAAAAAACCACAATTATCATTGTATCCCAACAGATCAGGTGTACCAAATGATGACCAAGATTCTAGTCTTGTCCACTGAATTTTAGGTGTATTTTTTTTAATTTTTTGCCAAAGTTTTGACTCCGGTTTCATCGTACATTGACTAATACGACAAGTTACGTTATATGTCAAATATTATGGGAGTACCAGCCAAATTAACAGAACGACAAATAAAGTTTGCAGAGTTATTAGTATATAATGAAGGCAGACTTTCGCCAGCTGAAGCAGCATTTCAAGCAGGATATAAAACACGTCCCAGACAAGCTGCATCAGAGCTAAGAAATCCAAAAATATCTCCATTGGTTGTGAAGTATATAGGAGAACTTAGAGCAGAAGTACAAGAAAAGTATGGTATCAGCTTTGAGAAACACATATCAGAATTAGCACAAATTAGAAATGAAGCACTCAAAAAAGGTGCTTGGTCAGCTGCAGTAAATGCAGAAGTTGCACGTGGTAAAGCTGGTGGACTTTACGTAGATCAAAAACTTATCATGACAGGTAACGTTGACGCTATGTCGCCAGATGAAATTAAAGAGAAGCTACGTAAAATCCTAGATGACAATAAAGAATTGATTAATATTACGCCTGATGAAGTTGAATTAGACAATATAGAATTGCCAAAACAATAAGCACTTGGTGCTTAATTACAAACTCATTACAAACATCATAATATCTTTTGTATGAATTAATTATTTCATAGTAAAATTCTTTAGCCTTATTAAATAGATTAGTCATTACACTTACACCTTTCTATACCAAAAACTTTACTTACTAAGTTTTTTAGTTTTGCTATTATTTTTTTTACCATTTTTACTCCTTGTAATACCTTGTGGATTAGGTCCACGTACTGGTGGTATTGCCTGCCATTTTACGTTAGGCATATTCTTAGTCAAGGTTTTATTTTTCATTTATTTTTTCCATTTTAATTATACAACCAATTGGAAATACGTTTCTATCACTAAACAATTCGTCATTCTCTTCATAAGATGCAAATGTCCATATGTATTTTTTATTCTTATCAAATACATAAGCATGAGTTATCATTGTAGATGGTATCAGACCTAATGAATCGTGTGCTGTCGCATGGCCAGAATCACCCGTTGGATCAATCCAGGTTATTTTGTAATAGTAATATCGCTTCTTGTTGATAACAACAGATTTGTATTTAGATTTTTTAGGACGTTTAGGCATAGGAATCTTATACTATAAGTGAGATTTTTGGGCAAAAAAGTTTTCAAAAAAACTAAAAAGGTCGCGCGCGCCGAATAGGAGACTGTGCCACGCTGTGCCATACCCTCTGGCACACACTTTTGTCAATAAAATCAACACTAATAACGCCATTTTAGCCTTGTGCCACTGTGCCACCGTCATTTTTTTGTCACTGAAAAAAAATAATAGGGTCAAAAATTCTACTTATGTTGGCACATTAGTCGTACTTTTTTACTGTAGTGCCTATTTTTATGATCTTTTTAACTCCTGGTCCTTGTATTTCTATATCTGCGTATGGTTTCCATGCCTTACGTATCAGATTTAGCTCTAGAACTAGATTCGACCATTGCTTTGAGGAGATCTTCTTCCCCACCACTGTCAGTTGTTTTGCCATAATCTATACACAATTTACCTTCCAAATGGTCTAGCTCGTGCTGTATGCATCTAGCCTCCATATTGTAGAAAGTTTTTGTGTGCTCTTCTCCTTCCTCATCTTTGTAGTTTAGAGTGATTCTAAGATGTCTTTTAACCTCACCCCTTTTGCCAGGTGCAGATAAACACCCTTCAAAATCTGTTAATGTTTCATCAGACTTTTTTACAACCACTGGATTTATAAAAACCTGTGGCTTGTCTGCGTATCTTGTGCAATCCATTACAAACATTCTTAATTGATGACCTACCTGTATTGCTGCAAGTCCTATACCATTGTGCTGATACATTGCTTTTGTCATCCAAGGTATCAGTCTTTTTGTTCTGTCATCTAAAGGAAACTTAACCTCATTAGATTTGCTACGTAAAAATACGTCAGGATATTGCACTAACTCTACACTAACCATGGTGCCTCCCAGTCTCCCAGTTGGCACCTGGCCGCGCGTTATCCATTATGGATTCCATTAACTTTGTTTGTAAGTAGGTGACATAAATCTTTTTAAAGATTCTGTTTTAAGTACAACTCTTGCCGGTTCCGGTGAGTTTATTAACCTACTCTCCTGTAATTCTATTTTTCTAATCTCTTCTAATCTTCCATCTAACGTCTCAATGTATATAGGACAATCCGATATAATTGTACCTTTTTGATCGTTAGTGAATTTTCCTAGAACTTGTTGAAAGTCTCTTACTCTCATCTTCTAATTTCCTTCCTATCTGTTTTACTAATTCATACCATTTCTTTTTCCACATCTCTTTCATTTCACCACTAGTTTTATTATAAGTGTTTGCTATATTATCTAGTCGTCTCTGATCTTCCTTTATAGTACTCATCTACCCTCCTTAACCATTTGTGTTTATATTTTTTATACTCTTCACCCTCTATAATAAATTCTTGATAAAAGTTATCTTTGCTACACATCATTATCACTGCTTTGTTTATAGAAGTTTTGTAAACATAATCGTGAGCCATACCATATGCTGCTAACTGCAAACAATAATCTTCTACCCACTCACGTTTTTTTGGTTTGTTAGTTTGTTTAAAATCTATTACTGCCATTTCATTTTTATGCATAGCAATAAGGTCTGTTTGGCCTGCGTACAATCCTGGATAATACAATGTACATTCACTGCCATAAAATTCTGTAACATTACATAGTCCTTGTTCTATGACTCGTAATGCCATGTTGTGTGCTTCTTTACCAACGTTTGTTAAATCTAAATAACCTTGTTCTAAAATATATTTTTCTAAAATTTTGTGCATCGCTGTACCTCTGGCACCAGCTTGATCCACGATCCGCGTCGCGTTTTCCTCGCCGATAGATTGACGCCATGCCGCCAACGATTCGCGCTTCTCGGCTGTTTGAGTCGCAGACAATATAGTAGTAACAGATGGTAGTTTACTATCATTAATATCATAATGACGTTTACCATCTATTACTTCACGAATTGTTTTAGGATATATGTAACTATTATTTCTTTTCAAAATATTATAGCTCCTACGATGACACCGGCTATAAACAATACTATTTCTTGTCTATATAACAGGGACCATACTTTAAACTTTTCTATGTATTTTTTCATACTACCTACCTCCTGCAGTGGTAACTGTATAACCACCGGGCATTCCGCTATATCTTACATTTCCAACTTCAGGACCTGTTTGAACTGATGTTGAGTTTATGTACCAACCCCAAGTCTCTTTGTTTTTAATGTCTCTTTCTTTTAAATCGTTAGCTCTTTTTAATTCAGCTGCGATTGTTTTTAATGTTTTAAACATATTATCTCCTTTATTTAGGTTTACTGTTTTCAGAAGCTGTAGACCATTTTAAATTATCAGCTCTATAGTCTAATATATTTCTATTCATATGATCTACATATTTCTTTTTATCTGGCATGTCGTTAACTACAAAAGCTAATGCTACGAGATTGTGTGCATAAGCTTTATAAGCTATTCCATTATCCATTAAATCATATCTTGGGTAGCCACTTTGATGACCACCAAATCTATAATTAATAACGGTGCCATTGGAATCTTTTTTATAACTTTTAAGATAAGGATAAATTTTATTATCATCACCTAACGCAGGATTGTTATGTCCTGTTTTAAATATGTAAAAAGTGCCTGGTGTAATATTACCCAAAGGATTAACTCTCCACTCACTCGATGGAAGAGTTGAGATATCCACATAATCTACATCCTTAATTAGATGTTTAGAATCTAATTCAGGAAATAGACTTTGTTGTTGTCCTATCATGGATTACAATCTCTCCTTGGTTATCACACTCAACACAATCAGCCCATTGTTCCTCACCTGCTTGGTGGTATGGGACTCTAATAAAACCATTTCCTCTACACTCTTTGCAAATTTCTTTAACTTGCTTTTCCGTTTTTGTATCCATGTTTTTTACCTTCTTTCTTAGCAAGACTTTCTATTGTTTTACTTACAGTCAAATCGGCGTCTGTTATCTTACCATCTCCAAGATATTTTAATATTTTATAAGTCGCTATAGATACACTTACCGACTTAAATTTAGCTGGATCAGCCATGTTACTTGTCCTTTCTATTATTGTTTTGTTTGTTCATATATGGGAATCTATACTAATAAAACAACCCTTGCAAGTAATATTTTTTTAATATATTATTGGCTTCTCTTCTCACACCTTTTGTTTGTTCGTCCCTTTCTTGGGACGGGCAGACAACTTAGAATAATTCTAGACTTCGCTTATAGGTTGACAATAAAACTTGATGTGAGCATAGGCTTCATTAACTTTATTAGGACCTATTTCAGCTAATTTTTTAGATGCCTCATTGTAGCCAAATTGTAGACACTCATACATAGACTCAAAACGAACAGGATGTTCGTAAGGTGCTATACATGTTCCGGTTACTCCAGAACACAATATTAGTATTAACATAAATTTCACTGCGGTCGGCCTTGCCTATTGTATTTTTTATAACTTCGCTTCTCACTTTTGTTTAAACTTTTTTTATGACGTCTTGGTCTTTTTGGTGGTTTGTCTCTTGGTACAAAATGAGTAAATTTAATTCTTGCCATCGTCGTCTCGCCACTCTCTCACAAATGGTTTAGCACCTTCAGGCGCAACGATTGCAGGAAGATAACTTATTTTTCCATTAACATGCTGTTCTAAATCAGCACCACAATTCATACATCTATAATATGCTTTTGTTAAACCTACTAATAAAGTCAGCTCATCACAAGTTGGACACTTACCTTGTACTACTTCAGCCTGAAATTTTAGAAAGTTTTTTTCGGTCATAACGTTTCTTAGACTTTACCACTTTTTGTTTAAAATGTCTTAACTGTTTTGCCACAGGATTACGTTTTTTGTTGGCTTTCTTCATTACTCTAGAATTAGAGCTCTAATAGATTTTCTTCCTTTGTATATCTCTGTTTCTGCTTTACCTTTGTAGCATTTATAGGATACAGATTCTGAATACTCTCTTTCCGCATGGCGCTTCCCGCGAAGGCATGCAGCCATATTTTCTTGGATCAAGTGTTCCTTGATCTCTCCGTTTACAAACATAAGTAGAGCTACCACAGCCTCAATCATTGTGAGTAACTCCCATTCTTGTAACCAATCTCACGATTAGCGTCTTTTAATTTTTCAATATCAGCTAAAACTTTATCCATTTGTGTTCTTAAAAATTGTATGTTCACTTTGTTTAATGCCATGTCTTCAACATGTTTGTTAATTTTATCCGTGGTTTTGTACAAATCCTCGATCATCATAAATTGTTCGGAATCTGCAGGAAGCGAACCAAGTTGACCACGCGGCCATTTGATTCTAAATTCTGTATTCTCTTCTAGGTCCTTCTCCATTATCTGTATACGAGTGTCCGCAACATTAAGACGTTCTATAATTTGGAAATAGCCCATTGTGCCAAGAGCGACGATTATTATGAGCGAGGCAACCGTCTTCATAGGCATTTGCACGGCTGCCTCTTCAGATATGTTTAATGGTTTCTTACTCATTTTTTATTTTTCTTTTTCAAGATTCCGTCCATCTCAAAATATGATCTTAAGAGATTGACTTTAAATCTGATCCAGAGTTTTTTTAATATACTCATAGATCCTCCTTGATTAAAAGTTTATTAGACTGACTACAATATACTATTTATCTTCTATTTTATAGAACATTTTGTCCGTATCTTCCGTAACCCAATCTTTATTTTCCACATTCCATTCCGTAGTTTGGACTTTATAATCTGGAACGTCAGAATTAACGGTGAAATTACTAATATTCCACAATATCCTATTATTAGGCTGGATTGCATAGTTGCCGTTATCAAGTGCAAGAACGTGCCCACACTTGTGTTCATGAGGAATTTCACTATGTTCCACATCCAAGATATTGGTTTCAGGATGGCCCCAATCAATAGTGAAAAGGTACTCACCAAAATATTCTTTTTTATCTTTTCCGAAATATTTACCTCGTTGTGATTCTAAAAAATTAAAGCTATGCACACTAGGATAATAGCTGAAACTGTTCCACAGTTGAAGCTTGTCCGTTGACATATCAGGCACATTGGCACGGTCATGCGATTTTTGGAAAAACGCACTGATAGGCAATCGAAAAAAGACTGCACCGTTTGGTAACATGATGTGAAACAATGTTGCGGCTCCTGCCATACTTGTAAGGCCAAAGACCACACACTCTTCACTTTCTCCATGATTTTTTGTAAAGTCATAAAGATACTCCTTCCGTACTTGACAATAAATGGGTGGTATATCTGCGTTTAAATATGCCATTACTTAATATCGCCCCAATTATCTCCTTGTTCGTAATCCACTTTGTTTGGAACTTTTAACTCTACTGCTGACTCCATTATCTCAATAATATTTTCTGCTTTTTCTGGAGATTCAACAGAGATATCCACTTCATCGTGAATTTGTATGTGTGGTATTATACCATTTTCATATAAAGCTACCATACTTTTTTTAGTCATATCTGCTGCACTTCCTTGTATTAATTTATTTAACGCTTTGTAAGTAAATGCACGTTTTAATGGTTCATCATATTCTTTTCGTGCTAACTCCAAAGGCAAAGGTTTAAATACACCAAACTGTACAGGTTGCCATAAATCAAAATGACACGCGCGACCAAGTAAAGTTCTAATCTTACCTCTGTCATTTGCTTTACGAGATACATTGTCCATCAATTGTTTTACAAACGGAGCTTTAGTGTGATACTGTCTTATTAATTTTTCAGCAGACTCTTTCATTAAACCTAACTCTGCCATTAATTTATTTTTACCCATGCCATACATTAAACCTAAATTAATAGTCTTAGCTTGTTTTCTTTTTATGCCTGCCATGTCGGCCACGACCTGGTGGAAATCCGCGTCTCCGGCGTTGTATGCGTCTACAATTTCATCAACTCCCTCTAAATTTTGTAGTTTTGCGTAATGCACTAAAATTCTAGGTTCTTGTTGTGAGTAGTCAAACGATCCCCATTTGTGTTTTTCTTCTGGAATAAATATAGATCTAATCATTGGACCAAGTTCAGGATGTCTTGCAGGAATCTGTTGTAAGTTTGGATTACTCATAGA
>VTLG01014240.1_pt1 | contig 13949 bp, 6 predicted proteins | sample 4694571 | NCBI WGS metagenome assembly VTLG01 (sample SAMN12604809, study PRJNA352737) | marine metagenome | biome: ENVO:00000447; feature: ENVO:00000209|ENVO:00000569|ENVO:01000036; material: ENVO:00002151; isolation source: viral sequences binned using virsorter ...
GCAATCTCTGAGGTTGTAACAGCATTAGCTGCAATAGCTGCAGTACCTACAGCGTCATCTGCAATCTTAGCAGTAGTAACTGCATCATCTGCTATGTGTGCTGTATCTATAGCTCCATCTGCTATATGCTCAGAATTAACTGAATCATCAGTGATTTTATCACCAGTTATAGCATCAGGTGCCAGTCTATTATTTACTACAGAGCCTACACCTAACTCAGGTGTACCTATAGCTAGGGCTGCTATCTTAGCTGTTGTGACTGCATCATCAGCAATATGTGCTGTATCGATACTACCATCTACGTAATGCTCTGAGTTAATAGAATCATCAGCTATCTTACCTCCGTTTACTGCATCAGCAGCTATCTTACCTGTTGTTACACTGCTATTAGCTAAATGAGCAGAATCTATAGAGCCGTGTACATAGTGATTTGAATCAATACTATTATTGGCTATTTTAGGATTGGTTACTGCATCATTAATTAATTCATCTGTTCCAACAGAACCAGTTGCTAATTCAGAAGCTGTAATAGAGTTGGGAACTAACTTACTATTTGAGATAGTTTGGTTTACTATTTTAGCATTCGTAATTGAATCATTAGCTATCTTAGCACTAGTGACTTGACTATTTTGTATATGAGCTGTTCTAACAGCATCGTCTGCAATCTGTGCATTTGTAACAGCATCATCAGCTATCTTAATCTCTGTAATTGCATCACTTGCTATCTTAGCTGTAGTGACATTTGAATCTGCTATCTTAGCTGTAGTTACAGCAGCATTGTTGATTTTAGCTGTGGTTACATTAGCATCTATTATCTGAGCTGTAGCGACAGAATTAGATGCCATCTTAGCCTGTGTAACGGCGTTAGCTTGTATAGCGTTAGTATACACAGCGTTGGTTGCAAGTTTAGCATTTGTTACAGCATCATTTGCAAGTTTAGCTGTTGTTACATTAGCATCTGTAATCTTAGCTGTAGTGACGGAATTACTAGCTAGATCTGCTGCTACAATAGTAGCATCTTGAATCATCTGAGTAGTAACACTTCCTGTATCACCTGTCGTTACTACCGTACCTGTAACGTTAGGTAGGGTAATAGTACGGTCAGCTGTAGGATCAGCAACAGTAAGAGTAGTCTCATTGCCATCTCCAGTAGCACCTTCAAATACAACTGTCTGATCTTCACCAATAACTAAAGTACCTGCCATAGTACCACCAAGCGAACTTAGTGACTGGTTATCAGATTCTTGTGCAATAAATAGTAATTGTTGGAAATTATCGTTTAACTCGTTTGATCTAATAGTAGATCCAGATACGAATGTAGAGTTAATAGGATCTTCATCAGTATCACGATATATAATAACCCTATCACCTGTAGATGGCTCTTGACCGCTAACAAAGGTTATTCTAGTATTTCCTGTATCTAGGGTGTAGTGTGTGGTAACGGTTTTTACTGTACCATTAACGGATACTTTTATATCTGTATCTGCTATGGTAGGGAAAGAGTATGAGTAGGGACCAGCTTGACCTGAACCGCCTACTGTGTAACTATTTGAGGTTTGTGCCATAATTTATAATAGGTGGTTAGTATCCGTGTCTTTGTAGATCTTGAATTTTTCCAGTTAGTCCTTGCTTACTTGCTTGTGCGGTTATCTTACGTTGAGTTATGGAAGATCGTAATGCAGGATTATTAAATAATACTTGACTCCATGCATCCTTTTTCGCTTCTCTGAAGATATCCATGACTTGTATATAGAATAATTGATCACTAAGTTTGTAGCCTTGAGATTCTCTGTAACCTCCGTCTTTGTAACGTTTAAGATCTTCTTGCCATCTTTTTGATTGAATAAGTAATTCCAGATCCTTACGTAGTGATCCCATTGATAGGTATTTTTGTAACTCTGATCTTTGTTTAGAGTTTAAAGCTACACCTCCATAGGAAGACATTATCTCTGGTAAGTTGAAATGGATATCATTCAATGCTTGTTTAACTGGATCATTATTAATAGGTACTACAGCTACTGGACTAAATGCATTCATGAATCTCAATAAAGGACTCTCTGCAGCTAGATTAAGTTTCTTACCGGATCTGTCTTTAGCTAGAATATCATACTTCGGTGGGATTACAGACTTCATTACTACATCCCGTTTCCACATCATTTCCATAAAGTTCTGTGCTTCTTTAGCATTCCCATCTACTATATTACCTAGCTGACCCATCAGCCCTTGGTAAGGTAGATGAGCACGGGCATATTTAGAGAATACTCTTGTAATAGCACCTTCTGAACGTTGTGGGTTGAATATTTCTGTAAGATCTTTTACTCCAGAAAGCATAGATTTATCAATTAATACAGCTGAAGCCATGAAAGCTACCTTTTCTGTCCATTGATCTATAACACTTTCTCCTAATATATCACCACTTTGTACCATATTAGCGGATACACTGAAAATAGTATTCCAAGGTTCTAATTCTTTATAAGATACCCAAGCATTTCCAATTTTAAAGGAGAATGGTTGTATACCTGCAGCCTTCCACAAGTCTCTACCTTCTTTATCATATGGATAATCACCTGTCATATTACCTGACATGGTTGCGATGAAGGCTAAAGACGATATAGCACTACCTACAGCTAGCCTGCCTTCCATCATAGCTATTTCACCAGCTACATCTTCAGGTTTTAAACCGTATTTCTCGATATGTCTTCCAGCATGAAGGTCTTTCCACTTTTTATGTGTAAAAGCTAGTGGACTACTCTGCCATGTAAGGTCTAAAGCGTTCACACCAGTCCTAACAAAGGGGAAAAATGCCCTTGCAATAGGCCATTCTTGGATAGCTTCGAAGGCTTTTGGCCACCCTTCAAGGGCTTTAGTCATGGTAGCTTCATCACCAGCTAGTTTAACTGCCTCGTCATGAACTACCCACTTACCATCTGCATCCTTCTTAAAAATTTCTCTCCTAAAATTTTCCTGGTATTTTTTAGACCACGCTTTAACATCGTTTAGATCTACTCCTTGGTCTACAGCAGCTTGTGCAGCTTTCATACGCATACTTACTCTACCTAACATAGTACGAGTAAATGCGTCTCCAGCTCCCATAGCATTAGCACTATACTTCATCCAAGGACTTGAATTTACATTAACGAGTGTATCTAATTGCTTGTAGGCTCTTAACTGTCCTTCAGTACCATGTCTTTCAAACTGTACTTTTAAAGCTTTCCATTCTGCTATATCTCCAGCAACATCATACCTACCTTGGTAGGACATGTTCTGCCTTTGTAGACCTAAGTCCCAGTTATGCATAGCCATATCAATGGATTCTCTATAAGCTTGACCTATAGCATCCATACCAGCTGAAGCAATAGCCATTTGCTTAGGATCACGTCTTACAGCTGCTCCTATAAATTGCATCATAGGACGTGAAGTACCTATAAGTACTGTACTAGTAATAGCATCAATAGGAGTTTTTAGAGAACTTAGGATTGAATTATAAAATACGCCCTGTATTTCTTGACGTAATTTACCACGAATCTTGCCTCCACCTATATCACCGCCATATAACTTAGCTTGTAGCCAGTCATGAACAGCTTCTAAGGTTCTAACATCACCTTTAGATAATGCATTAATCTCCATGAGATCTCGCATTTCGTGAAATCTACCATCTTTATTTAATTTATGTAGATTTTCCCAGTATTCATCCTGTTCTTTTGTAATTTCTTCTAATCTTCTACCAATCTTTCTAGCTCTATTAGGAGTAAGAACGACGTTCTTCAGGCTTGCTAGCTCTGATCCAGCCATGAAACCAATCTTCTTATGCTCGATCATAGCTACTTTCATAGCATCAAAGACTTGCTCTACTTGTCTAGTAATAGAGCCATTATCAGCAGAATGTACTGCACCAAGTGCTATACCTTCAGCTTGCTTAGCTAGTGTATTAATAACTAATTGTAATCCTGCATATTGTGAGGAAGTACCAGTAACTATTTCATTACCATCAGCCATAAACATATTAAAATCTTTACTCTCTTTAAAGTACTGCTTTAAATTCTCTGCAATATCACCGCCTCTTTCAAGAGCTTGGTGCATATCACTAGCTTGTTTAATTATAAGAGCTTGTACTTCTTTATGGTTTAGTTTATTATCTAAACCTTTGAAAGCTGTTTTAGATATGTCTTCAGCTACTTCTACAATATACTGTCTTATATTAGCATCGCCTCTACTCATCTGCTTTAATGCAGTTTCAGTAAATAGAGGTTTGTAGCTGCGTCCTTCTCCTCCTACTTTTAAATCTTCAATACTTTCTTTTATATTGTTAATTGTAGGGTTGGCATTTTCAGGACGGAACATAGCCCGTTCTGAATCATCGAATCTTCTAGGATTCACCCAAGGATCAACTTCTCTATCTGCATTAAACTCAATTTGTTGAGTACTAGTTTTTGCATTCGCATCCCATACATCACCAACTTCAGCTCCACGAGATTCAGCTAAATCTTCTAATTCAGGTTTCTGTAAGCCTGTAGGAATCTCTCCATCAGCTAGTGGACCTGTATTATACTGTGCATATTCATCCTCACTAAGGTACTTACGAAGATACTCCTCTCTAGGATCTGCATTACTTATACCTTTACCTTGTGTATACTGGTCTATAGCTTTTTCAGTAGCAGCTCTTTCATCTAAATCAAGTTGGAGTTGGATATCTTCTTCCATCCTTGCATTACCAATTTCATTGGCTTCATCTATAGACTTACCTTCTTTCCGAGCTTCTAATGCTGACCATCTACCTTTTGCATATGCTGAGATACCATAGCCTACTAAGTTAATACCCATTCCTGTGGCTACAGTTTTAACACGTGCTAACCAGGGGTTATCCTCTGGATTAACTTTAAGAGCATTTATACCTACGACGTTCTTCATCCAAGGAGACATCCAAGGTGTAGTTTGGTCTACTAAGTTAAGTAAGTTTGCATCTTCTGATGCACTAGAGACTAATTCAGCTACAGCACCTTCTGTAGCAACCTTTGGTATAAATCTAATGAACCTAGCTCCTCTAGCACCTACACCTGCAGCTCTTGCTGTAGCAGCTACACGTAAACCTACGCGAGCACCACCAGCTGTAGCTCCTCCAACACCGCCTGTAGCAGCTGTTAGTAGTCCGAACTCAACGAGTCCACGAGCTAGCTTACCTAAAGCTGTCTTGTTTTCTGGTACTAAATAATCAGGTATATCAAGCCATCCAGCATCATTATGTTCATACATATCGCTGAATGGATTCTGTGTTTGATCTACAGGTTGACCGAATAATGTGTTGAATCCTGTTTTTATTGTATCACCTGTTAATTCTGCAAAGCTTCCTACACTTTCTACAGCATCAGCTGCGCCACCTGCTATAGCTGCGCCAGTTTCACTGAATACATTAGGGTTACCCGCATGACCATGTGGTTCAGCAGGAGGTATGCCTGCTGATTCAAGAGCTGCTTGAACTTGAGGGTTATCTTGAGCATTATGTATTGCTCCTTGAACTTGATCTCCTAAGTTTTGTATAGAATCTCCAGCAGCTTGTTGTAACTGATTAAGATCTGGTACACCCACACCTGTCTCTGTTAGAATTTCTTCTGCTAATTCAGCTTGTGACCAATCTATATCCTCTCCAGAGGTTCCGCCTACAGGTGTTTCCTCTAACTCAGGAGATTGAAGTTGTTCCTTCTCTTCTATTTCATTTTCCATAAGTTAGATACCTATTTTACAGTTATGTGCAGGGTTAAATCCCTTTTGACCTACCCATCTAAAATGGTTATAAAGGTATTGACCAGGGTTTTGTGGATCTGGTATAACATGCTGAACCCAACCAAAGCGTTCACCTTGAGGATCATTAGCTGTGAGCCATGCTTTAGTTTCTGGACCTACATCCATAGCTTCACCTTTTACATATAATGAACCGTTTTCTGCTCCTGTATGTTTAATATTAGAAGCACTTTTAGAAGAGGATAGTACGTTAAATTTCTGACCAGTTGCTGCTTGATAAGCTTTATTTGCCGAGTTGTATCCTATAGCTATTTCATAATTACCGAATACAATAGGTCTACCATTAACATCTCTATCTCCTTTTAAACCAAAACCATCTCCAGTTTTCCAGTTTCCTGTTATCTCACGAATTCCTTGTGTTTCTGCTAAGGCTGATAGACAGGCTCTGTTAGTACGTTCTTCATTAGATATGTTCTGAGATTCTAATTGTTGGTTTACATCTAGTATTGTTCTATACCCTTTTGCTTTTTCTTCATTAGTAATCTTACGTGAGAATAGTTTACCAAAATTAACACCACTTCCTCCAAAACCAGCTCCATGAGTAGTATATACATTGCCCTGAGATTTAAGTGATATATACCCCAAACCATACTCTACACGTCTATCCATAGCCTTAGTTCCAGGCTGCGGTAATTCTACTATAAGGCTTCCATCTTTACGAGTTCTAAGGAGTTTCTCTAAAGTCTCAGCGTTTTCTATATTACCGTTATATTCTAAGGTATTGCCACTTCTAAGTGCGTTAGCTCTAGCAAGTGTAAGTGCTGTGTATCTACCATTACTTAGAGAAGCTAGTTTATACCATGCAGGGTTAAGAAAATCACCCTGTTGATTACGAATACTTGTGGCTTTATAAAAGTCTTCTGGTAAAAACCCTAAGTTTAATAAAACAGCAGGGTTATCTTTTACATGAATTTTAGCTTTATCGAATATCTGGTTACTTATACTAGCGTTCTCAAGAACCCTTTTAATATCACTGTTCTCAAAATCATGGTAACCAAAACCAGTATCTCTATCCCATACATATTTCTCTTGTACTGGCTTCTCACCGTTTCTTTTTGCATTATCATATTTTTCTTGATTCTCTACAAGTGTAGCTAAGAACATTCTTGCACCTTCTTCAATGTCAGTACCTTCATTACCAGGTATAGCTTGCCTTCCAGTGCGGGCCTCACGAGCTTTAATAGCCCATATAGGTATCTCTTTAAGAGCATCAGCATATGCAGTGTTATAAGTAGCACTACCAAGTTCACTGGCTAACTTTAGACCTTCTTTACTAGCAAAGAAACTATGTATTGTTTTAGCAGCAAGTTTTCTATTATCTTCATATATAGGATTCTCACCATACTTGAACTCAACAATCTGCTCATCTTTAAGTATACCTTCTTTTTTTAATGTAGGTAGTAATGTAACCCATGTTTCTGGTTCTATTGACTCAATAGTTTTATGGGTAACAACTCCATATACTTCAAGTTCTTGACGGACAACACCTTCAGCTGCAGTACCTGTTAATAAAGTACCAGTTGTGTTTGTCATCTTCTCATAAATTGATTTTCTATCTATATGGAGTCCACTATTTTTCATCTCCATTCTAGCATTAAGCATTCCTACATTATCACCTGTAATCCGTGCTTTTCTGTATGCTTCTAGAAGATTGTCAGCTCGTATTGTTTTAGCTTCTTCTCTTTCATTATAGACCTTTTTCTCTATACCATGAAGCATAGTTTTCAAACCATTTATAGTAAAACGTTTATCTGCTTTACCAAGTAAAACTTTGCCTTCACCGTCAGCACCTTGCTTTTTACCTAGCCAAGGGAATTTAGCTCTTGTAACTGCAACTGCAGAATGAAGTTTAGTTATTTCATCGACCTGTCCATTTCTATATAAAACTTCTGTTATACTTTCAATGCCATCAGAAAATTCTTGTAAGGAAGTTTTACCTGCATTATTAGCTATACCAGCGAGTTGTAAATCCTTATTAGCATCTTGTATTTGTACTAAAGTATTGTTAACAAGGTCTACTAAAGTTTCAGGATTTTCCGTTCCTAATTCTGCTGTCGCTCTTAAATCAGCTAAAGCACCTTTCTTCTGATTTGTTGCATCATTAACAAGCCAGGCATTACGATATCTCTCATTCATCTTTTTGATTTTTTCCTGCGCTATAGGCAGTAATTTATCTACGACAAATGATGTGGATAGTCCTTCGTTAACTCCTATATTAGTTAACTGTTCTCTTTTTAAAAAATCAACTAAAGATTCACGTACTTCAATAGGATCATCCATTGAAACGCTATTGATAGCACCTTCCCATGTCTTCCCACTAGCTAAATTTATTCTAACTCTTCTAGAATCATTCTCGAAAGCTGCATTTATCGGTGTTTCAATATTATGAACTTGAGATGCATACGCACTTCTAGCTACGCCTCTATTATATGATCCTGAAAATAAGCCTCCAGACTGTAGTTTAGCTGTACGAGCTTGTACTCTATCAGGTATACTAGAGACAATAGTTGTTTTAGCAGCGGAGTTATTTGATTCAGCTACAAGAGCCTGTTCAGTTATACTTGGAGGCGTTGAGGATTGTTGAGTAACTATATCACCAGTACTAGTACTGACTGAACCAGTTACAGTGCCGTTAATAGGTGATAAAGTAGGTTGATTAGACGAATTATCTAGAGAAGCTGAAGGTGTTGAAGCTTGTAACTTATCCCCACCTTTTGTAGTTTTTGATCTTTCTTTTTCTCTTTTAAGTACATCTACATTACTAGCTTCAGGAGATGTTTGCTCATCTCTGATACCTTCCTTAAGCTTCTGATCCATCTCAGCTCTAGCTACTTTAATTAAATCGTCCTGTACGAAATTCATTAAAGTTTTTCTAAAGTGTGCATTATCTTTCAACACTTTATCGCTAGCTGACATCCAATCATTTAACTGGAATATGTGATTTCTATTAATAGCTTCACTATTATTAGTCATCACTTCTATTTGACCGTTAAGCTGATTAGTAAGCTCAACGGTCTCTTGTTGTCCATGCGACCTGATCTGTTCAGCGTCTTTATATAAACGCTTAGCTTCGTTTTGGCCGTATCTATCTTTAAATGGCATGATTAATTAATAAGAACGTATCCTTATAGGGACATTCCGCCCCAAGTACTCATAGCTTCTCCACCGGATAAGCTGAATCCAGCACCTATTCCTGCGCTTACGCCACCAACAACCGCTGATGCAATTGCTGTTCCACTGGATCTTCTGACATAACCACTTGGTCCAGGGTCATGTATTGGTTTATATGGTAACAAGCTGGCTCTTTGTGCTCTAGGTGCTGCTGGTATATTGTTATAAGTTGCCCATTCAGAAGATAAATGATCCATACTTACACCCATCTGTTCTAGATTCAGGGTCTGATGTCTATTATATAAAGTTTCACCTATTCTTTCAGAAGCCATTCCAAGTATTCTGAGAGGATCTTCTGTTTGAAGTAAGAAGGATTGGCCTGTACCACCCGTAGATAGTAATTCGCCTTGAGCTTTTATCATTGTAGCTACACTTTCTTCCATTTTAAATGCAGCTTCAACATTAGCTTCCTTTCTCTTCGCTGAAACTTCGGCATGTGCTCTATTAGCTTCAGCAGCATTAAGTCTGGTCTTCTGTGATCCAGCTGCTAAGGCTGCTTCATAAGCTTTTATCTGAGCTTCATAATCTTCTTTCTTGACTTTATCTTTTTGCTCAAGAATTCGAAGTTTATTATTATAGTTTTGTGTTGCTATCTGGTTGTTACGTTCAGCTGCTCTTTTAGCATGTTCATATTTAGACTTTGCTACAGCATTTGCATATGCAGTCTGCTCTTGAGCTTGCATTATGCCTACACCAGTTTGAGCTACGCCTACAGCTATAGCAGCGGCTGCTACTGTACACATGGTTTTATAAATGTTATAAGGGGAATACCGTTCTTGACATAATAGTTAATGAATTTAAACTTAAGAAGCTTAAGCAACTTAATGTGTGATTCATTTCTCATATCAACATGGTTATATAAGTAGGGGTTAGCTAAACTTTTAATCCAACGATTAGCTTCTCTTACAAAAGTGTGTGGAAATTTATCTCCTTCATTTGTGCATAACATCCAGATAATATTATCTGTTGTTACACCTGCCACTCCGACAGCCTTGCCGTGTGGAGAAACAAAGAATACAGAAACAGCGGAATTATAGTAAGACTGTAGGACTCCTACCGGAGCATAGAGTCCCATTGTATCTTGCACCTCTCTAGCATCTTCCCATCGAAGATTTTCTCCTACCTCAAGGGCTAGTTGAGAGGTGCATGGTTTAATGTATTTACCTACGTACATGTCGTTTTGTGTTGTATCGACCATCCCAACTTGCTGCGACAAGAGTAGCTGTAAATGGTGCGGGGATTTTTACGGTCATATCGTATTTATTATTCTTTCTATATATTGGTACACTTATATTCTTATATAACTGAGATGGAACTTTGTTTAATGTACTGATGTCATTAATAATACCTGATTCATAGTGTATATGATCAGCTTTCTGTGGTTCAGTTATATGGAACTCTAGTGGACCTGATACTCCTAAGTCAAAGTTAATTCTATGTATTCTTAAATCTGCTTCAACGTCATAACTGCCTCTACCTTCTTGCATCATACCAAAGAAGTATGTTGGTAGAGCTATCTCTGTTGTATATTGATATCCTGTGGCAAAGTTAATATTAGTAAGATCTACATTATCATATGTAACTGTTGAACCACTAACAGAGCTAGGGGTTCTAACATTACCATCTGCTAATTCTACTAACCTTAAATTTGTAGTACCATTCTGAATAGTATACGGTAAGGTCATTGTAGTTTTCTTTGTAGTACTATTATAATTTAACGCTGAAGTTTGAGGACGGTCTACCATATTATCTAGGCAGCATTCAAACTGTCTAGATATAGCTGTAGGTGAACCTACTGTGCCAGCACCAACAGTATAACTACGACTAGCAGTAGAGGATACCACAAGCTCATGACGCTGTATAATCCACTCTGAACCTTGTTTAGTAACTGTAAAATAATTACCTCCTGTGTATAACTGATGTACCAGTGTCCCTTCTATACCCCATGAATACCAAGATGATTGTTCTCTTTGGTTACCTCCATCAAAGTATTTATAAGTATAAAGAGTAGAGCTTCCTATCTTCCCAATAGTAACAAGACCATTAGTAGAAGAGTTACAAATATCGTCAATATCATTTGGAATGTACTCTGGTATGACTCGTGTTTGTTCTACAACTTTTGGCGGTGCATTTTCTGACTGTACTATTAATTCAAATACTTTAGTATAGGATGATTTATTAGTTGCGAATATAATTGATGTACCAGTATCGACAGGTACTAGTTCTCTACCTACGTCATAGGCAGACATCTTTTTGATTTGTGCTGTCTTAGGACTAAACTGTTCTGATTCAGTAAATAACATGAACTGGGCAGCTTCTGTGAAAAGCATGACACCCTTCTGAATTGGCAGAACATGCCGAATAATAGCTGGCTTAACATCAGATGCAGCCATATCAATGGGATCAGCGTCACTAGATGAAATAGCAGAACCTACAAAATAGTTAAAGTAATCAGCTGGCTGACTGATAACAGTCTGTTCTCCAGCTATAAGTCCTAATCTGTTGCGTACAAAGAATAAATTACTTATAGATTGACCTACAAATGTAGGCATAGGATTACTAGAAGCATCTCCTACGACCCTATCTACCCAGTAGTTATCTATCTTATTACCTTGCCATGCAGTTGGTGCTACCCTATCATTAGAGGTTGGGTTCATTGATCTACCTAGTATACTAGCATGACCGTCGTGGAGGTTTTGGTGCGTTGCATCAGGATCTAATGTAGTCCATGCAAAGTTACCGTTACGATAATTAATTAAAGCATGAGGCATTGTAGAGTAATCAAACCCTGCTACTATACCTGGAGCTACTGTCTCTTCCCATACACCGGAACCAACACTTCCTGTTGTACCAGAGGATGAGAATTTAACATAGTAATCATCAGCTTCACTATCGTCTGTATTAGATACTTTACATATATAACCATCTTTACATTGTGCTGGTAATTTAGCTATATTCTGAGCACTATCTGTAAACGCATACATAGCATCATTAGTGATACCACCACGTACTGCTACAGTATTAAATGCTGTAGTAGTTTCAAAGTATATACCTGTACCAGTGACACTAGCTGTTAGTCCTAAATTTTGAACTGTTGAACTACCACCATTTCCGTAGGCAGCTATCAGTTTAGCTCGTAATCCACCAAGAACACTGTCAAGATTAATTGTACCTTTTTTAATATTCCTTGGAGTCTGGTAAATAGCACCTTTTTGATCAGCATAGCTAATGTATTCAGATACTGCTGTTATCGTTATCCTCCAGTTAATACCATTTACTGTAACAATCCAATGACTATTTGCCCAGTTAGATCCTACATCATATCCAGGTTCTGTTAAAGTTACAGCTCCTGTGTATTGTGAATGGTAGTCAGGAACATATTGGTGAGAAGCCGTTTGACCACTACCGATACTTTCTTTGGTGTGGCTATCTACAAAAGTAGTACCATTAACAGTTACAGTTATACCTACTCCCTCCCAGTTACCACTTTGTGAACTTCCAGTGGCAGTACCTACAAATTGCTGAGTACCTACCTTATCTCCATCTGCGTTACCTTCTTCAAACGTAGAACTACTAGTACCATCCTTTACAATTTTTAAAGCTGTTGCACGGTATTTAGTAGTAGGTTGTAAGTTAGGATTATCTAATGATACGACATACTCTGTATCATAACCTATCTCATTAATAGTAATGAAACCATAGTTATTAGCAAGAGCTGAAGCAGTGTTACGTGTTGATGCTCCATCCTGTCCATCAGATGCTTGTACTGTCTTCTGAGGATTAGTCATAATGGTGTAATCATTAATCGTAATCTTCCCTATCTTATCTGTTGCACCTGAAAGGTAGTTAAAATTTTGTGGCCCATTTGTTAGGAATACTACGCCTTGTTCTACACCTGTAGCTAGATTCCATACTCTAATATCAGGTGTACCTGTAGTAGTAACCTGTACTAAATACTTCTCATCATCATCTCGGATGATATCAAACCACTGACCTCCATCTACAGCATTAGCAAGTTTACCAACGTACTCACCAGGTGGTCGCTTCTGTAACCCAAAGGTTACATCAGGGTGTGCGTTATGGCAGGTTCTTACTTGACCTGGAAATTTAATAAAGTCTGGCTGTTGTGATACTCCGCCTAAAAAGTTAGGGATACGTTGGTTAATTGCTGCCATTATCTTCTAAGAGCTTGATGTGGCCTAAAACTATTATAGGATTGCTTGAATCTGTTATCATTGAATACGTTGTAGTCAGCTTGTCGTGTATCATATTCAATAGCACTAGCTCTAGCTACAATTTCATCTTGTTCTAATCCTTTAGCAATTTCTAAATCACTAACCATTCTCATGGATGCAATTCGACTAGCTTTAGTGGTGATATAATCTCTGAAAGATTGTGGGATATCTTCAAAGGCATACATCCAGATCACATCTAAGTACATGATACTTTCATCTGGGAATGTATTCCTGTGTTCATAACGGTCATAGAGTTTACCCTCTTTACGTATCACATTGTAAGTATCTAAATGATAGAACCTACTAGCATCTACTTGTAAGACGGCATCTGATAACGGTACTTGGTCGTTCTGGTCTACTGTAAACTTTACTTCATACTCTGAATTAAATACCCAACCTTCAGCTAAGACTTCCCTAGCTACTTCTCGTAGAGTATTCTGCGCAATAGCCACTTCGGGGCTTTGCGTGTTTAAAGTGTTAACAGGTGACTCTCCGACTGTCATCAATATTGAGTTGACAGCATCCAGCTCACTGGACGTTGCATATGCAGGGGTTGCCATAATAAAAAAAGGGGAGCCGAAGCCCCCCTGTATGTTGGTTAATGGTGTATATCTTAGAAGGCGGTTGGAGCTGTGTTTGTAGTGTGAAGCTCAATACAAGATGCTGGGTTAAGATAGTCGGCACCCATTGCGAGGCGTCCGAGTATAATATCACCTTGGTAAATCACTGACACGTCACCACTCGTTA
>VTLG01008284.1_pt1 | contig 13946 bp, 20 predicted proteins | sample 4694571 | NCBI WGS metagenome assembly VTLG01 (sample SAMN12604809, study PRJNA352737) | marine metagenome | biome: ENVO:00000447; feature: ENVO:00000209|ENVO:00000569|ENVO:01000036; material: ENVO:00002151; isolation source: viral sequences binned using virsorter ...
ACCTGTAGGTAATGTAGGAGTAGCAACTAACGACTCAATTAAAGTAGTCGCTTTATTAGATGTAGTTTGATTAGCCGATGTCGGCTTAACTGCACCTGTTGGTAATGTTGGATTTGTTGTAGCCATAATTATTTTCCTTGTCCTCTATATCTTAGTTTTCGTTTAGATCTCCTTTTTGAATATGATTTTGCGTGTCTTCCTGGTCTCTTTTTTGGTTTTCTTTTTTTGTAATTACTTTTACCAAAGAGAGGTCTTCTATTAGCCATTTACTTTACGGCTTTGTTGGATAAGCCTTGTTGTTTACTTTTTCAACTGTGTCTAAACCATCTGGTAAATCTCTTAAAGCCTGACGATAGTTTGTCATATCAGAAGACATAGTTACATCTGATAAAGCATAGTAATCTGTTTCAGCTAAAAGTCTATTTCTTCTAGCTCGCATATCTGCTAAAGCTCTAGCTAAAGCACCATCTGCCCATGCTTGTTCTTCAGCATCACGTGCAGTTTCTTCTTCTGCTGTGAACTGAACATTAACTCCGTTTATATTATGGTATCTTGGCATTGTTTCTCCTTATTAATTAATTCCGTATAGGGTTATAGTTCCTGCATCTATATTTCCTGATGCAAATTTAAACTGAACAGCATCTATGGCACTCGTTGTATTTCCATAACCTCCAACAAAAATATTATTTATAAAATCGCTAAAATAAGTATCACTACCTACTGCCATAAAATTTTTGACGAAAGTTGTAGAACTTGGATCATATAAATATAAATAACCACTATAACATTGATCATTATCATTACCTGTACCTTCAGATAAAGTTTGGAAACCTGTACTTTGTGCAAGATCTTGACCACTAATATAGGTTAAAGTATTATTATCTGCGGCTTCATTATTATATGCCTGCCACCAGGTTGAAGTTTTTGTTACATTATAATTTGAACCACCATCCGTAGAAAAGTTAAAAGATAAAGTTTTATTATCAGTTTCTGGGTGAATGCTATTCAATACAAAACAATATTCTTTATAAGTACTATCAATGCCACTTGTAAAAGATACATCACCTGAACTGCTTGCAGTTACTGATGATATTTTTACCCAAATTCCAGCTGCTGGTTTTTTTATAAGTCCACTATTACTATCTATATTGCTTGCTATAATTCCACTCATTAACTACCTGCTAATCCATAAAGTTTAATTGTTCCAGCATCTATATTACCTGAACTCATTTTAAATTGTACTGCATCTACAGCTGAGGTTGTATTACCATAACCACCAACAAACTGTTGAAGGTGAGCATCTGCTTGGTGAGCATTACTTCCTTGATAAAAAAAATGTTTTACGTAAGCTGTGTCAGATGGTGCTAGAAGATATAAAAGTCCAGCACATACTTGGTCATTATCTCCACCAACACCACTATGTAACATTTGATCAGCAGTAGATTGAACTAAATCTCTTCCTGCTTCATAATTAAGACTTCCACTAGCTGCTGCTTCATCGTTTGATGCTTGAAAAAAAGTTGTAGTTTTAGTTACATTATAATTAGATCCGCTATCTATTGACATATTAAAAGTAAAATTAACATTATTAGTTGCTGGATGCATATTAATAAACTCAAATACGTAAATAGGATATGTAGAATCTAAAACCACATCTGATGTGCCATCAACAAAACTTAAGTCTGCACTACTAGAAGCAGTTAAAGTTTTAATTTTAGTCCATGCTCCACCAGCAGCTGCTGCTTTAATTAATCCAGTAGAGTTTGCTGCATTTTGTGATATAATTCCACTCATATTTTTAATCCATAAAGATAAATATCACCATCATCTATATTGCCAGCAGAGTATTTAAATTGTATAGCAGTAATTGGAGATGTGGTATTAAAATAACCTCCTACGTAAGTAGCTTGTAAATAGTCATCAGAGGTCATACCATTAAATTTAGATGTAAAATGTTTAACAAAAGTTGAATTTGCTAAATCAAAAAAATACATAAATCCTGAAGTACATTGATCAGCATCTATTCCTATTCCATCTCCATTTAATCCTTGAAATCCAGTTCCATTTCCATGATCATAACTGTTATCATAACCAGGTCCACCTGACGCATCACCTTCTGAATGATATGATTTAAAAAGAATAGTGGTTTTACTTATATCATAAGAATGACTTGAAGCATCATCAGAAACATTAAATTGAAATTGTGCATCACTATTAGAAGGATGCATATTATTACAAACTACTAAATGCGTTTTATAAGTACTGTCTATTCCAGTAAATGATAAAGTTCCAGAACTAGATGCTGCAACTGTTGATATAAGAGTCCAAGCACCCCCAGTAGGAGCTTTAATCAGTCCTGATTGTTTCAGAACATTATCAGAAATAATTCCACTCATTAAGAACTACCTCGTAATGTCTAAATAATTTACAACAATATCAATATTTGCTGAACTAGCTGCTGCAGCACATAAATGATCTTCATCAACGATAACTAATTTACCTGTATATTCAAAAGTTTCATTAGCTCCTACGGCTTGATCAGAAAGGATTTCATAATCCGTTCCACCACCACCATCGTCAATATAAAGATCAATTGTTTCTGCTGCACCTGCTGTTTCACAAATGGTAATGCCTAAAATAACATAAGTGTGACCATTCACACCGTTTAATAAAACACTTTCCGAATTTGTAACTCCAGCTGTATGCGATACACTTAATACTTCACTTGCCATATTTTCCTCCTAATTATTATCCACCTAATGCTAATACTTTACCTGTACTAGATATTGCTGGGGTTAATGTTCCAGCGTTAGTAAGGCTTCCACCAGCTGCAATAGCTATTGAGGATCCTGATAATGCTGTAAACGTATTTGCTGTAAATGTAAAATCATCTGCTCCAGCGATTTCAATATCAATTTGGTCATCTGTAGGAGAAGAGATTGTAGTATCTGCATCTGCATCCAGAATCACTGCATCTGCAGTTCCGTTAAAATCTATTGTTGTATCTTTAATAACTACTCCGTCAATGGTAATTCCATTAGCGGATGTGTATTCAGATACTGTATCTACTCTTACTGTACTCATATATTAATCTCCAAATAATGCTGAAAGTTCTGCATCATTTAATGCTTCTCCAGCTTTTAATTTTGTTTTTCCTGATGCTTTATTTGCTTCTAATGCAGTTTTAGCATCTACCTCAGCCTGTTTATCAATCACATACTGAGCTTCTTCCGCATCTCTTTGTGTTTCTTCTTCAGGTGTAAATTGAACCACTACACCATCTACTAATTTTGTTCTTGCCATATTAACTCCTATTTTGAAACTCCATAAAGTGAAAAAGTACCACTTGCAAAATTTCCAGTTGACGGATAAATTTTTATTGCATCTAAAGCTGTTACTGCACCTTGATGATCTCCAACACCAACAAAATGAGATAAATCTGGCGTTGTGTTATGACCACTTCCAGTATAATCAATCGTTTTATAATTATCTGTTCCAGCAGGATCATTTAACCAAATTGAATAATTAATATTTTCTCCAGTATCAGCACCAACACTTTCTTGATCTATTCTAATTTGTGATGCACCTGTACTTCCATTTGCGTTTCCTGTGGCAGCATTTTCAGCATTTATTCTCCAGCAAACATAATAATATCCTGAAGTAAGATAACTGCCTCCAACTTTAAATTGTACATATATACTAGCATCGGCACTTACATGAACATTTGTTAATTTAATTAAGTATGCGTCATAAGTTGTAGTTAAATATGTGTTAGTAAATTCAACTAATGAAGATGATGAAGCAGTTGTAGTTAATAAAAGATTTAATCCAGGCGATGCCTTAATTAAACTGTAATCAATTCTTTTTAATGTTCCTGCATCTGAAACCAAGAACTCATCAGTATCGGCTGGCTCTGCAGTTAATGCTGTCTGTGCAGAAATAACATCTGTATTAAGTTTTGCTCCTGTAACTTGATTAGCTGCTATATGGGCAGTATCAATTGAACCATCCACATAGGCATCACTATCGATGGAGTTTGCTGTTGCAACCTTACCATCTTTAAGACTTACACTATCAATAGTAACACCGTTTGCCGATGTTTTCTCTGATATTGTATCTACTTTTATTTGACTTGCCATATTTTTCTCCTTAAAATTTATCTTGCGTTACAAGGTACTCCATTTGAATTTACGAAAGGTGCTTCTGCGAAAGCCATATACACATATTTTCCACCACTATTATTAATATAACTTGTACATCTGATTTTAAAGCCATTGGCTAGAAAATCTACATCATCATTTGTTGTATTTGTATCTTGTGCATTAACGTTATTAGGTACTAAAGTTTTTTGTGTTTCATTATATGGATCACGTTTATTATCCCAAAGAATCCATGCATCTGCATTATTGGATTCTTTAATGAGTAGAAAAGCGGGTTTAAAGCCCAAGTGGATATATGGTCCATCTACATTATTATTCGCATCATAACCGCCAAACTTGCTAAAGCCTTGTATTCCTGTCCATAAATAACCTACATAGGAAGAACTACTTTGATTAGTAGTGTTTCCTGTGCCAACAGTAAATACAGAACTTGTTGGTGCAGTATCATTCCATCTTAAATTACTATCTGCTGTAGCATCAGAATCATTTAATACTAAATAATCTGTTTCTGGTGCAGAAGTATTTTTATGATGATACATATTCCAAGAATTAGAACCGCCACCTGGATCATCTCTTTGTTTAACTAAGATAATGTGGGGAACTGCTGATAAGGAATGACTTTCAGTTTTTGCAGAACCTGTACCAGACCAAGTTGTCATATCAAACCCAGCCGTAGCACTTTCTTTCCAGCAATACCCAATGCAACTATCTCCAGTTGAATTAACTGCTGCTGCTGTACCTATGCTAAAACCATCAGAATTTAAAGCCGTTACAATTGAGGCACTTGTACCTTCTGCATCTTCTGTATTGGTAGCTAACCACTTACTAGAAACTCCTCTTGCACTATCAGCTAATCTCCAAGAATTTTCATCACTACTACTATATTCTTTTATTAAAACCATATCAGGTTGCATATCCGTATCACCTGGTAAAGTAATACTTCTATTTGTTTGATTCCCAGTCCAAGTAGCTATTTGAAAATATGCTTCTGGGTCGTCTATTGTTGTATAAGCCATTAACCATCCTCCGCAAGGTTCTTAGTACATAGTGCTAAGAAATTTTTACTTGCACCATCAAATGTTCCTGAACTTGGATCGTATTCAAAATTTCCATATCCATTAGCATCTGAATTAGCTGATGAAACTGTAAATGCTGAACAACCACCAAAATTAACTTCCAAAGTAGCAGCCGCTGAATTTACTTGATCACCTACAGCAAGGAACCAAACTCCATGATCGGTAGTTGATGTTGTAGTTATTGTTATACCTGTTCCGCTGTTTTCAATTGTACCATTTTTGGCTACATAAAATTCGTGATTATCAAGATCAACATAACAGCCAATAATATCGTTAGTTGTAAATGTGTTAAATGTTCCACCAGCATCACCAGTTCCATCTGATCCTCGATAAACTTCTTGTGCAGAATTATAACCTATGCCATTATTAGTAGAAACAATAGAATAAAAATTATCAGCACTATCTTGTACTAAACCTATATCATCATATCCACTTGATGATGCTACTTTCATTTCAAAATACCATTTGCCTTTTGATGGAGCAATAGTTGAACAAGCATAATGACCAGTTGTTCCGCTTGATGTTGTAACAACTTTGCAATTACCCTCTGAAAAAGTATAAGCGGCAGTTTTATTCATTAAAGGATTTAATACTGAAAAATTATTCGTGGGGCTGTCAACCGCCTGATCTGCTGCGGCTAGATTAGAAGCTGTAAAATCTGTACCACCAAATGCACAATTACCTAATGCTGAACTATCTTCAAAGTCTAAATAAAAACCATTTACGCCTTTATCTCCTGATAATGTTGATACATCTTTTGGTTTCCATATTGTTGGGCTGTCTTCATCAAACTCTCCAAAATCTCCAACCACTTTTGCAGTTCCGTCAATTAAAACAAACTCTGCTAAATATCCGTGTACCCTATCTTGAGATGGACTAATCCTAGCAGTTCTTGAATTAGAGTTCATAATCATATCTGTATTTTGACTAGGATAGGTATCTGTTTGCCAAGCAGTGATTTGGGTTCCATTTACATATGCTTTCATTCGATTGGCTTCTACAGCTTGTGTTGTGTCCACTAATACAATAAAATTGTACCACGCACTCGGGTCACGATATGTAGCCGAAGATTCAAATTGCATATTATAACTTCCACTTAATTTATTTCTTACTTGAAAGTTACCATCACCATCACAACTAATATCAAAAAAATTATTAGAATCTACATAGACATTATAAAAAACTGCTCCGCCTGGGGCTTTTGCTGGTTTCCACCAAAAAGAAAAACTACCTATATCTTCATTACCATCGCCTGTTGATCTGCTTAATTCTGGAGAATCTCCAGGATTAAACCGACAGGAATTGGCTACATCATATCCTGTATCTGCTGCGGAATTTGCTGGTATAATGATAGCCATTAACTATCCAATCTTGGTAGTTCACCTAATGGTCTTGTAACTGAACCATCTTCTTGTTCTGTATAAGTATATAAAGTTTCAAGAGCTGGTGTGTCTGCAGCATTTGTAATTGCAGTTTCCATTTCAGCACATTTAGTTCTTACTGCTGCTCTGTGTGTTGTAATTGCACTTGGTACTGCTGTACCTGCATCTGCTTTTCTAATAACATACCAATCTGTATTTTGTAATTCTCCAGCAGCTTGTTGTTTAACTTGTCTAATTAATTGTGTTTTTAATCCTTCAGTTTTAACTTCACCTTCTGTACCTAATCCATCAATCTCATTTTGTGCTGTAAATAAAGTATCTGCGTGAGCTTTAGCTGTAGCACTTCCATAACTAGCTGTTACAGTATTATCAGCAAAAGCAAATGATTGATCGGTATTAATATACCATTGTTCCTCTTTTTTATTAGTGTTATCATATTCTACTTCATAAATGCCAATTGCTTCTCTTTCAGCAGCTGACCATAAAGTAAAGATAGCCTGTGGATATTGTACATCTCCAAGGGTAATTCCACGCTTACCACTTAACATTTTTGTAATTGATCCTGATTCTACTAATGCAAACATATATATATATCTCCTATGATAAAGTTAAGTTAAGGTTTCTACCAACTTCTAACCATTTACTTCCGTTATATCTAAAGGTAAACATATCCCCTTTACTTGCAGTTGTAGTAGCTGTCGGAGCTGTGTCCGCTGTAAATTCGAATACTGCATTCCATGCAATAGTTCTGCTTCCTGTTCCATCTTGTATACAAACAATAGATATAAATTGACCTGTTGTTGGATTAGTAGGAGCATCAAAGGTTACGTTAGCTGTTAATGTAACTTTAGCAACTGGAGAAGCTCTAACATCCCAATCTTGTGTTGCATCAAAAGTTAATGTAGCTTCTTCCATATAAACAGCACCTGTTATTTTAGTTAAATTATTAGCATCGGCTGTTAAAGTTTTAGAAGCAGCACTTGTCCCTAATGTTGCAATATCGTTATAATTTAATTCTGCTGTTGTAGCTGTACAATCATCTAATTTATTTAATTCTGCTGCTGTTGAAGCTATTGCTGTACTTCCTAAAGTAAGACCTCCATCAGGAACAACAACACTACTACCTGATTGAGCTGTTAAAGTATTAGCAGTAATAACAAAATCTTTAGCTCCAGCAATATAGATATCTAATGTATCATCTGTACTGGCTTGTAGATATGTATCACTGTCGTTGTCTAAGACAACTTTTTGATTTGCACCGTCTAGTTCTACTCCCATTATTTCTCCTTATACTATTACTACATTTCCAGTAATCGTTACTGTATTAGTAAAACTTACTGGTCCTGCGAGTACAGCATTTTCTATTGTTTGACTTGCATCCATTGTGCCTGTATGATGCAGTATAGATTCATTCGGTGCTGTACACCCAATGTACTGTATTCCATTAAGAATTGTTACTTCACTCATATATTTTTCCTATTAACTACTAATTGTATCAATATAACTAACCCAAAGGTCAATTGCATTGTCAGTATCACAATCGTGCCATAATACATCACCACTAGCTAAAACAACTTTTGATCCACCTTGAATCAATTCAATTGATCCACCTGGGGGAATTGGAGTATTTTTGCATAAGTAATAATTTGCTGTACTTCTTACAACATAAATATCCACTTTTACTGTAGTCGTGAGAATATTAGCAACACGAATGCCTATTACAGCATCATAATTTCCACCAGTCAATATTGCTGCTGCTGATGTTCCTTGTGATCGTGCTACGACATTTCTAAAGTCCTGTGCCATATTTTACTCTCCTATAAATTACAAGGCAACAGCCATCGCCAAAGCGAATCCTGCTGATGCTGCCCCTGTTAATGTTCCTGAAACGGTTAAATCTCCTGGAACGGTTACTGCTCCTGCTGAACTAATTTCTAAAGCAGGTTGTGCACCTAGTGCACCTGTTCCATAATTAATTACAAATTTATCTGAATCACCATCTTCAACACCCATTGTATATGCTACTGTTCCACTTAAAGCAAATTGAATTGCTGAGTCTCCATCAGTTGCTGTATTGTTTAATTGAAGATTAGTTCCATTTGCATGTGCCCCTGCAAGTGTTAAACCTGTATCAGCTACGTGTGTTAAAGTAATATCTTGGTCATCTCCAAAATTAATTACCGCACTATCATTAAAGAATGCATCATTAAATTCTAATGTTGCTGTTCCTAAATCAGCACCACCTGAAGCATCAGGTACGAAAGCTGTTTCTGCTGTAATTGTTGCAGATCTTATATTTGAAGTTCCATTATCAATAGCCCCAAATCCTGAAGTAATTGATCCAGAATCTAAAGCACCTGTTGTTACAATACTAGAACTACCTGCTACAACACCATAGATTGATCCAATAGCTGTACCTCCAATTGTAATAGCATCTGCTTCTAAAGTTCCATTAATATAAGCATCTTTAAATTGATAAGATGAACTACCTAAATCAACATCATTATCTGTTGTTGGAAGAATAGACCCATTATTAAATGTAATTTGAGTTTCTCCTCCAGTTGTTACAGTAATAACATCTGATCCAGAAAAAGTTATAGAAGTATTAGTATCTCCATCTCCTGTAATAGAATCTAATTGAATATCTCCAGCATTAGTAAAATCAGAATCACTTAAATCTATAGTTCCAGTAACATCAAAATTTCCACCAATACTTATATTTCCAGTTACAGTTAAATTATCATTAACTGTTGTTTCTGATGTTGAGTGACCAATTGAAATAGGTACGCCCGAAGTTGCTGTAGCTATCGTAACACCATTTGAAGTATTAGAATTATCAATGTTTAATGATGTTGTTGCATCTAATGAAATTGTTGTGCCATCAACAGCAAAAGTTCCATCTATATCTGTATTATCTAAATTAGCTGTACCATCAACGTCTATATCACCAGCAAGATCAATTCCAGCAGCACCTGCTAATACAAGATCATCTGCTGATGTATCCCATAGCATATAAGCACTTGCTGTATCTCCAAAGAATTTTACATCATATCCAGTATCATCAACACCAACTGTAAATGCTGCATCTAGTTGTACCGCACCATCAATATCAACTGCATCTAAATTTGTTGTTCCATCTATATCTGCATTTCCAGAAATATCTAAAGTTGCTGCATCTAATTCACCTGATAGGGTAATATTAGTAGCACCAGTAATAGCACCATCCATTGCAACTGCACCATTAATATCTATTGTTGTTGCATTAATTTCTATTTCAGTATCAGATACTAAATCTAATACACCATCTGCCGATTGATGTATATATGTTCCTGTATCACCAAATAATAATTTTTCTGTACTATTCATTAGGACTTCATCTGAGAATTTAAAGTAATCCTCATCTTCCATCCATGTTAGCACACCATCTGCTGACTCACCATCAAAAGTGACAGCAATATCTGTACCTGAAGTACCATCACCTACAGTGATTGAAGTACCTAATAATTTTGTTACTGGTCCACCTTCTGCAGCTGTACCATCATGGGTATGCCCTGATGAAACTGCAAATGCGGCTAAAAGTTGATCGAATTCATTATTGATATCTGTTGCCTCAATAACTCCACCATCAACTATGCCTGATGAACTCTGTCTTGTATATGTTGCACCCATGTTATCTTCGTCCTCCTGGTACGAATTCTAATTGAAATCCTCGGATTGACCAAGGTATATTATTACTCGTGTCTGTTATTTTTAATGCTACAGCAAAGCCTGATCCTTCTACTGATTTTCTTGTAATAGGTAAATCTCCCTGACCATATGCTGCTGTACCAAATAATCCTATTCCAAAATAAGCCCCACTACCAGATGAACTTAAAGTTATTACACTAGGTTGAGGAGTATTTACATCATTATAATTAAACTGAAGATACATATTAGCTGAAACTTCTCCTTCAGGTTTCCAGTTTAAATTAATTCTTTCCATTGACTTTCTTATTCCAGGATCTCCCATTGTCATATCGGGAGATCTGTATGTTGAATCTAAATTATAAGTTGAACTTGCTCTTGTCCATACATTTCCTGATTCTTGTTTATAAATATATCCATCATATCCACCTGAAACTACTGTTTCAATATTACTAATATAATCAGAATCACAACAAGAAACTTTTAATCCTTTTATATCTGCATATTCATAACCTAATTGACCTGTATTAGGATTTAATTTAATAACAGCTATAATACCTTTTGAATTAGATTCAACTCCTGTTGTTTTTGGATAAAATAAACGATATTGAGATTTATCTCTAATTACTAATGATGTAACATTATCATAAGTAATATCATTAATTCTATCTTGTATTTGTTTTGAAACTGTACCTAACTCAACGTCACCAATTCTTGTTGTACCAGCAACAGTTCTAATTCCATCCGCAGATAAAAATAATAAATCTCCACTTATTTCTTGAATTGAATGATGGGCAATTGTACCAACGTTTTTAGCAACTTCTGCCAAAGCAAAATTACTTGAACTGGTTCCTGTTATTTTATAAATTTTTCTTTGACAAAATATAAATAATTCATCACGAAAAACCTTTAATCCTGTAACAACATCACCAACCTTAATTGATCCCGCTCCTGTATCAAAATCATCTTCTGTATAAGGTCCTGAAAATATAATATTATGAGTAGCATTTGACATTCCAGCATAAAACATATGATTGGCAAAAGATTTTACAAATTTAGGATTAGTAGGTGCTGTTCCACCATCTGTTGCATTTATAATATCTTCATTATAACTAGTATCTAAAGTAAATGCAGCTGCTGCTCCTGTTGCAATTATAATTTTATCTGTACCATTATAATTATATTTATCAAAATCATAAGTATAAGTTGTTCCTTTACTTGTTGCTCTTGATGTCCAAGATCCGCTTGTTGTTCCACTATATACAGTTCCCCCACGTCCTGCAATAATTATATCATTAAATATTGCAGATAATAAAACTCTTTCTGTAGATTCTGAAACTTGTGGTACTATATTAGAGTTATATAATGCTGTACCATTTAATCGTCTGTAACCTCCTTCAACTGAAGGTTCAAAATTAGTAAGTTGTAAAGCTTCACCAGGTTGCATATTATATACATCCTTGTTTAATATAAGCCCACCTCCACAGCTTGCTGTGTATGGAGATATTTGTGAACGATCTGGCATTTATTTTCTACCCCGATACAATTCGAGTTCCTACATTTGTAGTAATACTTTCAGCAATAGTATCTGTTCTCATATAATCTGCTGAATGAGTACCATAATCTGTTTTTAATAATTTTAATTTTCTTTGATAATCTCTATCTGCTAACTGTGCATGCTCAGGATCAGATCTTAGCATATATACATAGTATTTAGCTCTATCAACAATTATTGAACTAAATCTATCAGGTAATCCCATATTATCACCATGAGCTGACAAATCAGTATGTGTTGTAAAATAATCATAACTAACTGTATACTCACCTTCTCCTGGTATAGGACTTAAAATAAAAGATCCATAATCAGGTTTTCTAATAACTTTTGCAGGAAGTCCAAAGGCACTACTATTATTAACATCATCTGCAACTTTATTAGTTTGTAAATAGGTATCGTAAGTAATAGTAGCTAATTTTTTAGGTGCAATATCACTTCGAGATACTCTTACATAATCTACATCCATATTAGTTGCTGTAGTAGGATTATTTAAAGTTACATAAGTTGTTGTTGCTGTAGCTGTAAAAGTTGTATCAAGAATATTACCTTCACCAAAATTAGTTACTGTTAATGTTGTACTTAAATTAGTCGTATCTTCTGCTGAAGTTCCTACTTGTACTTTAAATGCCTGACCTGTACCAACAGTATCGTATGCTCTTACTTGAATTCTATAAGTTTTATTTTTTACAGTGGATATAGCTTGATAGATAGCATAATCATTTAATCTTGCTCTACCATTTCCACCACTATTATACGCAGCACTTCCAGCTCCTGCTATTGTAGTCCAACTATTTATATTAGAAGTAAATTCTCCGTTAGTAATTAATTCTGTTGGCTTTAAAAAAAAAGACTCAAAGTCTACTCTTCGCATATCTGATGGGAATGAATATTCACCATCACCTGCTTGGAGAGCTTGAGTCGTTGTTGTATGTAATAAAGGAAGTTCAGCCCCTTCATTATAAATATCATGTACTGCTTTATTAATAAAATCTTTGACCGCTGTTTGAATACCTCGACTACTAGAGAAATTTGTTGAAGTCATTTCAACTTCATTCAATTCTCTTAAGACTCTATTTGATAATACTAAATATGTTGTAGCCATGGGTTAATTTCTTTTATTATATAGTTTCAGGAATAGCATTATATCTTTTTTTGTAATTTCTTTAGGTAAATTTTTTCTCATATTACCACCACTTTCATAAAGTTTTTTCCATTTATTATAATGGATTAAACTTTTAGATGCACCACCAGCAACTTTCTGGTACTTGTCATACTTATTTATATAAGTTTTTTTTCTAGTACTATCGGTTAAAGACATTATTTTTCATCCTTGTTATCATATTCAAATTGTTCAAAACGAATTAATAGTCTTTTAATTCTAGACTCTGCATCGTCTAATTGTTTCTTCATATCCTCAATCTGCTTTTTTAAAGCAGCATTATCAGATTTGTATTCTTGAATTATTTCAAGAAGTTGATTTCTTTTCTGATAACTCATTGAGTAATTCAACAATATGATTTAATTTATCACTTTGTGAATTAACTTTGTCTTCTAAATTCTTTACCCTTATTTCTTCTTTAGAAGGTATAACCTGTGTTCCTGTACTAGCATGAGTTTTTTTAGTTAAATCATATGTAGTCATTTTATTCTCCTAATTAATAAGGGTTTGATTAAGGGGGATATAAATACCCCCCTTAAAATTAAACAGTATTATTATACTGCTGTATCGTGTTGTGTACTCGTGTTTCTATCAGTTTCATCAATACCTGAAATATCACATAATACAGCCCAAACACGGATTTTACCCGCACTTGAAGCTGCTCCAGCTATTAAAGCATCTATAGTGTCTGCTGTTTTGATTGTAAGCATTGGTGCTGCATCTGCAACATCTCTCGGTGCATAAGCTGCACCTGTTGCATCATAAGCATCAACGAAAGCATCAGGATCAGAAAATCCTGCTGTACTTCCAGTTACGCCAATATCAATAACTACAGAACTAGAACATGCTGTTAACACTTCTACGCCTGCTGCCATAATTAATGTTTCTGCAGGAACATCGATGCATTTAAGTACATCATTTTGTGCTGCT
>VTLG01010710.1_pt1 | contig 13945 bp, 16 predicted proteins | sample 4694571 | NCBI WGS metagenome assembly VTLG01 (sample SAMN12604809, study PRJNA352737) | marine metagenome | biome: ENVO:00000447; feature: ENVO:00000209|ENVO:00000569|ENVO:01000036; material: ENVO:00002151; isolation source: viral sequences binned using virsorter ...
ATAATACCTAAATAAGTTATAAAAGGACAAAACATGGCTACACCAACCTCAAAATCTACATTCAAAGATTATTGTCTCCGTTCACTTGGTTTTGGTGTCATTGATATAAACGTATCAGACGACCAAGCAGACGATAGGATAGACGAGGCACTTCAATACTTTGCACAGTATCATTATGATGGTATTGAAAGAATGTATCTCAAACACAAGATGACACAAACGGAGATTGATAGAGCTGCAGAAAATACCACCACAACTGCAACAGACAAAATTGACAGTAATATTACTGCTGATTGGTTAGAGGGTAAAGGATTCATCACAGTTCCAGAGTCAGTTGTATCAGTCATACAAGTGTTTCCATTTGACGATCAGACAACAAACAATATGTTTGACCTTCGTTACCAACTTAGACTAAACGACTTATACGATTTTTCATCTACGTCAATTATTCATTATGACATGACAATGAAACACTTAGACTTTTTGTCTCATCTATTAGTAGGTGAGAAACCATTACGATTTAATCAACATCAAAATCGTCTGTACATAGATATGGATTGGACAAATGACATCACCGCAGATGAACATCTTGTTATAGAGTGTTATCGTAAACTAGACCCAGACTCTTTTACTGATATTTACGATGATATGTATTTAAAAAGATATGCAATTGCACTTATTAAAAGACAATGGGGTGCAAACCTATCTAAGTTCAGTGGAGTTGCAATGTTAGGTGGTGTTACAATGAATGGTGAGACTATATACACTCAAGCAATAGAAGAGATACAAAGACTAGAAGAACAAATACAACTTGCATACGAAACTCCAGTATGGGGCATGATAGGATAATTACATGGCAGTTAATAGTGCCTTTCACACAAATAATTTAGCTGCCCTCAAAACAGAACAAAATCTGTATAGGGATTTGATTAAGGAAGCTATACAGATATACGGTCATGACGTTTACTATGTAGACCGCACGACTGTTGCGTTAGACTCTGTTTTAGGTGAGGACTCTCTTTCTAAGTATACCACGCAACATCCTATAGAAATGTATGTAGAGGATGCAGAGGGTGGATACGCTGGTGAGAAAGAGATTATGTCTCAGTTTGGTTTGGAGAATCGAAATGAGATTACCTTCGTAGTCAGTAAACAAAGATTTCAAGAGATGGATAGTCAGGTTACTCTTGAGGATGACACAGACACTACAGGTGGATCAGTATTACTTGAGGCTGGATCACTCGATCAATCAAGTTTATCGTCAACTCTTAGCACAGTCACTAAAAGTTTTGTGTTTTTAAATGGAACAGATTCAAGTGCGACTGACGCTGGTGGTAAAATTGTAATGGAACAAGACAACACTACTTTTATATTGTCAGAGGAAAGTGGTAATGAGTTTTATATTCTTATGGATACTGCAACAACGGATGCAGACAGACCACAAGAAGGTGATTTAATTTATCACCCCATTCTTGGAAAAATGTTTCAAGTAAACTTTGTGGATCATGATGAACCGTTTCACCAGTTAGACAATAATCCAGTTTACAAACTTAGATGTCAACAATTTGAATACAGTCAAGAAAAAATTGACACAGGTATTACTGTCGTTGACGAAATCGAGGACACAAGCACTAGCACAGCAGAACATCAATTTACTTTGGAACAATCTGGAACATACAATGAGGACATTAGAATTTCTGTTGATGGAACTGATCTAGGATTGTTATTGATTGACGGAACAGATGGTGATTCAACTAATGCTGGTGATAATATTATCATTGAGGATGAAACAACCTCTGCTGGTACAAATATACTTCTTGAAAATGAGGCTGATAGTGGTGACAAGTCATACTTGTTACAAGAAACCTATATAGTAGGTGATAGAGACAACAGTAGTAATATAGATAAGACGGCACAGAACGAACTCTTTGATGAACTAGACGATAATGTCTTAGACTTCTCAGAGAAAAATCCATTTGGTGACGCTGGGAGTAGTAACTAATGTTAGGACAACAATTTTACCATGAGACCATGCGTAACGTCATCGTTGCGTTTGGTACTTTATTTAACAACATACACCTTGTTCGTAAGAACAATAGTGGATCAGTCATACAGACAATGAAAGTGCCACTTGCATATGGGCCAAGACAAAAGTGGTTGACAAGGTTAGACGCAGATGCAAGCTTAGATAGTAAGGTTGCAATTACGTTACCACGATTAGGATTTGAAATACAAAATTTATCATATGATCCTGGCAGAAAATTAAATCGTGTTCAAAAATTTAAAAAAGTAAAAGGTGCTACAACATCTGCAAACAAATTAGACTCTCAGTATATGCCCGTTCCGTACAACTTAGATATTGAGTTGTATGCAATGGCAAAACAATCAGATGATGCGTTGCAGATTGTGGAACAAATACTTCCATACTTTCAACCAGATTATACTCTCACTATTAAAGACATGACTGATATGGGGATCACAAGAGATGTTCCAATTATTTTAAATAGTGTGAATTATGAGGATAATTATCGTGGTGAGTTTGGAGAAAGACGAGCAATCATATACACTCTTGGGTTTACCACTAAATTTTATCTATACGGCCCTGTCACTTCACAGAAAGTTATTAAGACAGTTCAAGTCGATCAGTATACAGATATTCAAGACAACTCACCTAAGAGAGAACAACGATACACTGTTACACCAAAACCGTTTAGTTCTGATGCAGATGATGATTTTGGGTTTAACGAAACTACGTCTTTCTTTGAAGATGCAAAAGAGTTTGACCCTGTGACTGGAACTGATAAAGGTAACACACCGTGAAAACTGCAGCTGATGTTCTTGATGAAACTCTTGGTGTGTTCGATCCTGTTGAACAAGAACTCAAGGGTGCAAAGACAAAAGTAATTGTCAAAAAACCATCAGATGATCTTGAGGACACAGATGCAGATTACAAATACCAGAGAGAAAACTTTTATAATCTGGTAGAGAGAGGACAGGATGCAATCGAGGGTATTCTTGAGATTGCAAAAGAATCAGAACATCCACGCACCTATGAGGTGGCTGGTAATCTGATTAAACAGGTCGCAGAGGTTACAGAGAAACTTGGAGACTTACAAGAGAAGATGAAACGACTCAAAGAAGTTCCTAACACTGCACCAAAAAATGTTACTAACGCATTGTTTGTGGGTTCAACTGCCGAGTTACAAAAGATGTTAAAGGGAAAGACAGATGGACATGGAAACGCAAACAGCACAACTGACTGAGTTCATACTGCCTTGGGTTGGTATTCTTATCAGTCTGATTATCGCAGTGTGGGTCAAAGATATTGCGACTGGACTTGCAAAAGGTCTCAAGTTTCAAATGAACAAAGCCTTCAACGAGGGAGACAAGGTTCTTCTTGAGGGTGATGATGCAGTCATCATAAAGATTGGTATCAGTGAAACTGTGTTTGGTGTTTATTCTGACAAGGGATACATCTGGAGATATGTTCCAAACGAAAGAATACACACACTCAAACTAGAAAAAATAATTAATCCAGATTTACACCTAGACACAGATAGAGAGAAGGCAGAAAAAATTCAATCACTCATAGACGCTAATCAAGACACACACATCGTGAAAAATCGTGAAGCAATCGAGAGTTTGAAAAATGGAAAATAACTATCTAGGCAATCCTAATCTAAAACGTGCAAATGTTCCTGTTGAGTGGACAGAAGAACAGGTAAAAGAATATGCAAAATGCATGGAGAATCCTTTATACTTCATTCAAGAATATGTAAAGATAATTTCACTTGACGAGGGTTTAGTTCCCTTTAAGATGTACAACTTTCAAAAGGAGATGGTTGGTACATTTCATAGTAATCGTTTCACCATATGTAAACTTCCACGACAGTCAGGTAAGTCAACAACAATTATTGCGTACCTCTTACACTATGTGTTGTTCAATCCATCAGTCAATGTAGCAATACTTGCAAACAAGGCTGCAACTGCAAGAGACCTTCTAGGACGTTTACAACTTGCATACGAACATCTACCAAAATGGTTACAACAAGGAGTGATGTCTTGGAACAAAGGCTCTCTGGAGTTGGAGAACGGTTCTAAGATACTTGCATCATCAACATCTGCAAGTGCAGTTCGTGGTGGTTCGTACAACATCATATTCTTAGACGAGTTCGCATACGTTCCATCCAATGTTGCAGAACAATTCTTTAGTTCTGTATATCCTACAATATCATCTGGTAAAACAACAAAGGTAATGATTGTATCTACACCGCATGGTATGAATATGTTTTACAAGTTGTGGATAGATGCAAAAGAACAAAGAAACTCTTACGCACCCATAGAGGTGCATTGGACTGAGGTGCCTGGCCGTGACGAGAAATGGAAACAAGAAACCATCAAGAACACATCAGAGGCACAGTTTAATACTGAGTTTGAATGTGAGTTTCTTGGTTCGATTGATACATTAATACAACCATCTAAGTTAAGAACACTTGCATACAAAACTCCATTACAGTCTAATGCTGGACTTGATGTGTATGAAACTCCACAAAAAGATCATACATACTTTGTGTCAGCAGACGTATCAAGAGGAACGTCAAACGACTACTCTGCATATGTGGTGTTTGATGTGTCACAAGTTCCGTATCGTATCGTTGCAAAGTTTAGGGATAACGAAATCAAACCTTTACTTTTCCCTCAAAAAATATATCACGTTGCAAAGGCATACAATCAAGCCTTCGTTTTGGTTGAGGTTAATGATATAGGTGAACAAGTTGCAAATGCACTACACTATGATTTAGAGTATGAAAACATTATTATGGCTTCTATGAGAGGTCGTGCTGGACAGGTAATGGGTACAGGATTTTCTGGGGGTAAAGTGCAGTTAGGTGTCAGAACAACAAAGGCAGTCAAGAAGATTGGTTGTTCTAATCTAAAACAAATGATCGAAGACAATAAGATGGTCATAGAGGACTATGACACCATCAATGAGTTGTCTACGTTTATTGTCAAGGGTAGTTCATTTGAAGCAGACGATGGATGCACAGATGATTTAGTTGCGTGTTTATTTATTTTTGGTTGGGCAACAGATCAAATATATTTTAAAGAGTTAACTGACAATGATATAAGACAACAGATGTATCTTGAACAACAAGACCAACTTGAACAGGACATGGCTCCGTTTGGATTCATCGTTGATGGATTAGAAGAAGAAAACATAGGACAAATGACTGATGAGTATGGAACACGTTGGTCTCCCATAGTTAGAAAACATGATACTAATTGGTGACATATGATACAGAGCCCTTGCGTTAAAATATGCACTCATGTAGATGGTATGTGTATAGGATGTTATCGAACTGCTGATGAGATAAAAGAATGGAAAACTACATACACAGATAAACAAAAAGAAGAGTTACTCAAAGAACTTAAAAAGAGAGAAGAATCATATATCAATAATATCTGAGTCTAACTTTTGAAAACAATTTCTACATACAATTTTGTTTTTTTCTATATACTTCATAACATCCTTTTTATCAACAGATTTTTTAGATAATGCTCTTATCTTTCTATCGTCAGGATAAAATTGCAAACATATTAATTCAGATTCACCGCAGACATAACAGGAGTTAGTCATAAGATAATCAGTTATCCATTTATCTTTTAACAACCTATGTCGTCTTGCAACTTTTTTAATAGTTGATTTATATTTCTCATAATGTGTTTTCATAATTGTATTTATAACTTTATGTTATAAAGGAATACATCTTAGAATGTGTTTTTTTATAAATATTTGGAAAGATAACTAATAGGGAGTAAAGTCATGTCGTTTTTAGTTTCTCCTGGCGTTCACGTTAAAGAAATAGATTTAACGAATGTCGTACCAGCAGTTGCAACCTCTATAGGTGCGATTGCGTCTGCTTTTGAAAAAGGCCCTGTTTCAGAGGTAACTGCTATAAGTTCTGAAGAAGAACTTGTAAAGATTTTTGGTAAACCAAAGGGTGACAGTAATCAGTTTGAAAACTGGTTTACTGCTGCAAATTTTTTACAATACACTGATTCTCTCAGAGTTGTTCGTGTAGAATCAGGAATTACAAATGCAACTGCTGATGGTAATGGACTACTTATTCGTAATACAGATCATTACTCAGAGTCTTTCTCCACTGGACAAGGTTCTAGTGGTGAGTGGGCTGCAAGAACTGCTGGAACACACGGTAATTCAATAGGTGTTTCAATTTGTGCAACTGCGAGTGCATACGAAGAAACAAGTGCAACAACAACAAGTGCAGAAGCTACAGCGGGTGCAACAACAGTATCAATGACAGCTGCTTCTGAGTTTGGTGTTGGAGACATCGTTCATTTTCAAGAATCAGATGGTAGTGAGTATGAAGTAACTGCCGTTGATTCTGCAACAGTAACGATTAAGTTATTAGATGATCCAAATGGTGCTGGTTTACAGTCAACTATTTCCTCTGGAACTACGGTTCGTAGGCGTTGGAGATTTTATGATTTGTTTGACGGAGCTCCAGGCACTTCAGATTGGGCAACTCAAAACGGTAGAGGTACATCTGACGAGTTGCACATAGTTGTTTATGACACACAAGGAAAAATATCAGGATTTGACGTAGATTCAAATGGTCAAAGAACTAACGCAGTATTAGAAACATTTGCAAACCTTTCAAAAAATAATTTAGCAAAAACTGCACAAGGAGATGTTAATTATTATCCAGAGGTTATATATTTAAAATCAGAGTACGTTTATTGGATGGATCACAATACAGGTGGAACTAATTGGGGTACTGACATAGACGGTAAAACTGGTGGTGATTTGTTATTAGACGGTACAGATGGTTCTAGTTCAGATGCTGGAAGTAGAGTTCTTTTAAACAGAACTGACTCAGGTGGTTCTGATGCTGGTGATAACGTAGATTTGGAAAGTGGTAATGCAGCTTATGTTGCAGTAGACACTCCAACAATATCTGAACTTGCTGGTGGAACTGACGATTATGCAGTGACCGCTGGTGAATTAGAGACTGCGTATGATGAGTTTGAAGACGGTGAGTCAATAGACGTTAACTTAATTCTTGGTGGTCGTGGAGGTGGTGCAGCTGATACTTCATCATCACAGGACACACACGTTACTATGTTAACTGCACTTGTTGAAAAAAGAAAAGACTGTGTTGCGTTTGTTTCACCATATCGCTCTGCGACAGTAGGTGTTGCAAGTATAGTAACACAAACATCAAATGTTAAAACTGCATTTGATTTGTGTCCTTCATCTTCATATGTTGTGTTTGACAGTGCATACAAATATATGTACGATAAATACAATTCTGTTTATCGTTTTGTTCCACTCAACGGAGATACCGCTGGACTTTGTGCAAACACTGACTTAGTTGCAGACGCATGGTTCTCTCCTGCTGGATACAATCGTGGTAGGGTTAGAGGTGCAATTAAATTATCCTATAATCCTAGAAAGGCAGATAGAGATATTCTTTATCGTGCAAGAGTTAATCCAGTTGTTAACTTCCCAGGCCAAGGTGTAACACTGTTTGGTGATAAAACTGCACTTGCAAAACCAAGTGCGTTTGATAGAATCAATGTTCGTAGATTGTTCTTGGTTCTTGAAAAGGCAATTTCAACTGCTTCTAAATTTCAACTCTTTGAGTTTAACGATGAGTTTACAAGAGCTCAGTTTAGAAATTTAATTGAACCTTTCTTGAGGGATGTTCAAGGTCGTAGGGGTATCACAGACTTTAGTGTAAAATGTGATGCAACTAACAACACAGGTGAGGTCATAGATCGAAATGAGTTTATCGCAGACATCTTTGTTAAACCAAATAGGTCGATTAACTTCATAACACTTAACTTTATTGCAACAAGAACTGGAGTTGCATTTAGTGAGGTAGGAGGCTAATATGGCGATTATAGACGATTTTAAAGCAAACTTAATAGGTGGTGGAGCAAGACCAAATCAATTTAGAGTGACGATTACTCCACCATCTGGCATTGCAATAGGACTTGATGTTCGTAGAACTTCATTTCTTTGCACTGCATCCACTATACCAGAAGTCAGTATCGCAGAAATAGCTGTTGCGTTTAGAGGTAGAAAGATATACATGGCGGGAGATAGGGACTTTCCTAATGCTTGGGAAACAACTTTTTACAATGACACAGACTTCATGATTAGAAATGCGTTAGAGAGATGGAGTAATGGCATTAATGATCTTGCAGATAATACTGGTGTCTCTGCCCCTGCTGACTATCAAACAGATTTGTTTGTTGAACAATTAGATAGAGATGACACAGTTCTAAAAAGTTACATATTTAGAAGTGCGTTTCCTACGACAATTGCTGCGATAGACTTGAATGTTGAAACAGATAATGCTTTGGAAACTTTTTCTTGTAGTTGGAGATATCAACACTTTGAAGCTTCTGGTGTGAACTTCTAATTTTAACCTACTAAATAGTAGTACAAATTAGGAGATATCATGGCAGAACTTTTTGGATTCAAGTTTGAGAGAATAAAAGACGAAAAGGGGAGTGAGAAGTTCACTCCCCCTACACCTGATGACGGCACTCTTGATGTCGCTGGTGGTGGATTCTTTGGACAAATCCTAGATACAGATGGTAGAGAGCGAACCGAACAAGACTTAATTCGTAGGTATCGTGATATTGCAAATCAACCAGAGTGTGATAGTGCAATTGAAGATATTGTGAATGAGGGTATTGTCTCTAATGAAAAAGACCAGGCTGTATCCGTAGTATTAGACCGCCTTGCTTATCCAGATAAAATTAAAAGAAAAATAAGACAAGAGTTCGATCACGTTCTTAGTCTTCTTGATTTTGACGTAAAGGGTCATGATATATTTCGTAGGTGGTACGTTGATGGTAGATTATTTTACCACAAAGTTATTAACAAAAAATCACCAAGAAAGGGTATTCAAGAATTAAGATACATCGAACCCAGAAAAATAAGAAAAGTAAGAGAATTAAAAAAAGACCTTAAAAGTGGCTCTAGTTTAGAACTCATAAAAGGTGTAGAAGAATACTACATTTATAATGATAAAGGTCTACAAGTATCTGGTGGAACTCAAGAGGGTATCAAAATTGCACCAGACAGTATTACATATTGTCCATCTGGTTTGATAGATCAGAACAAAGGACACGTTCTTTCTTACCTACACAAAGCAATCAAACCTGTTAATCAACTGCGAATGATTGAAGATGCAGTTGTTATCTATCGCATATCAAGAGCTCCAGAAAGACGTATATTTTATATTGATGTTGGTAATCTACCAAAGATTAAAGCAGAACAGTATCTAAAAGACGTAATGAATCGTTACCGTAATAAGTTGGTGTATGATGCATCCACTGGTGAGATTCGTGATGATAGAAATCATATGTCCATGTTAGAGGACTTCTGGTTACCTCGTAGAGAAGGTGGTCGTGGAACAGAGATCACCACACTTCCAGGCGGTTCTAATCTTGGTGAGATAGATGACATCAAATATTTTCAAAACAAATTATACCGTTCACTGAATGTTCCTGTATCTCGTATGGAGGCAGAGAATAATTTTAGTCTTGGTCGTTCAACAGAGATTACGAGAGATGAACTCAAGTTCACAAAGTTCGTACAAAGATTAAGAAAAAAGTTTACACCACTGTTTACAGATTTACTCAAGACACAATTAGTTTTAAAAGGTGTTGTAACTTTAGAGGAATGGCCAAAAATAAAAGAACATATTCAATATGACTTCTTACAGGATGGACACTTTGCAGAATTAAAGAAAGCAGAGATATTGAGAGAACAATTAGACACACTGCAAACAGTTGAGTCATACATTGGAACTTTCTTTAGTAAACAATGGGTTCAGAAAAATGTCCTTAACATGACAGACGGTGAGATAGAAGAAATGAGAAAAGACATTGATAGAGAGGCTGGTCTTGACCCAATGGATGGTGGTATACCAAATGATGGTGGTGATGGTATAAGAAGATATCCATCTGACCCAGCTTCAGGCATGGCAATTGATCCAGAAATGGATACAACAGATAGAGCGAGATTAGCGATGGGATTACCACCAGAAGATGAGGCACAACCACCTCCACCAGAAGAAGGAGAACCACAATGAGTTCAAATGAATTTGTAAATGCGTTACATAAAGGAAATAATTTAGATGCTGAAAGTGCGTTTAAAAGTAGTATGCAACAAAAAATTGGTGATGCATTAGAAACAAAAAGAAGAGAAGTTGCAAATAATTTTGTGAAGTCTAAGGTAGAGGATAATGACGAAGAAGTTTAATGACCTCTACGTTCCAGTGTTAGAGAAAGATGAACATAAAAAATCTAAAGAGTATAAAAAATTATCTCCTAAGATGAAAGATGCTGTTGATGAGATTTTTAAAAAAATGGACTCTAAACCTTCGGATTTCCTAAATACTTTTGATAAAACTATAACTGCAACCTCAAAAAAGTACAGAGTTCCCGAAAAAGAACTCATGAAATATTTTGAACGAGAAATGTTAACAATCTAAGGAACGGATATGGCTTTAAAATTAGTAAGGTTCATAGGCAGTATTACATTAGGTGACGATAATGCCTCTGGAATCGAAATCGGTAAATTAGGAGGGGGTGCTGCTTTCAGAATAAGTGAGTTTGGAGGTCAAGATATATTTTTCAAGATTACACTCGCTTCAGATAGGACAACAGTCACCGCAACAAACGGAATGTATTTAAAGGCTAGTACATCAATCACAGTAGTTCCAGAGGAAATGATAAGAAATGGTGAGGGTAAAGCATTATTAGACGGAACAGACAGTTCGAGTTCAGACGCTGGTTCTTTTATATCAATGGAAGATGCAACTGATGCTTCAAGTAATGTTGGTAATGCACTTCAATATAATTTCGGACAAACCTCTTACTTCATCTCAATCATTAATGAAACTGCTGGTAGTAACGGTAAAATTTATGTACAAGAAGTTGCACAACACGATAGTATTTAAAGGAAACTCAGTATGAAATTAATCGCCGAACAAATAGAAAGCGTAGAATATCTCACCGAACAAAAAGAAAACGGTGATAAAGAATATAAAATAAAAGGTATCTTTATGCAGTCTGAGGTAAAGAATCGTAACGGACGATTGTATCCATTTGAGGTTCTTGACAAAGAAGTTAAAAGATACAATAAAGAATACATTGAAGAGAAACGTGCATTTGGTGAGTTAGGACATCCTGACGGCCCGATTGTCAATCTTGAACGTGCATCTCACATGATTACATCTTTAAAACCAGACGGTAAAAACTTTGTTGGTGAAGCAAAGATACTCAAGACTCCAATGGGAGAGATTGTTAAAAATCTTATGGACGAGGGTGCAAAACTCGGTGTCTCCTCAAGAGGCATGGGTAGTTTGCAACAGAAAAACGGTGCAAGTTATGTGAAAGATGACTTTTACCTTGCAACCGCAGCTGACATTGTTGCAGACCCATCCGCACCAAACGCATTTGTAGAAGGAATCATGGAGGGAAAAGAGTGGGTTTGGAACAATGGTGCGTTGGTTGAAGAAGAATTAGTAAGGATGAAAAGAAAAATTAATGAAAACGTCCGAAAAAAACACGCAAATCAAGATGCATTGGAACTTGCGAAGTTCCTCAAACTTTTATAATTTATAAATAACTTTACAAACATATTACAAGGAGAAATCCCCATGGCTAATGAGATAGACAAAACCATTGAGGAATTAGAAGCAGAGGTTATCGCTGAGTTAGAAGAGGCCAATGGTGCCGATGCTCCTAAGAAGTCCGCTCTTGCACCAGAAAAGCAAGACAAGTTAGACAAAGTAGATGGTGATGAAATACAAGACACTGGTGATAGTCCAAGCAAACTAATGGATAAAACCAACCCAACAGCAAAAGTTGTTGCAAAAGCAAAAGAAGTTTCTGGCGATCCAGCACAGAAATCAGAAGGGAAACCAAACAAAATGAGTAAAGCAAAAGATGCAGGCAAAAATAAATCTTTAGCTCAAGAGGGTTTCACAGACGAAGAGATTCGTGAATTATGTCACACGAAAGATCATGACTGTGCTGTAGTTGTGGAACATCCAGTTTGGGGTAAAGGTAAACCAGTTCATGGTTCACACGCAATGCCAGATGACGAGGGAAATGTTCAGTGGTATGATGTTCGATTTAAACATGGTGTTGAGGAGAAAGTCATGGCAGAAGATATGAATATCATGGTTTCTGAAGCTCATCATGAGGGTGAACACGAAGGTATGCATGAACCAAAAACTAAGGCAGAGTACCTATCTGCTATGAAACATATGGTAGATACCATGCACGCTAATATGCCAAATGGTAATAAAGAGAAAAAAGAGACACTCAAAGCGCAATATGATTCGATAAAGTCTGCGTACATGGGTATGCCCGGCATGGCTCAGTATGATCCCTCTGAAAAAGAAAAGAAAGAAGCAATTGAGAAACGTGTTAAGTCCGTTGACGTTAAGGAACACGTTGATGCACTTATCAATGGTGAGGGAGACCTTTCAGAAGAATTTAAACGTAAGGCTGCGACAGTCTTTGAGGCGGCAGTTAAGTCCAAGATTCGTGACGAGGTTGTTAGACTTGAAGACGAGTATCAAAAAGAATTAGAAGAATCTATAGGCCAGACAAAATCAGAGTTATCAGAGAAGGTTGATACCTATCTGAACTACGTTGTCGAAGAATGGATGAAGGAAAATGAACTTGCAATTGAACGTGGATTAAAAGGTGAGATTGCAGAAGACTTCATTTCTGGATTGAAGACTCTATTTGAAGATCATTATGTAGATATTCCAGATGAAAAATACGATGTACTAGAAGCACAATCAGAAAAGATTACCGAACTAGAAGGAAAATTGAATGAGGCAATCGAAAAAACTGTCTCATTAAGGAAAAACAATGGAGTTCTAGTTAGGGAACAGGTCATTCAAGAGGCAACTCAAGATTTGGCCGATACAGAAATTGAGAAGTTTAAGTCATTGACTGAGGACGTAGAGTTCACTGACGAAGATTCCTTCCGTAATAAGTTGGAGACTTTAAAGGATAACTATTTTCCAAAACAACAACAAGTGACTGAGACTATTGATGATGTAGAAACTGGCACCGCACAGGACGTTGACACAACTAATTCAATGAGGGCATATATGTCTGCAATTGGTAAGTTTGGCAATAGTGCAAAGTAACAGAAATTATAAATAAGTAGAAAATAACAAGGAGATACCAAATGTATCAAACAGAAAATCTACAAGAAAAGTGGCAGCCAGTCCTTGCACATCCTGATCTACCAGAGATACAGGATTCGTACAAACGGGCCGTTACTACTTTAATTCTTGAGAACCAAGAAAAAGCACTTAGAGAGGATAGAAACTTCCTTTCAGAGGCTGCACCAACAAACGCAACTGGTGGTTCAGTTGATAATTGGGATCCAATTTTGATCTCATTAGTTCGTAGGTCAATGCCAAACTTAATCGCATACGACATTTGTGGTGTGCAACCAATGACAGGCCCAACAGGTCTTATCTTTGCAATGCGTTCTCGCTTCAGTTCACAAACTGGTGCAGAAGCACTTGCAGACGAAGCAATGCCAGACTTCACTAACCAGAACAAGGCAAGCACGATTGGTGGTGGTGACGTTACTGACACTGCAACTAACCCTGCTGTATTGAACGACAGTCCAGCTGGTACATATGAGACCGCAACTGGTATGACAACTGCTGAAGGTGAAGCATTAGGTGATAACACATCTACAAACGTCTTCGCTGAGATGGCATTCTCAATCGAGAAGCACACTGTTACTGCTGTAACAAGAGCTCTTAAAGCAGAATACTCAATGGAACTTGCACAAGACCTTAAAGCAATTCATGGTCTTGACGCAGAGACAGAACTTGCAAACATTCTTTCTGCTGAA
>VTLG01000309.1_pt1 | contig 13942 bp, 9 predicted proteins | sample 4694571 | NCBI WGS metagenome assembly VTLG01 (sample SAMN12604809, study PRJNA352737) | marine metagenome | biome: ENVO:00000447; feature: ENVO:00000209|ENVO:00000569|ENVO:01000036; material: ENVO:00002151; isolation source: viral sequences binned using virsorter ...
AGCTAAAGGTGCTATAGCAGGTAATGAAGAGTATGATGAACAGAAGTATGGCATAGAAAAGTCTGGCACTTCACAGGTAACAGAAGCTCTTAAAACAGAACAGAAAATACAAGGCACTGTAAGTGATGTAGCTGATCAACAGAAGAGTCAAGTAAAGAAAGGAGAGATATGGGCTGATAAAAATCATTGGTATAAGTCAGGTGCTATGAGAGCTATGGAAGCTCGTAGAGCTGCTGACTTTTCTCTTGATGTTCAGAATTACTTAACTACTAGTGAAGATACACTTAGTTATACTGATAGTTCAGGTAATCAAATACCTTTTATAGTAAAAAACTATACTAATATAGAAGGTACACCTAAAGCACATGCAGTAGCAGTAAGAGAATACGCTGCTAAGAAAATAGCTGAAGCTGTTGAAAGGGGATTATCTGCTCAATATGTGGCAGAAAAAATTGTTCCCCTTATTAATAAGCAAAGTTCTACTATTATTAAAGATTATAATATTGCTTGGAACAAAGCTGATGCTCGTAAAAACATCACTAAATCAAAAGATGTTATTCATGACTCTATCAACTTAGGTTTAACTCCTATTGCTGAAACTTTACAAGCTCAAAGGAAAGTTATTCATAGTCAACATGGACGTTTGAATACTCCAGAAGCTTGGAAAGAAACAGACAAAGAACTTAAGGAAACGATTGAATCAGCTCTTAAAGCTAAAGTTGTAAGAAATGAGTCTATAGATGAAGTGCTTAAAGAGATAGAAGCGGTTAAGTATAAGTTCCCTTGGTTAAAAGAGCCAGCTACTTTAGGAGAAGCAAAGCCTGAAGAGTTTGGCCCAGAAGCCATGGAAGTAATGAAAAAGAAGATAGAGAATGGTATATATGATATCAATAAGAAGAACGATGAAGTTCAATCTGATGCTGGTATAAAACAGATTGATCAAGCATTCTTAGATGGAGCATCAACTTCAGAGTTAGCAAAAATGGAAGCTAACTATATAGCTAAATGGGGTGATAAATTCCCTGATAAAGTTAAGAAGATGTTAGATCGAAGTGATCTAAAGAAAGGTACTAAGGAAGGATTTGCTTGGGCTAACCAGCTTATCAAAGATAAAGGTAAGATTGATGCTTCAGATCTTTCTAAGTTAAATGCTGAGACTAGGGACATGCTTGTAGAAAAGCATGGGGAATATGATAAATGGTATGAACCTATTGGCATCAATGAAAAAATATCTGAAGAACAGCTAAAAGCCTCTAAAGAAGTTATAGATGGTGCTTTAAATAAAGTACTAAATCTTGCAACTAAAGATGATGCCACCAATGATATTGTAGCTAGAGTCAGGCAATATGTCTATGGTCAGCTTGGAAAAGAAACCAGAGAACAGATTAGAATAGCTAAATTAAATGGTGAGGATTTATCAGATAGAGTAGATGTTGCTGCAAGTAGAGCTGCGACTAAAATAGCTACAGATATTGTTGTAGCTAATGAGAATCCTAGTTCTACAAGCCTTTTAAGATCTACACCAACTGAAGGTTTTGTATTCTTTGATGAGAGATCAGGTACGTTTGATCATAGTAAAGAAGTTGTTAGTGCAAAGAACCTTCTCAAAACTGCTAGATGGACAGAGAATAACAGTAAAAATGATAATGCTATTTTAGAGAAAAAGATCACTATGCCTGAAAATCTTTTTGAACTTACAAATGCAGATGAAGTTAAACCTGTATTTACTGAGCTAGAAAGGATAACAGGTCATGATCGTAATGAAATCTATAAGGCACAGGCAAAGCTAAATGGTTTCAATGTTAGTGAGCCTAAGACATGGGATGGACAAGATTTAATTAAAGAGAAGATATCTCCTCAAGTTCAAGCTAGTATTCGTAAGAATCCTGAGAATACTAAACAAGTAGAACGGACTATAGATGATATGGGAGGTATAGCTCCAGTACCATTTACTACAATATTCAATAAAAATCCTCAAGAAGTATCTAAAATAATTGAAGATACAAAAGCTGTTAGCACAGCACCTACTAAAAATATTTTCATAAGGCAGATGGGAGTTGCAGCAATGGGGTATGCCCCTAATGCATTAGACTCACAAGGTGTTCCTCTTTATAAAAGTTTGGAACGCTCATCTAATGGTCGAACTTATGCCTCAATAACTGCAGAAGTATTGAGATTTTCTCAAACTGGTGGACTTGAAATTTAATGGAACTTGATGAAACACAACAAACGTCTGTAGAAGAGCTATCTGAAATCGAGCAAGTCGGTGGAGAACAAGAGCAATGGCTGCAGCAAGGAGTTGAAGCAGGAATACCTGGTATGTCAGTACCACAGATGCCTCAACTACCTGACTATAGTGGACAGGCACAACAAGCACAACAAGCTGCACAACAAGCAGCACAGAATATTGCTGCAGGAACTCCTAATGCAATCGAACAGTTTCAAACACGTGCAGGTGCCCTTTTAAAAGGTAAGTCTGTAGAAGAAGAGGCTGAGTGGAGAGCACAGAAACAAGCAGAATATGCTGAAAAATTAGAAAACCAAGACCCTAACTTTCTCAGTGAAACAAGGGGTGTAGTAGTAGGTGGAGCTGCTGATGCTGTAGAAAGTATTGGTGACTTTGCTGAGTTAACAGGTGATACACTTAAAACAGGATGGAATGGAGCTTTTGGAAAGCAAGTAGATCCTACACAAAATCCATTTGATCCTAATTATATACGTGGAGACGGTGGCTGGTTAGATATACCAGATCATCTAGTACCTGAAAATAAGACAGCTTTAGGTAAGCTAGCAAGAGGATTCGCTGAGTTCGGATTCCTATTAGCCGCAACAGGTGGAGTAGGTGGAGTAACTGGAGGTGCTGTTAAAGGTGCTTTTGGTATATCCAGAGCTGCAGGTGTAGCTACTAAGGGTAGTAAAGTTTTAAGATTCGTTAAAACAGGTGCTACTGTAGCTGCAGAAGGTGCTGTGGCTGATCTCATCATGGATGATGAAGCTAACCTAATGAACCTAGTAGATGAGCAATGCCCTTGGATGTCTCCAATGGTTAAGAATGTACTAGGTGTTAATGCTCTTAAAGTTAATCCAGATGATAACCCATGGATGGCTAAACTTAAGACTGTGCTAACTGGTGCAGGATTTAACTTAGTATTCCATACTATCAATGCATTTGCTAGAGCTAAGTGGGCTGCAGGACAAGCTAAGAAAGCTGGTGCTACAGACGAAGCTGCTAACGCTTTAGGTAATAAGGTCTATGAAGATGAGTGGCTAAGAGCAAGAGAAGCTGATGAAGCCGCTGCTACTGAAATGGCAGCTGATCGTTATAGCAATGGTCTAGGTATTAGCCATGCTGATAACAGACAGGAGAATGTACTTAAGCATTTAACTGAAGAAGAAGGAGCAAGAATACTTGATCCTAATGCTACTGATGATGTTATAGAAGAATTAGAGAAGGTAGCTGATGCTCGTGCAGTAGAAGCTGATGATGCTTTTGATTGGGATAACTATCAAAGTAAGTCACAAGCTGCTGAGACTAGGCAACCAGATCCTTTTGTTAACCCTAGAAAGTTTAATGATACTGAAAGAGCTACTTATACTAAGAAAGATGTAAAACAGTTCATCAAGGAAACTGCTGTCAACGTAAGACACGGTGACAATAGTGTATCCTCTACTCCTTTATTTACAGAAACTGGTATAAAGAGGATTGTAGCAGGAGATGAAACAGTTTATCAGTGGCTTAAAAAGATATCTAATCCTATTGTTGATGAGCTTTTTGATAAACCTAATAATACTAAAAGCTGGAATGAACTCCAAGATCTTTCTGTAAGACAGTCTATGGAAATAGCTGAAGTAGTAGCAGGTGCTGACCCTAGACAAGCAGCTAAAAAGCTTAGAGACTACTTTAGAGACAGTAAAACAGATAGTCTTACTTTTATGCATGACGGTGTAGAAGTAGTTACAGGAACCGCTCCACAGAGAGTAGGCTTACAATTACTAGTACATGGTCTAGCTAAACAAGCTAGTGATATTTCTAGAGGAGCTTTATCTATTGCTGATGATCTTCCAATAGAAAGACAAGTAGAAATGGTAATGGATACTCTTGAGGTTGCTCTTGTAGAGTATAAAAAGATAGGATTCATGGTTGGTAGAGAGCTAGCTGAGATGAAGCTTTCACCATTTGAGCAAAAGAAAGCAATGGGTAAACGCTTGAAAGAGATTACTCAGGAAACACATCAGCATTTCAATGCTCTTCGTGAACTTAATAAAGCTGGGAAACATAAAGATTTTGCTGCTCTTAAAGAACTATATGCTCTATCTGATGGTAACGTCAGAACAATGGATCATATACATGAATGGTTAGATGCTAAGCTAAAAGGTGGTGATATGGGTAAAGGTAGTATAGCAGGACGCTGGCGCAACGAAGCCCAGAGTGTCTTCTATAACTCTATACTAAGCTCTCTAAAAACCCCTATAGACGCTGTAGTTAGTACTGTAGGTATATCTATATCCAGACCTGCTATGCAGTGGGTAGGAGCTCTTAAGAATGTAGATCGTAAAGAGATGGAAATAGCCTGGGCAGGACTTGACGCTATTGGTCAAGCTTGGAAAGAGTCTATTGACATGGCTAACTATAACTGGAAGCTTGGTATGGAACGCAAGAACATGTCCTATCAAGGTAAGTTTGATGTTCAAGGTGATATGGCAGACTGGAATGCATTGAAACCATTCTATGAACAGTATGGTGATCAATGGCAGAAGAGAGGTTATTATGCTTTAGATACCATGGTTAAGATTAATTCAGCTTGGTGGATGAAGTATAGTGCTAATGCTATGGGATCAGGTGATGCCTTGTCTCGTACCATTATTGGTCGCTATAACATGAGAATGAAAGCTGCTAGAGAAGCGATTGAATCTGGTATAGATCTTAGTGATGTACAAAAAGTAGCAAGAGAAACAGAAGGTAGATTCCGTAAAGAAATATTTAAACAGAATAAAGATGGTAAATGGGTAGTACACGACAAAGCAACAAAGCTTGCAGGTGATGAAGCTACCATGACTAAAGCCTTAGAAGGTTGGACAAAGAACCTTGAAGGTTTACAGAAAGCACCTTTAGGAAGAGCATTCTTCCCATTTATTAAAACAGGTGTTAACGCTTTAGATCTAACATGGCAACATGCAGGTGCTCCTGCTAACTTCTATAAAAAGTATAACCACCTTAAAAAAGGTCAGTACTTAGAGAAGTATGGATTAAGTCCAGCAGAAGCAGCTAGTGAAATAGCTATGATGGAAGGTCGTCTTGCTACAGGTAGAGCAATTCTGGGAATGTCATTCCTTGCAACTCTAGGTGGTAATATGACTGGTGACTATCCTTACGATAAAGAAGGTCGTGATGCTTGGATAGCAGCTGGTATTAAACCCCATTCTTTTAGATTTAACGTGCCATTTAGTAATAAAAAGGTTTATCTCTCTTATAAAGACATGGAACCTTTCAATACTCTGTTTGCTATGTCAGCGAATATGGCTCAGAATATGGATATACTAGGCGAAGATTTATGGGATAATTGGTCAGAGAAGCTTGTCTTTATGACTGCAGCTACACTGGTTGATAAATCCATGTTATCTGGTGTTAAAGACTTAGCTGAGCTTATGAGTCCTCAGAAAGCTGAAGGTCAGTTTATTAGATCATTCTCTAGATATGGTAGATCACACTTACCATGGGCTGGTTTATCTGGTCAATTAGGTAGTATCCAAGATTCTAATGCTAAAGAAGCTAATACCTTCCTTGAGATGCTTGGAAAGCGTGATGTAGTATTTAAGAAGTTTGTACCAGATAAGTATGATATCCTTTCTAAAGATAGAAGTGGTAAAAAACTAAACATGGGAGCTGAGACTCCAGCCTTAAGGTTCTTTAATTCCCTTAGTCCTGTTGCTATAACATTTGTTGATAATGATCCTGTTAAACAGGCTATTGTTGATATGCGTTATAATCTTCCTGACTTAGTAGGTCATATAAATGGTGTACCTTTAAACTCTAAGATGAAGTCTGAGTTACAGAAGTACATGTCGATGGGTAATTTAAGGAAAGACCTAGAAGAAGTTATAATACATGATAAGAACTGGAGAAAGCTCTTTGAAACATACAAGAAGAAAGGGTTTACTGAAGCTACAGGTAAGAGACTCAGAGATCAGAAATGGTACACAGTTATAGATAAACGATTCCAACATGCTAAGAAAAAGGCATGGGCACGTGTACTTGAAGAGAATCCTGACCTTCGTGATCAAATTAATACAGCTAAAACCATGACTAAACTTGGTAAGGCTGGTAGATATGAGCAACTAGAAACGCTAAAGAACTTCGCAACGAACCCCAAATAAATTATGGCAACTACAACTAAATCTCATACCGTCGTAGGGGGTTCATTAGGACCGTATGATTACCCCTTTGATCACATTGATGACGGTGACATATCAGTAACTGTAAATAGTGTACTGCAAACTGTTACCACTGATTATACCCTTGATTCTGCACAAAAACGTATCACCTTTCAATCTGGTAAAGTAACTACAGGTGATGTAGTACAGATTTACCGTGATACTACTGAAGACCCTATAACCGCTACATTTGTTTCTGGTTCTACTATCAGATCAAATGAATTAAACGATAACTTCAAACAGCTTCTGTATATTGCACAGGAGACTGATGACCAGACCATGAGTAGCTTGAATGCTACTACAAAAGGGCCATTTACAATTGGTCAAAGTCAGGTTATTAACTTTGAAGGTTCCGCTGATGATGCTCATGAGACTACTCTTACTGTTACTAATCCTACAGCTGACCGTACTATTACCCTACCTAATGAAACCGGTACTGTAGTAACAACAGGAAGTTCAGGAGTAGTCACATCTACAATGATTACAGATGGGACTATCGTAAATGCTGATATCAATTCAAGTGCAGCTATAGCACAGTCTAAATTAAACATTGCTAATGCTACAACATCTGCAGCAGGCTATCAGTCTGCAGCTGATAAAACAAAGCTAGATGGTATTGAAACAGCAGCCACAGCAGATCAAACTGCTGCTGAAATAAGAACACTTGTAGAGTCAGCTTCTGATTCAAATGTGTTTACAGACGCAGATCATACTAAATTAAATGCTATAGAAGCTTCAGCTACGGCTGACCAAACTGCAGCAGAAATAAGAACACTTGTAGAATCTGCTACAGATAGTAATGTCTTTACAGATGCTGATCATACAAAGCTAAATGCTATTGAAGCTAACGCTACAGCAGATCAAACAGCATCAGAAATAAAAACTTTACTTGCTAGTGATAACTTAGATGCTTCACACCTTGCAGCAAATTCAGTCGGTACTTCAGAAATTGCTGATGCGGAGCTGGTTACTCTTGCAGGTATGCCTGGTGCTACCGCTAGTATTCTTGCCAGTTCTACCGCACTTACTTCCACTACTGCCGAGCTTAACTTGCTTGATGGTAAAAGCATTGTCACATCGGTTGGCGGAAGTTCTACTGATGTTCAGTTACCGACTGCAAAAGCCGTTAACGATCAAATCCTAGCTTTAACACAAGCTCAGGGTGGATTCTATCCTATTGCTGATGAACTTAAATTCCCCAATGCTAACCCTGATCCTGGTAATGATGCTGGTACTATTGTTTCCATTGCAGACGCTGGGGGTCTTGTTGTTAACGGTTCAGGCGTTAGTACAACTGGTCGGACACTTGGTGGCGCCACTGTTACAATCAACGGAATCGACTCCACTCTCCATAATACTACCATAGCAGCTGGTAAAGGTATGCAGGTACAGACAACTAGTACCTTAAATACCTATGATTACCATAGACTAATAGTAGATGAAGCTGGAGTAGCAAGTGCTCAGAGTCTTGTTACTGATTTCAATCAGAGATATCAAGTAGCTGCAAGTGCGCCTAGTAACCAACCTGATGGCACTGCTTTAGCAGAAGGTGACTTGTGGTTTGATACTGGTACTGATAAGATGAAAGTCTATTCAGGATCTCAGTATGATACGGTTACATCAGTTGGAGATTATAAACTATTAACAGTAGTTCCTGCAGGTGCTTCTTCCGGTACACCAGATTATACTAATACAGAATTTGATTTAAGAGATGGTAGTAGTGCTGCAAGTGTTACATCCGTCGGTCAACTTCTAATTAGTGTTAATGGTGTCTTGCAGAAACCAAACGCAGGTACTTCAATAGCTGGTTCAGCTGAAGGCTTCTGTTTAGCAGATAGTAATACTATTAAGTTTGCTACAGCCCCTGGTTCAGGTGCTAGTGTATTTGTAACCCTTATTGGTTCAGCTACATCAGTTAATGTACCTGCTACTAATAGTTTAGTAGAAGGTGCAATACAGGCAAACGTAGTTAGTGAAGAGAAACTTAAAGTAAGTAACTCACCAACTAATGGTTACTATCTACAAGCTCAATCTGGTAATTCAGGTGGTTTAACCTGGGCAGCTGTATCTCAATATACTACACCTTTAACAACTAGAGGTGATATACTATTTAGAGATGCATCTGGAGATCAGAGGCTTGCTAAAGGTACTGCAGGTCAATACCTTAAGATAGGTGCTAATGACCCTGAATGGGCTGATGTTGTAGGTGCTGTAGCTGATGGATGTATATTCGAGAATGATCAAACAATATCTAATAACTATACTATTGCTTCTGGAAAAGGAGCACACAGTGTTGGACCTATAACGGTCAATGCCACTGTAACTGTAAACGGAAACTGGGTGGTTAGCTAATGGCAATTACAATTAATGGGACTGCGAATACAGTTGCAGGTCTTGCAGAAGGTGGTTTACCTGACGGAAAGGTTACACCTGCTGATTTAAAATCAAGTTCAGGGACAGCTGGTTCAGGAACTTATTATCGTGGAGATGGTGCTTGGGGTACTATTTCATCAGTAGGTGGTGCTACAGGAGCTGATTTTAATGATGATACTAAACTGCGATTTGGTACTGGTAATGATTTAGAAATTTATTATGAAAGTGCTTATGGTGGTAATGCTAGAATCACAAATACTACTGGTGATTTAATCATTGAAGATACAGCTGGTGATATTTATCTAAGACCCAAAACAGGCGAGAATGCTATAGTCTGTAAAGATGATGGAGCTGTTGAGCTTTTTCATGATAACGTTAAACTAGTTGAAACTACTGCAACTGGGCTAAAAATGAATGCACCTAGTGGATCAAATTGTATCCTAGAGATGTGGGCAGATAATGGTGAAAATAATAACGATGGTTGGCAAATAAACTGCGAAGATAATAATAGCTGGAATCTACATTCCTATGAAGATGGTGCTTGGGAAAGAAGATTACACGTAGGTGCTGGTGATGATGGTGCTATACAAATGTGTTGGCATAATCAAGCTAATATACAAGATGGTGGTATCTACTTAGCTAACGCTAATATAGCTAGTAAGTTTTATGCAGTAAGTGATAGTACTAATTCCATAATAATATTCCTTAACGGTAATGGTGCTGTAGGTAGTATTAAAACTGTCGGTTCTGCAACACAATTCAATACCAGTTCTGACTATCGTTTAAAAGAAAATGAAGTACCATTAGAGAATGCTATAACTAAGTTAAAAGGACTCAAACCTTATACCTTTAACTTTAAAGCGTACCCTGATGAAAAAGTAGATGGTTTCTATGCTCACGAAGCAGCTGAAGTTGTGCCTGTAGCTGTTACAGGAACAAAAGATGAAATGGCTCCTACTTATTATAAAGAAGGAGATACAATTCCTTCAGGTAAGAAGGTAGGAGAATGGACTGGTGGGTATTCAACTACTGAAATTAACCCTCAAGGTATTGATTATGGTAAGTTTACGCCACTATTAACTAAAGCCTTACAAGAAGCTATAGCTAAAATAGAAACTTTAGAAACTAAAGTCGCAGCACTGGAGGCAGCATAATGGCAGAATTAAAAATCAAAGCGGACTCAGGCGGTGGAACCGTTTCACTGAAGGGTCCAGCTACAACAACATTAAATGCTGCCGTTCAGCTCACTCTTCCAGTGGATGATGGGACAGCAAACCAATACTTACAAACAAATGGCTCAGGAGTTTTATCTTGGGCTACAGTATCCTCTACACCAGAAGGGACAGCAGTTAAGTCTACTGGGGAAACTGGTACATCTAAATTTCTTAGAATAGATGGAGATAATACTTGTTCATGGCAACTACCTCCAATTGTTCAATATAAACATAGTACAAAAACTGATGTATCTTCTCGTATTCATAATCTTTTTGTTGATATCCCAGGTACAGACGAGAATGGTAGCGGATCAATTTTTGAATGTAATATCACTACAACCGGGTCAAACAAAGTTCTTGTAATACCAAGTATTATGGTAGCAGGTACAAATATGAACTGGCTTAAATTAATTAGAAACACTGGTGGTACAGATACTGACCTTGGTAAAGGTGATGCAGCGTCTAGTAAACGAGATATATACTGGGGTGCTTACGGTGGAGGTAGCTCTGTTGGATCTCTGTATTATGGTGTAATTCCAGTTACAGCTCATGTTTTAGACTCACCTGGCGCTGGAACTCATAGTTATAGATGCCAGTTCGCTTCAGATAGTACTAGCCATACTATGTATATAAATCGTGCGGCTAGCGATTCTAGTCCTTACCATCCTAGGACGCAATCAGCAATAACATTATTGGAGTTAGCAGTATGAGTTTAGATCACGAAGCGGTAAGAAAAGCTTATCCTGACGCAGTAACCATAGATGATACTCATGGTGCTTTCAAATTAGATGGAACAAAAATAGATATAGTTCAATCTACAGTTGATGCAGCAAGAGTAGAGTTAAACAAACTTAACTACCGAGGAGCTAGACGACAAGCTTACCCTAATATAGGGGATCAGCTAGATAACCTCTATAAAGATATACTCGCTGGAAAGGTCGATTCAACGGGTGAATTTGCGAAAGCAATTAAAGCAGTAAAAGATGACAATCCTAAACCATAATGGCAAAAGTAATAACAACTGAATTACAACACTCAGGATCGTCTAGTGCGAACATTACCATGGATAGTTCAGGTAATGTAACCTGTCCCGGTAACTTAACCATAACAGGTACAGTTACTGGAGATAACAATACTGTCTATGATGATACAAAGCTGAGAAGAGATCTAAACATTTTAGCTCTCCATACAGCTATAGATAATAACAAATCCGCACATAGTCTTTCTGATACTTTCATTGATCAGTTTGAAGATTCTAGTAAGATAACTCTCACAAATACTGGGAGAAATGCTAATGAATATATAACAACAGTAAACCCTAATCTAACTAATGTCACTGGAGGTCTTGCTGGTGGTGAGGCTATGCTTGGTGACGCAGATCAAGCAGGCGCAACTTCTTACACTGGCTATGACGGTGTAACTAGAACTAAAGGTCAGATGACATCTGGTTGGGTAAATTATGAAGCCTTTAACTTAAAACAGATCTTCGCAGCAAACGAAGATTTTGAAGTTATTTTACACGTGCGTGGTACATATATTGCTATAGGTTATTTACACGGATCTGGTATAACTGGATTAGCTCAATTAGATTATAAAAATAGTAACCCTTATTGGGGTACTGCTTCATCTTGTTTTGATGGACACCCCGGTGACTTTTATGGTCAGTATCACGCTCCAGTATCTAATGATGGAAACTATGACTATCGAACTTTATATAGATTTAGCAGAGTAAGTAATAGTTTTAAACTCCAATACTATGGTAGAAGTACAAATGATATAACTGTCAATGCCACTAGTATTGCAGCAGTCAGAGCATCTACAGATTATGTAGAAGACATTGGAGCTGCTACAACCTTTGCCAGTCAGATGGTTCTAGGTATATCTGAAGTAGGTGGAGATACTAACAGATTTATTAAAATTGAAGTTGCTAATAGAGGTACAACATCAACATCAGCCACGGGAACTTGCCAAGGTTCAGCTATAACAGCATCGTCATCTAGGACTAAAGTTTCAGGAGTTATCTTGTATAAAGATAATGCAGGTACAAATACTTTAGGAACAGATTTGAAAGTCTACTTTACTTGCAATGGTGGCACAAACTGGACAGAAGCTGCTAGTTATACTGCTGGTGCAGACTTTAGTACAGGCATAAAAACCGTACATTTAGGTGAAACAACTTGTACTGCGGGTACTGACATACGTTATAAAGTTGAGTGGGCTAATCAAGCCGAGGGTTCTAAAGAAGCTCAGTTACATGCAATTGGGGTTAACTACTAATGGCATTAACACAAGTCGAATCAGGCGGTATCAAAGATGATGCTGTCGTAGCTGCTAAGGTAGCGGATGATGCTGTTGGTATAGCCCAGCTCTCTGCTACAGGTACAGCAGATAACACTAAATTTTTAAGAGGTGATAATACTTGGACAGTTGTAGACACATCTATTGCAGATGATTCTATAGCTGAAGTCAAGTTAGATATTCATAACGCTCCTTCTGGTACAGACAAAGTTCTAGGCTATACCTCTAATGGTATGGAATGGACTGTTGCTGCAGCAGGCGCAACTGGTGGCGGGACTGATAAGATCTTCTGGGAGAATGGACAAACTGTTACCACCAATTACACTATAACTAACAATAACAATGCAGGAACATGGGGACCTGTAACGATTAACTCTGGAGTCACGGTAACGATTGGCGATGGAGAGTACTGGACAATTATGTAATTATGCCAATAACAATTAATGGGTCCGGTTCAATTACAGGACTCTCAGTCGGAGGTCTACCCGACGGAACAGTAGACACAGATACACTTGCATCATCAGCAAGAAATAAAATTCTTCAATTTGTAGCTGGAACAATAGGGAATACAAACTTTAATACAAAGGATGTTAATCATTATATTGGTACTTATTTGACCATTACTCCTGTAGCTTCAGATAGTACATTAGTTTTTACGATGGCTACAGGTATTCAAAAAGAAAGTACACAAACAGGTTTTACTCTTAAAGCTTCTGTTGATAATGGATCTAATTTCTACTGGACTAGCGGTACTAATAATTATGCTTGGCATTATCAATCCGATGACGTTGATAGGTATTTTCTAGAAGGTGCGTTTGGTTGGACTAGAACAGCAGGTACAGCAGGTACAGCAGAAACTCATAAGATTTATGCTCTTTTGAAACAAGATCTGCGATTAGATTTTAATAATTATACTAAAGGATTTATGCATTGTATGGAGGTAGCAGCATGACATTAAAATTAAACGGAAGCTCCTCTGGTTATACAGCAATCGATGCACCAGCAAGTGCTGGAAGTAATACTTTAGTTCTCCCAGCAAATAATGGAACAGCAGGACAAGTTCTATCTACAGATGGAAATGGTACCCTAACTTGGGTTGATAATACTGCAGCAGCTAGGTATTTCTATGGTTATAAGAATGACGGTAGTAATCAAGATATTACAAGTAATACACTTACTAAGATAACATTTGATAGTGCAGTTCAGTCTGATTCTGCATTCAGCACTACTGATAATAAATGGACTGCTACAGCAAATGATGCTGGAATATGGTTTGTTCAACTCCAGGTTAGTTACTATTCTGCAAGTAACGATGGAGATGACATAATGACTCAAATTTATAAAAATGGTTCTAGATATTCAGGTGGTTATACTTGGATATGGAGAGGTACTAATGATGTAGGACATCTTACTGGTCAAGTTCAAGGAATCATTAGTATTGCATCTGGAGATTATATTGAAGGATATGGTCGAATGAACAGTGATGGGGGTAATGATAAAATATTCGGTGGAGACAGTTCTGGTGGCTCTAAGCAAACTTCTATTCTAGGATTTAAATTATGAGCACATTAAAAACAGGAGCCCTTAGAGGGACATCAGGTACTGCAGATAGTATTCAACTTCAT
>VTLG01003760.1_pt1 | contig 13942 bp, 17 predicted proteins | sample 4694571 | NCBI WGS metagenome assembly VTLG01 (sample SAMN12604809, study PRJNA352737) | marine metagenome | biome: ENVO:00000447; feature: ENVO:00000209|ENVO:00000569|ENVO:01000036; material: ENVO:00002151; isolation source: viral sequences binned using virsorter ...
CCATACCTGACGGTTTAAATCCTTGAAATGTATTCATCTGCTCTCTCTACTTAATACTCTATCTAGTTTATCTTCTAGTCTGTGTAGTGCTTCCATTACATGTTGCATCTCATCTTTTACTTCTGCTCGTGATGCATAGTCTTCTCGTGTTCTGTTGAGCAGTATATCTATACGTTTTAATTCAGCCATCATGTTACGAAAAGCCCATACAGCAGGAGCTATGATAAGTGTTAACACTACGTTCCAAAATATTACTGGGTCTATTTCCATATTTATTTCTTAAAACTATCATTCAGTGAATCTACTACACTATCTATATTGGGTTCAGATCCATGTGGGTCATATTTGCAACGATACTCTGTTGGACACTGACCTTCAACCACTAGCGTATATGTATTATTTGCCCCTTTATATAAACAGACCTGCTGTCCACTCTTAGCTGTCTTTCTTTTATATCTACGGCATGTGATATACTTTGGGTCTTCACGTATACCTAGTCTCTTTTCTTGTTCCCATGTCCAATCACTGAACTTCTTGAGAAAGCAGGTGTAACATTGTTTAATGTTATCAGATTGGGTTAAAGTTATTATACCATGTTCGTTTGTACAAAGCCATTCAAAAGTATGTTGTCCACCTTGTTTGCGTACACATTTATCTCTTGTGTGATACCCACCGTTACCACCACCCTCTGTCAAACCCCATAAGGGTAAATACAAACATACCCAAAATACCAGTACCAACAGTAAGAACCACTGCCAAAGCGACATATGTTATAACCTTTTCTCTAAATACTTGCTTGTCATACACTTCTTTCTGTCTTCTCTTGCGTATCTGCCCTTCCATTGCTAGTAAATCGTCCCATGACTTACTGCCGTATGTAAACATCAAAAACTGCTTTAGCTCATAGCGTTGTTCCTCTAGCTTCTTTTTAGCAGTATATGCTTCGATGGCTTCTTGCTCTATACTGCCACCACTAAAAACCTTACGTAGCATTGATGGGTTCTTGGCTGACTTGTGTGCGTTGTCTACATCACTGACTGCTCCCATCCATCTTGACAAGTCCTGTGACATGGCTTCCAAGTCTCGTCCTGCCTGAAACATACGCTTGATGTTACTGAAGGCTTGAGAAGCGATTCCAAGGCTTGCAGATATGGTGATGGGATCGAACACTAATCAGCGTCCTTGATGGTCAGTTTACCTTCCTTTACTTGTTTTAGTATTTCTGCGTAGTCTGAGTTTTCTAGGCTTCTTGAAACATAAATAATTTCATTATTTGCCAAAGTTACTTTAACTCCACAAATATTGCTTTCTGTGTTTTTAATATATTGGGCTGATTTTATATTCATTTTATAACTCTGCATCTATTATAACATGAGCATCTGAATCATTATTCTGCTCTAAGTATGCACCTTCACCTGCTGTTAAACCACTACTTACAGTAACATTACAGGTTGTCCTATCTCTATTAGAGGTATTATCATCTATTGAGATATTTGTTACAACTTGAAAATCGCCTTTTATGTGAACACGCAAATTACCACTAGAAGAGATACTTGTGTCTGACCTCATAGGAGAGTGATGGTCAATAGAAGCTAAAAAGTTTGTAGTTGTATCGTTGTGTCCATCAGCTATTACCGAATATCCACTACCACTTGTAGGGTCTTCTGATGGATGTCTTTGGCAATAACGATAGCACTTTTCTCTAGTAACATCAAAAGGCTCATGCTCAAACTCTGTTGCGTTCTGTCCTATTTCTAACTGAACTCCTGTTACTTGCCATGTTGCTCCACTAGTGCCAACAAAGGTATTAGTGTGTGTTCCGAAAATATTACCATTGCCCCAAGCTGTTGAGTTCGTTCCTTTATTATCTGCACCCACACTAAGACCAAACCTAATACTCATACCTTTTCCATTGTCATTATTTATAGCTGTAGCAGTATTGCCCGGAACAGTAATTGACTTACGCTCCCATGTGTCAACAGAGTTTATTGTATAACTTGCTCCATAACTTCCACCACTATCTTCATGAGCAAATCTAACGCCCATTGTTGATGCTACAGAAGATTTTACATAAAAAGAAAGGGTAATAGTTCTAGCATTACTTGTTCCATAATCTAATCTCTGTAAGTTTTGAGCTTCTATAAATTGGTGAGTAAATTGCATCTCATCATCATCTACACCTGCGTCATTTGTAGTTACTTCAAACTTATGAGAAAAAGAAAAACCTTCAGGGGCATCAGTTGATTGAGTTTGAGTAAATCTAGCAGGGGGATTATTCGCATCAGCAAACCTCCACCTATCAACAGTATTGTACGCAGAAGCAGTACCTATGCCTGTAGCTGATGTTGCTCTCTGTGCCACGTTCATTGCACCATTGATAATAAAGTTCCTGTTGACTCCACCACCACCTGCATTAATGTTGCCAATAAGGTTTGCTAATTCTGCTGCTTTGCTCATGCTATTCTCCTATGATGGTTTTGTTGGGAAGGTTATCAACGACATATTAACTGGTGCAGAACTTCCTGTTATCACTTGATTAATAAAGTCTGAACTTGCCGTTGAAGGTAAATCTCTCAGTGCTTGCCTATATGTTTTCCAATCAGCATCGTTTGATAAAGTTACATCTCTGCTTTGTGTCCAATCACTTTCTGCTAAAAGTTTGTTTCTTAGTCTTCTAAGTTTATTCATTGCTATTGACATTATGCTGACCTCAATCCATAAACTGCTATATGTGTTCCTTTTGCTTCACCAGAAGAAGGAGTTAAAAAACAAAACCCAGTATTTGTATAAGGGTTTTCGGCTGTGTTAAATCGAACAAAAAAATCCTGTCTTTCGTATTCAGAACCTTGTATTGAGTACCCCACCATCGTTCCATACATAAAAGGTGCATATACTGGTGTTGAATCATCGCTGTAAAATCTTTGGGTATCTACTCCACCTAAAGTTGTATTTCCCACATTTATTATATTGAACTCCCCATGAATACCAACATTAGCTCCATTTGTTTCACCACCTACTGTGGTAAAAATAACTCCTTTTGTTTGGTTAATAGCTGCAAGAATAGTGTCAGTACCCTCAGAGCCAACTCTGTTTACAGCGTATCTATACTGGGATGCTGTTTGTTGAGTATTAGTTCCTGTCATAAAACGTACTTCAACATTTTCTCCAGAATCCCCTGCGTGTAAATACCAACCTACTATAACTTTGTATGCAATATAAGCATTAGAAAACACATTTCTAAACTCAATAACACTTCCTCCTGCAAGTCCGTTATGTGATGTACTCATTTTTGATTGTATAAGTTCATAACCCCCATTTGATTTTAGGTTATTGCTAACTGTAGTATCCCCACTACTATCAATTGTCATAGCCGTAGTATTATTAGCTTTTATAACAACAGTGTCATCCGTACTAGCTTGTATACTACTATCGCCATCAGCATCAAGCTTTAATGCTTGTCCACCTAATTGTATTACACTTCGTGTCATTAACCGTCCTCCAACTTCTTAATACGAGCTTCTAGTGCATCGTTCTTTGCTGATAATTCTTGTATTGATTTTACACAAAGAGCAACCATGTGTGTATAATGTAGAGCATCTGGTTTGTTGTCATCATCGTACACAACAAACTCTGTTAGTCCTGCGTCATGTACTTCCTCTGCTATCAGTCCACCAAATACAGTGTCACCGTCATTGTTTCCTTTGAAGGTAACGGACCTTAGTTTAAGTAAGTCTGCTAGTCCATGTGTTGCATCATTAATTGTGTTCTTGTATCTTCTTGATGAAGTTGATTTAGCAAACTCACCACCACTTGTAACGTGCATGTTAGCAGATGAACCTGTTGTGTTACTAGATGTAGGTGGGCTTGTAATTAAACCACTACTATTAATTGTCATACGTGATGTACCATTAAGAGTAGTTTGGTTAGCTCCTGTAAAAAATGCTATTTGTGTTGCACAATTTAAGTTTCCAATAAAATCAGAGCCACCAATATTTACAACATTACTACTACCACCACATATTCCGTTTATAATATTAAAGTCTTCCTCTGAATTAGTTTTATGTCTAATAGCAAGACCACCAGATTTATTTGTAGCATCATCTGCCGTGTTTGATATTCTTATGTACTCAGTGCCATCAACTATATCTAAAGGTGCATCAATATCTGTTGTACCAATACCAACTCGCCCACTTGAGTTTATTGTTACTTTGTCACTACCACCAATTCTTATATCAATTTGGTCATCTGTGTCAGCAGTTATACTTGTATCCCCATCAGCATCAAGTATAAGCTCTTCACCTAGACTGTGCTTATAATAACGGCTGTCACTATCCGTTCTACTGTAAAAGTTACCAACAGAGAACACATCATACACAATTATCTCTATGACATCACTTACGGATGCACCTGTAGTCAGCACAACAGATGTGCCTGATGTAGCTGTGTAGTCTGTTGTACCACCTTTGAGCAACACTCCATTCTGAAACACATCAACAAAATTATTATCTGTATAATTTAACGTAAGATTGCCTGTGTCAGCACCACTGAATGTAGTTTGCCCTGCAGTCGCTGTGTACTGATAACGTTGTCTAACTCCTGCTGATGGACTTTTTCCTATGTATGGCATTATTTACTCTCCAATGTAGCTATTCTAGCTTCTAACTCTTGCACTGTTTTAACAAGAAGTGCTACAAGTTTGCTGTGGTCTATACCCTGATGTTTTGGGTTTCCATCTGCATCTACAGCATCTTTTTCACCACTTATAGCTTGTGGCACTACACTAGAAACTTCGTGTGCAAGAAAGCCATCTGTATCTGCGTCAGACTTACTTTCTTTTTTCCAACTAAATCTTACTGGCTTCAATTGCTTTAGTCTTGTTGTCGCATTCCATGATGTCGTTACATTTTCTTTGAGTCTGTAGTCAGAGGAAGTATTAAAATCAACACTACTAGAGTTGGCATCTATACCTCCTACGGCTGTTCCACCCTGTCGGATAGATACACATTCTCCTGCATTTGTTTCTCTATTGAGAACCATGCAAATATCACCAGACCTTGAAAAAACACCTGTGCCTGACCCTTCAAATTGACACCCTGTATTACTTGTGCCTGTAGCTGTTTTTCCTACAAGAACATTACCACTGCTATCAATCCTCATGCGTTCAGAACCTGCTGTGTCAAAGACCATAGTATCGTCAGAACCTGCTTGTATGCTTGTGTCAGCATCAGCGTCAAGTATTAGTTCATTACCATTCATATCCAAAGTATTTGGCATCTCAAGGTTAGCATTGGCTAACTTTGCACTCGTTACAGCACCACTTGCAAGTTGTGTTGTCCCAACACTCGCATCAGGAGGGTTTACTGTTTGCACAGCAGAACCTAAATACACAAGGTAGCAAGAGTCTGTACTTGCCACTGCTGCAGAGAATGTAATTGTCGTACCAGACGCTGTGTAAGACTTACCTGCACCTTCTTCTTGTTTTACGTTGTTGATGTACACAAGAAGCTCTTTGCCGTTTACTACACCTCTATCAAGCGTATAGCCTGTACTACCGTCACCTGTTATGGTTTGAGTGGCAAACGCTTGAAACTGTGTTGCTAAACTATTTCCAATGTAAGGCATTGTTACTCCTATGTGCTAATTGCGTCAACAGCAGAAACTATAACATCTAATGAGTCAGTTGCACTAGACTTTGCTTGAATCTCATCATGCTCTTGCACAACTATTTTACTGCCACCATCTATTAACTCTAAACTTGAGCCTACAGGAATGGGTGCATTTTTTATTATGTGACCTAGTAAAGCATCACTGTCATTATTGTCTACAATCTTTACATCTACAGTTATTGAAGTAGTATCAGATACATTGACTAATCTTATACCTACTATTGCATCATCTGAATTTGACGCAGCCCTAATAGTTACAAAACTATTATCAATATTCTTTGTTATAGTTCTCTCAAAATCTTGTGCCATTTATCTTTCTCCAATTATAAGGCTATTGCCATAGCTGTTGCGAATCCTTTAGTTGCAGATGCACCTGCAGCATATGTTTTAATATCAGACGCAGGAATAGTCTTCATCGTTCCACCATCATTAATAATTATACCGTCACTATCAGCTATGGTTATAGAACCACCAACAGATGTTCCACCATCTAGTAAATTTAGTTCATCTGCTGTTGCAGATACATTATCACCACCAATGTCAAGTGTTGTCATAGAGACTTCACCTGCTACGGTAACTACACCATCTGCTAATGTTATTAGGTCTGTATCATCTGATGGACCAATAATTTTTCCAGTAATATTAATATCATCAATAACTACGTTACCTGCACCATTAGGTGTAATTGAAATGTTACCATCTGCACCGTCAGCAATTGTAATTACACCAGAACTTGAACCTGCATTAGTATTTAATGTTAAGTCACCTGTGCCATTTGTAGTAATTGTTACGTTAGCATTATTGTCACCAACACGCACTGTGTCAGCATCAAGCTGAACATCACCAGTGCCATTTGGAGTGAGAGCAAGATTACCATTAGTGTTAGTGCTAATAATAGCGTTAGCATTAAGATTGATGTTACCAATAGTAGCACCACTACCATTTAACTTTAGTCTTTCTGCTGCAGTAGCACCACTTGACATAGTTTTAAATACCATGTCAAACTCTTCAGAGGTAGGTGTAATACCAGTTGTTACAGACTCAATAATACCACCTATCTCAAGTGTACCTGCTGCAGTCTCAGTAGAGAACTCAATACCAGTACCAATACCCACGGCAGGTGTGCCACTGCTTTGTACTTGCAGTTTGAGTAGGTCAGTAACAGAATTTGTAGTGCTGTTTTCTACATTAAGAGTAACACCTGTATTGTGTACATGTGTTATATTTACTTCACTATCTCCTCCAAGATTAATTACTGCAGCGTCTGATGTCAGGCTCACATCATCACCTACATTTAAATCTGTGCTGATGTCAACCTGACCTGTTACATTTACACCTTCTGCATCCGTAGCAAACTTAGTAGCATTATTAAATAATAAAGTTGCAGCACCGTCTTGTGTAAACTGAGCCATAACCTCATCATTAGCAGCATTTTGAATTTTTACTTCATTACCACTTATTACTAAAGAACCAGTTCCTATGTCAGAAATAAAACTGTTATTAGCATCATGGAATATTTCTAAATCAGGTGAAGAACTATTTCCAAATGTAAGTTTTTCACTATCGTCAAGATGTAACCCATCTAAGGCAATACTACCAGTAACTGTAATACCTGTTGCTGTTGTTGCTAGTTTAACAGCATTGTCATGATATAGACTTACAGCACCATCCTCTACGAATTGTGCCATAACCTCTGAGCCGTCATTCTTTCTGACCTCAACTGTGCTACCATCTAATGCGAGTTTACCTGTGCCTGAATCTCTGATGATACTATCTGATACATCATGAAAGATTTGTAAATCTGCATCTGCACCAAAAGTAGCTTTAGCACTATCTGCAAACTCTAGTGCATTATCACTAGCATCAAACACAATATTGTTCGCTGCACCTGTTAAAGTAACATCACCTGTAGTAGTTACATTTACAAGATTAGCTGTACCTGCTAGGAACATATCTTTAAACTTTAGTCCTGACGTACCAATATCTAGTGTGTTATTTGATTTAGGTTTAATCTCTGAAGTGCTTGCTACAAAGTCTTGAGCAGGTCCAAGCACTGTAACAGGACCACCTTCGGCTGATGTGCCATCATGTGTGTGTCCTGAACTACTGTTAAAGGCAGCTTCAATGGCATCATATTCACCATCAAAGTCAGAAGCGTTTATAATGTTACCATCAGCAATATTGTTACTGGTATCGGTTCTACTGTAGCCTGTTCCCATAATTTTTACCTTCTATCGTTTAATCCATATTCAACTGTTAGTGCATCTATTGAGTAGGGTGGGTTTGTGTTATCAGAATCAAACTGAAATGATACTGTAAATCCTGAACCTACAACTTGTGCTTCAAATAGTTTAAGCAACTTTGTACCAAATTTTGTACTACCAAATGTGCCTTCGCCAAAAAAACCAACAACTCCCTGTGTATTTAAGATACTAAGTGGTGCAGGTTGAATAGTACCTTGACCGTCAAAGTCTAGTTTTAGACTTAAATTAAATGCAACACTACCTTGAGGGTCAGTGTACAAAAATACTTTGTAAAATGTTTTTCTTTTACGTGGGTCATCTATAGCTATATGTGGTGTAGCAAATGTAGTTTTAATATTTGAACCATCAAATGAGTTGCCACTTTCCATCTGATATAAGTAGCCATCGTCATGTGAGAACAGCACTACCTCTGTATTTTGATTGTAGTTACTATCTGCTACATTAGCTCTTATACCTCGTGTTTCTCCCCAAGCCATGTTATCGCCACCTTGAGGTGCAAACTGTGTTGCTAGTATACCTTGAGCATTTTCTTGCGTAATATTGTTATTAAAACCTAGTATTCTATATTGTGACTTTTCACGAATTACACAACTTGTAAATGATGTGTTAGCAGAAATAAAACTTGTCATTGTATCTTGAATTGTTTTAGATACTACGGCTAGTCCAAAGTCCCCTATTCTATCTGTTCCACTAACGAGTCTTAATCCATCAGGACCAAGAAACATTATATCACCACCTATTTCTTGTACAGTGTCTGAATCAATACATCCAATGTCTTTTGTAATTGGCTGTATATTAAAGTCTGCAACGGTGTTACCTGTTAACTGGTGAATGCTAGTCTCTGTAAAGATTATTAGCTGTTGTCTAAACACTGCTAGTGCAGTAACTGTACCACCAACATTTATATTTCCTGAACCATTTGCTACTGAAAAATCTGTATCTGTATATGGTGCAGTAAATGTTACTGTAGAACCTTTAGCAAAAAATAAATGGTTCTTAAATTCTGCTACAAAAGTTGCACCGATTACATCTGTGGGTGCATCTAGTAAAACTGTAAATGTAGCGTTGTCATAAAGTGCAGGTTCATTCAAACCATCAACAAGTGCAATCTTTTCTGTACCGTTAAAATTATACTTTGCAAATCTAGTTTTGTTAGCACCTTCTCTGCTTGTTGATAAGAAAGTAATTACTGCGTTATCAGCAGGACTACTGTCAAGTGCAGGATTAATTGACAGTGTAGCTTCACCTGATGAAACTGTGGCATTTGATAGAACTGTATATACTTTATCTATACTTGCAATTTTAAATACGTCACCTGCTTGTGGGGCAGAAGTCAAACCATCAATTACTAGACTGCTACCAGTTTGACTACCTGTTTTTACAAGTGGAGTGCCATAGTCAGGTACATTAATCTTTGTAAACCCACTACCACCAGTTTTAAATATGTCAGCATTTTTACAAACAATTGCGTTGTCTTCCCATGATGCAACACCTATAGTCACATAACTAGATGTTGTTGTTTTAAAAGTTACAGCTGCTGCATTTGCAGGACTGCTTGCTAACGAGGTTGAAAGAGTTAATGTAGCTCTATTATTTGTAGCATCAAAGCTAACACCACCAGATGCAATTGTATAAGTCCCACTAACCCCTGTTATTTCTAAAGTATCACCTGCAACTGGTGTAGTATGTATTGCACCTATTATTAACGTTGTTCCAGATTGACTAGCCCCATGTACTACAGGTGAGCCATATGGAGGAATGATATTACTATCATACTTATCAAATCCTTCAATCCGTCTGTAACCACCTTCAACAGAGGGTTCAAAGTTACGTAGTATTCTTGCACTTCCCGGAGCATTTGCACCTTGTTGCAAAGGGGAAAGATTTGTTATAAGACCACCACGAAACTCAACTGGATAGGTTTGCCATGCATCCATTGTGTTAGCCTTTAAATATTAAAACCAGTACTTACTCCACCTGTACCACTAGTAACCATATATGACCTTACATATGGTGTTCTATTTATGAGTTGTGAACGCATATACTTAATACCTTCGTCAAATTTTTGTTTCATTACCATTGCATCTTGTGTGTTACCTCTAAATAGATAACCGTAGTGCATTGCACCATCTACAATAACGTGTTGAAATCTTTCTGGAATTGTTGGGGCATCTGTTGCTGCAGACAAATCTGTTGGAAAAGTATAATATTCATACACCAGTTCATATGCTTTGTCTGGCTCTGGTGTCATAATATATTTTAAGTCAGGTGACTGTGCTACCTGTGTAGGTATACCTTGACCAGTAGATGAGCTATACTCTTGTTGTACAAATCTATCTAAATAATCTTCATATACAATTTCTGTAAGACGTGTGGTGGAATTGCCTAATGTAGTATTCTCTTTAATACGAAATGAATTAAAGTTAATTACTTTGGCATCTGTGGGAAAAGCATAACGGCTTGTGTTAGCAGTTAATGTTTGTTCTTTTGTGGTATGATTAAAAGACCAAAAGTATTCTGACTGATTTATGTATCTAATAGAAGCATTAACTGCATCTTTAGCTTGTGAGTAAAAACCTATAGCTGAAGCAAAATTAGATGAGGTAAGTTCTACCTCATTCAATCTTCTGTTTACTGCATTTACTAAGCCAAGAAAATTATAAGCCATTCAATATATCCTTCTTTAGGATTGTTTTGTCATATCTAGTATGATGTTATATGTTTCTGTGTTTGCAGCTCCAACGGTTGTAAACATGATGTCACCTGTTTTACCTGAACCTGCATTGTTTTGTAATCCACCAAAATGTGAGAAATCATAATATCCCTCAGTATCTAATAGTTTGTATGCTTCTACATCTGTAGTTGCATCCCAAAGTATCTGCACTTTCATTCCGTCATTTACAAAGTATATTCTATCTATTGTTACACCTGTGCATGTTGCACCTTGTTCACCTGCAGTAAATGCACTTACATCTACTTTCTGAACGGCACTCTCTCCTGTACCATCACTTACATTAGTAAACTTCATAACTAATCTGTAAGGTGTATCTAGTATTGTCTGACTTGTGACTGTGTCTGCCATTATTCTTTCCTTATGTTAAAATAGAGGGCAAGCTTTCACTTTTAACCTGCCCCCTAAGTTTTAATTTAGGCTAGTTGATCCCTGTCAACATCCGTAGGTCTGCTTAGATTGCCTTCAATAGGCATACACACTGCAAACACACGAACTATACCTGCACTAATGGTACTTGCTGTACCTGCAAATGTTAACTTTAACGAGCCATCTGCTGTTACGATGAGTGGAACTCTTGCTGTTGCATCGTCCACTGCAGCGTAAGCACTTGCAGAAGCACCGTCAATGTCAAAACCATCTACAAAGTAGTCAGCATCTCCCCCTGCTAGACCTAAGTCTACAGTAGCATCAGACTGATCATTTGTTAGAGCAGTTTCAACTTGAAGACTTGCAAACAAAATTAAGTGATCTGCAGGAATTGCACACATTTCAATTGTACTTCCATTAGCATCAATATTTTGATCTGCAAAGTTGAATGTTTGCTCCACTAAAAATGGTTTCACCCTATTGCTAACTCCAAGAGTAGGTCCATGAGTGCTGTTAGTTGTAGCTAAAGCTGTTGTTGTTGCCGCCATTTTAACTTACTCCTTAGAATTTAGATACATATATAGCACGAGTAAGTGCTTCAGGTCGTAATATTTTACGTCCATAGAGATGCATACCTCTGACGATGTCAGCAAAGCTGTCAGGGTCACGATATGTCTCTGTTTTGTTGATTTGCTCTGCAGTGGCTACTGCTGAACTATGTCCTGCAACGATTACACCAAAGTGGCTTGATCCAGTAGCAGTTGCTCCTGTAGGACCATTACCAACATTAGGTAGGTTGTTTGACATAAACACTTTGAAGCCATGCAAGTTGCTAAAGATCATTCCATTTTTGAGTTCGTCCTTTGAAGAAACAAAGTCACCATTCATAATTCTGGAATCTTCATCCTTTAGCAATTCAGCAAAGACTGGGTCGATTACAAGCCATCTTCCCTCTTTATCAACGAACTGTTGGTCAAGCTTTCGCCCCATTCTGTTGATAACAGCTAGAGGTGTGGCATGTGCGGCACTAGTATTAACACCGTCACCCATTCCTCTTGGCTGAACAACAATAGAGTTGCCACCAGAACCACCGTTGAAGTCAGCAGCGTCCACCTGCATTTCTGCAAGTAGTTCGTTTGAAGCTGCAGTTGATACAGCCTTAGAACCTGCTATTTGATCGTTTACTGTGTCAGGTCTAGCATGTAATGCAGACTGCTTGTAACCTGAGAGATAGCCTAGAACTTCCTGATCGTATTGATCTGAAAGTCTGTAAGCAGCTCTGTCGGTTGCTAAAGATTGGAAGTTGACGTGTGAGTGAGCTTCCTCAATATCATCGACTTTAAATGCAAAGTAGTTTGCTTTGTCAACGGTAAGAGAAAAATCCTCATCGTCCAAGTCCTGAGGTGTGATTGTAGTACCACGAGCATAAGATTTTACAGTAATCTCAGGCTCTTTGATAATTTTAACAGTATCACCCATCTGAGCAATCTCACCAAAATAGTCAGAGTTTGTGATACCTTCCACAACAGATGACTTACGGAAAGCAAGCTGTACCTGTTTGGAATAGATAATAGGACTAAAATTACCGTTTGGTAAACTTCCATGTCCTACTGCAGATTGAAAAGCCATAGTAAATCCTCCTTACTTTTCAAGGTCACAGATACAAATTACAATTCTGATTAGGGGCTAATTTAGTTCAAGGTGCAGATGTACACTCTGGGCTTGTTAAACTAGGTAAGTCTCACCATATTGTCGTTTGTGATGTAATATACATATAGGTAATCCATATAGGGGCTAAGTGTATATTATATATACTATACATAGTTATATGTATAATTTTTTAAATGTCAACTTTTTTATCTAGCAGAACCAGATACATCATAGATAAACTTACCAGTTCGTATAGCTTCCATGACTTCATCGGCTCTTCTCTCATACTCCTGTGATGACATTTTTTGCACTTGAGATTCTCTTAGATATGTAGACTCCTCGTTAGTTTGAGGTTTAGTGCGTGTTGACTTAGGATTTGTAGCTAGGGCTGCATCCTTTGAGCTTGTCTTTTTCTTACCAATATTTCTATCAGCTTTGTATAGATCAATAGCTCTGGCTGCAGACTTTGCATCATCATCGTTTTCATATAAAGCTTTCTGCACCCACTGTGGTTGCTCTTCAGCCCAGTTATGAAAGTCATCATCCTCACGAATATCCACAAAATCAGGATGTAGTTTTAATAGTTCTACTTCAGCTTTTTCCTTCGTAGCTGATTCCTGCATCTCATTTATTTTTTGAATCCTAGATTCAAGCTCTTGTGCTTGTTCTTTGGATTTTTTAATAGCTATAGTTTCTACTATACCTGCTACATCAGGATACTTTTTTGTCCATGCTTCAATATCCTCGTCAGACTTTGGTAGCTCTATTTGTTTTTTAGTAGCACTATCAAGCTGTTCCTTTAGCTGATTTATCTGCTCTTGCAGATCAGCTTCTTTTTGTTGAGCATGTCTTCTAAGATCACCATAGCGTTTCTTAAAAGTCTTCTCTTCTGCAGAGGTTGGTTCAGGTTCTTGCTCTTGAGCTTCTTCCTTCACCTCACCTTTATTTTCTGCAATGAGTTGCTCTAATTCTTCTTCGTCCTTTTTAATCTTCTCATCTCTTGAATATTTACGAGATGCTAATGCCATTACCTTTTTAGGTGTTGCATCTTTTACCATTACATTTGCTTGTGCTTCTGCCATATTACTTACCTTTCGTTAGGGCTAACTGTATGCCATGTTAGATGGGGAGTTAGGTAGCCAACATATTGTGATTTATTTTTTACGTGATGAAGCCAATCCACCCTTCTTCATTCTTTTGGGTTTAACTTTGGGTTTAGCTAAACCACCTTTCTTTAGTCTCTGTGGTTTCATAGGTTTGGT
>VTLG01014241.1_pt1 | contig 13942 bp, 13 predicted proteins | sample 4694571 | NCBI WGS metagenome assembly VTLG01 (sample SAMN12604809, study PRJNA352737) | marine metagenome | biome: ENVO:00000447; feature: ENVO:00000209|ENVO:00000569|ENVO:01000036; material: ENVO:00002151; isolation source: viral sequences binned using virsorter ...
CTGTTGAGTCCCTCGAAAGGCAATAATATCGATAGTTTTTCGTTTAATGACGTAGGCGGTAGTGGAGGTTAGTTTTGATTCAATCTTGATAGCAGCAACGATATTGTCATCATAGGCTTTGTTCGCATAACGACAGGCTGTGTTGAGTAGAACCGGATCAAGTTTCATTAGTAATAGCTCCCAATTACGGTAATAGTTACCAGCAAAATAATCCAGAAAATACGTTCCCCAAACTTAACGGATGGCCCAATCTGGTTTATTTTCTCATCGATTGCATTAACTCTTTTTTCAAGAGAAGAGTGCCGGTTGAAAATGGTTTTCATTTTCTCATCAATACGCACAACCTCTTCCCTAACTGTGCTTCTATTGGCTGTCATTTAAAGGATTATCCAGTATTTGTTGGATTCTATCTTCCAAATCATCACGCACTGCTCTTAATTCTACATCAGTTTCGCGCAAACTGTCATTTACACGCTCTTCAAGGGCATAGACATCATCGCGTAATTCCCGTGTTGCTGTAGCTACTGTATCATCTGCTCCCCGCGCAACGTCTTCAATAATGGCAACATCTGCTTCTATTCGATCAATCTGCTGGTTCACGTTATTGAGCATTCTCTGATTCTGGCTGTTCAGGTCATCAATATCCTGCCTCAGAGAAGTCTCAACAGTATCTAGTATCCTTTCCTGCTCATCCAGCCTTGTTGCCAACACCGCCAAACCTTCGTCATAGGAAGAAAAGTCAGGGGAAACGTAATTAACAATGGCAGCCTCGGCATCCAAGAGTCGTTGGTATAACTCAAAGCCACCCCATAGGCCACCGATTATCGTGCCTAACACGGGAATAATGATAAGCAGCTTACCCCCAGTGAGCTTGATTGCTCCCACTTCTATTTCAGTTTTATCGGTCATATTGCCCTTGTATCAACTCTTGAAAAGTCTGCGCTCCTTGCCCTTGGAAAGCCCTTATATTGCCATCAACCGGCCTATTATCTCCATATATCTCCCTTTCCTGATACCACTGGCCTTGATCCTGAAGCTCTACTCCATAAACATCAAAGCCTGGAACTCTCGACATCAATAAAATGGTTAGTGTCTGGTCTTCAAAACCACCGGAGTCCTGTACGTTTTCTAATTGAGACTCAATGCTTTGCTCTATTTCGGCATTGGTCATGGTTTGTAAGGCTGTCTCAGCACGTTGTACAGTACGGCTCTCGTCCACGCTTGGAGGAGCTACATCAAACTGCCCAAAGTCTGGTAGCTGATTAGACAGGAATTGTCCTATAGTCTGGCCTGTAGCTATAGCGTCATTAAAGTCCTCTTCAAACTTCATTTCTGTAACCGAGGTACTTAGTTCCTGCATCACCTCCACTTCCTCAGCAGGGCTTTCCTCGGTGTTACTCTGGGTAGCTACTTGGTTAAAGTTCTGTATTGCCCTAGTAGAGACTGTTTCTTGTATTACTTCAATTTCTGGTTCAAATACTCCACTACTGTCAAATGAGCCGCTGTCCTCAAATACTCCACTATCTCCAAATACATCAGTCGAACCTCCTGTATCCATGCTCTGCTGGATGTCGGTCTGACCTAATTGCGCGAGTTGCACAGAACCTGAGAAACCTGAGAAACCTGAATCAAAAACAATCCCTACTTCTGCCAACGCCGCTGTCTGAGTTTCGTTGATTGTCTCGCTGACAAAGCTAGTATCAGCAAAAGTAGCTTGGGGAGTAGGCCTTATTGAGAATGTACCTTGAGTAAAAGTCTGTGGTGAAGCAATGACTTGGGCTTGGGTTGAACCTCCCGCATTAAACGTCTGGACAGGCTGGACAATAGTGGTCTGAGAGACTGCGCTTTGAGCCAAAGCAGTAGGTATAATTGAAGTCTCCGCAACTATACTTAATGCCAGTTTAGTAATATCCACCGCTGGTCTTTCTGGCTCTTCAATTTCAGGAATAAGCTCTTCCTCTACTTCAGCTATCTCTTCGACAGGCGTTTCAAGCTCTATCACTTCAACCTCTTCCTCCGGCTCTTCCTCAAAAATTTCCTCTATAGCAATCAGTTCCTCTTCAAAGACTTCTTCTTCAATCACTTCCTCAAAAATCTCTTCCGGCTCTTCAAATACTTCTTCCAAGACCTCTTCTATAACAACTATTTCCTCATAGACTTCTTCAAATATTTCCTCTGTTACAACCACTTCCTCAAAGACCTCTTCATAGACTTCCTCAAAGACCTCTTCAATTACCGGCGGAGGTTCTGGTTCCAATACCTCTTCAATGAAAGGCTCACCGAAATTTTCCACTACCTCAACTACCTCAACGACAGTCACATATATTGGTTCAGGTTCTTCCCAGCCAGGATTATCATCAACCACACCGTAAGTGGTATCCACATCCCCATAATCTATATCATCAACTACAACGTCTATGTCGTAGTAATCAACTAAGTCATCGTCATCCACAAAATAATAATCAGATACATCATCGCCAACTACGACATCGCTATAGTCCTCAGTAACCGTTGCTACGAATGTCGCTTCCCAATACCCGTCACAAGAAGAGTCGTAAGTAGCATCTAACCCACATTGTTGAGATAAATAAGCAACCGCATATCCTGAACAGTTTGAATCATAAAGCACATTTATTCCGCACTGTTGAGCGAGATAAGCCGCTGCATAACCACTACAGGAAGAGTTATATAAGGAACTTATGCCACATTGTTGCGCTAGGTAGGCCGCTGCATAGCCAGAACAGGACGCACTATAAAGCTGGTTGGCATTGCACATATCCGTGAGTGACCCAGAATAAAGCGACCCTCCACCTTCCAAGACATTCCCGCTGAAACTCGCATCAAACGAATCCCAGTTATTATGACCTCCCGTACCGTCATCAAAGTACCTGAAAGTCTTATGCACAGAGCTAGTATGTTGTTCTCCGATTAAGACATCGTGTTTGGCTATATCTAATGCACCATAGCGGTATTCGTAAGTGTCGTTTTCCCAAAGAATCGCCTCAAAGTTATTGTTACCTCTATGATTAGGGTAGGAATACTCCTTCATCCCGTACCAGCCAAAGACTACATAGTCATCAAAAGACTTAAACAGCATCTTGGAGTTGTTGTTTCGGATTAAATCAGTCCAGAACGGATACAGCGTTTCATCCCGGTAAGGCAACGGCTGCGGAGTGTAATCGCTGCAATTCAACCCCGAAAAGTTGACACAGCCATTGGTAGACATCTTTGCTTTACTGTAGGAGTTACCCCAGATATCAAAATCAAAACCGAAGTCTGGACTCCAACCAGAAACTTGGTCATCACCAGCGTTCATATTGGTAGTCCCAGACATTCCTGACAGGTCTATAAGCGATTGACCACCTTCATAGATATACGCTGTCGGATCACTTGTACTCGCACCGTAAGCACAGGAACAAAAGAGTAGGGCTATTAGCCATCTCATCTGCATCCGCGAGTTCCTCCACGAGCCTGACAGTTGCTATTATTACGACTTCTGTTGTCAGGGTCTTCCGGTGCTTGGTCAGGGTTGGCTTCCCAGGCTAATGCCGCCTCTTCACCAATCATCCCCTCATAGGGACACGGAGTTCCGGCTTGGCGCATTGCCGAGAAAACCCTAAAGTCTTGGCACATAAGACTTACGGCAGCAACCCGCATACCCATGTCATAGAGAGTCTTGCCCAGTTTTATCCTTTCGCAGTTTTTATCAGTAATAGACCTCCCCGCAGAGAAGCCAAGTATCTGCGTCTGAACTGCTCCTGATATTCCTGTAGTACATAAGTCTTGAGAATAACTAGACCCTATCGATGGAGCTATGGCACTAGGAGGCGGTGTCTCAATGCGCTGCCTGACTCTCTGGGTTGTGGTGTTAGTGGAACGATTAGTATTGGTGTTATTACTGGTGTTATTACTGGTGTTGTTTGAAGTGTTATTAGCATTACTGCTTATCTCGCTGGTGCTTTGTGAGACATCAGTAGAACTACTGACATTGGTATTGGTGTTATTACTTGTTGAATTCTGGGTTACATCACTTGTGTTCTGATTGATGTTATTTGAATTACTGGAATTAGTTATAGTCGATGAGTTGGTATTATTACTGGTTGAATTATTGGTATTGTTGCTGGTGCTGTTATTGATGTTACTGCTGGTTGAATTATTTGTGTTGTTGCTGGTGCTGTTGTTTATATTTGAGTTGTTAGCAGTAACAGTCGTCGAATTCTGATTAATATTTAAACTGCTATTGGTATTCGTATTGTTCGATGTATTTACATTCGTGTTGTTATTGGTGTTATTACTGGTTGAATTGTTGGTATTGGTTGAAACATTCGTGTTGATTGACGTATTCAGATTCGTGTTCTGATTAGTGTTCTGGTTCGTGTTACTTGATGTATTAAGGTTGGTGTTGTTTGATGTATTCGTATTTGTTGAAACATTGGTATTTTGATTGGTATTCAAATTCGTATTCTGGTTTACGTTATTTGACGTATTGGTATTTGTATTAGTCGAATTACTCGTATTGGTTACTGTTGAATTGTTAGTGTTAAGATTTGTATTTGTGTTAGTCGATGCCCCCGTGTAATTGGTTGTATTGGTATTTTGATTTGTATTAGTTGCTGTACTGGTCGAAGTATTTACATTCGTATTATTTGAAGTCGAAGTATTCGTATTGAGGTTGGTATTAGTTGATACGTTGGTATTGCTTGTGGTCGTGGTATTGACGTTGGTATTGTTTGTAGTTGCGGTAGTCGTAGACGTAATATCCGTTTCATTATCAGTATTGACGTTAGTGGTAGTTGTCTCCTGCGCGAACACGGGAGAAGCCACTAGTAATAAGGCAAAAAGAAATCTTCTCATCACTCACTATGATCCTTCCCCTTACGATTAAAGAGTGGCTTTTAACCGAGTAACTTCTGCTTCAAGGCGGTCTATCTCGGCCTGTGCAGGGTCAACCCAACCGGAAATTTGTGTCCACGTTGTACCATCAAAGGTATAACGGTTTCCTTTCCAATCATCTGGAGCAGTTACCCCTTCGTGGACTGTCGCATTGGATGAGTTCAAATCACCAATATCAAAATCAACTGATCCGCCTGTATTCCCACGCACCGTGGCATTGGAAGTGGCGGCTAAATCCACCGTTGCATCATCATGTAATAGATACACAGATACATTATCTGATTTTCGTGTAATCGTTTTGCTCATATGTTCTATCCTTTAACTATTAATTTGTTGCGGAAACGGATAATTTTCACTAGCTATCCCCCTTGATTAGTAGCTCTGTCGCACTGAGCGCAATGCCCATTTTGGGATAGCCTGTGTCTGATGAACTGAGCGTACCGTCATCAGCAGCCCAGTATTCAGCGGCAATCGTAAGACCAGATTGGCTTGCGTTTACACCGCCAAGTATTGTTACATCAAGTGGATTCCCGTCTGTTCCAGCCTCAGCAGCGATGCCTATTTCGTTTCCTACATCTGTGATTATGGGTGCGCCATAAACTACTCCTGTACCGTAGCTTGAGTTGCCCCTATCTTCATAAGCAATAACAACTGCGTTGGAGTCTGAATCGAAAGTAGGTGATATCCATTTAGTATCAGCAGGTTCAAAAACAATTTTAGCATCAGGAAAAGATATTGATGTACCGCTTACTGTTCCAACTATTAGTGTACCGTACTCGGAGCTAGCAGTATCCTTGTAAACAATAACAGCCTTGTTGGTATTTGAATCGAAAGTAGCTGAGTCGTAGTAGGTAGCACTAGATTGATAAACAACTTCAGTACCAAAAGATATATCTGTGCCACTTACCGTTCCGACAACGGCAGTGCCGTAGTTTGAGTTTCCATTATCTTGATAGGCAATAACAACCACGTTGGAGTCTGAATCGAAACAGGCTCCTTTGTCATATTCCGCCGTCAAATTATATTGAACAGCAGTTCCAAAAGATATTGAATTGGTTCCACCACCTGTTACCGTTCCGACAATGCCTGTGCCTCTGTCTGAAACGGCAGTGTAAGCAATAACAACCACGTTGGAATTTGTGTCGAAGACAGCTGCATGGTAACTCGAAGCAGAAGATTCAAAAACAACAGGAGAACCATAAGATATTGCTGTGCCACTAACTGTTCCAACTATTGCTGTACCGTAATTTGAGTTACCCACATCTCGATAAGCAATAACAACTCTGTTGGTATTTGAATCGAAGGTAGCTGATGGGTATCTCGTACTAGCCGATTCAAAAACAACAGCAGTACCAAAAGATATTGATGTACCACTTACTGTTCCAACAATCGCTGTGCCGTAGTCTGAGTTGCCCTCATCTTGATAAGCTATAACAACCTTATTGTTATCTGAATCGAAAGTAGCTGAGTTGTATTCCACAGTAGCAGATTCAAAAACAACCGGAATACCAAAAGATATGCTGCTTCCACTTACTGTTCCAACTACTGCTGTACCATAGCTTGAGTTTCCAATATCCCTGTAAGCAATAACAACCTTGTTGGAGTTTGAATCGAAGGTAGCTGAACAGCTGTCCGTACTAGCAGATTCAAAAACAACAGGTGTCCCTACCTCTAGACTGCCCGTTGTTCTAGTAACAGTCTTCACCGTCCCATCGGTCTCAAGCGTAACAATAACTCCATCGCCAATCGTGCCTGTGGCTGTGAATTCGCGTACTCCACCAGCTGCTCCAGCAACAACCGCAGTACCGTCCTGCTTCGTTACTGAAACCCGAATAACATTAGCTAAATCTTTTACCGCATAAATCCTATCACCTGCGGCACAGGTATAACTCACGCCACCATTAATGTTCATTGTCGTGGCATGAAAGGTCAAAGGCCACGCGCCAGAAGGCAGCAGCATCATCTGCTGACCTGCGGTCATTGTCAGACTTGTTGATGTCGTTGTGCCAGTAATGACTACTACATTTCCAGTTGCGCCAGTAAGATCAACCGCCGTAGCTGAAGCTATGTCAGCACCAGTGGATAAAGTTTGCAGGGCTGTGAAAGTGTTAGCACCCAGGATGGCGGCTGTTCCTGTTACTCCGGCAGGGGGAAGTCCTGTCAGGTTGGTAGCCGTGCCGGATGCAGGAGTTCCTAGAACTGGCGTTGTCAATACAGGAGCAGTTAGAGTCTTATTGGTAAGTGTGTCCGATCCCGTCTTGGTAACAAGGTTTGTCGGAGTGATGATGTCTGATAAATTAGCCATGCTCTTTTAATCCTCTATACAGGCTCGGTGGGCCAATTTATTTCGTTGGGAAACCCTGCTTGCGCCGGTACATCCCTTAAAGCCTGTCGGTACGTTGTCATCGCTTCACTCATATCCGTATCTGATAGCGCGTGGAAGTCTGTCTTAGCTAACCTTGAGTCTCTGTCTGTCCTGACTCCCTCCGCTGCTCGTCCATCAGCCCCAGCTCTCCACGCCGCCTCTTCTGCGTCCCTCTCGGTTTCTTCTTCAAGAGTAAATGGGACATTGCCTTCTGATGTTGCTTTATAACGTGTCATTTAATTACTCCTAAGCTGCTTTAAGGCCGTACAATTTAAACACTCCAGAAATGTTATTCGATGCGGGATAAAATCTGATACCTGTTAAAGCGGCTGTAGAGGTAGCGGGGCTTTGTTGTCCCGAAAATGTGTAGTGAGCTATTTTTACACCACCATCTTCTGGAGTATTTGTGAATGTGCCAGAAATCATCTTAGCATTGGTAGTAGATGTTGGGTTTCCTATGTATCCTATAAATACGCCTGTTGCATAAGCGTCATCCGAAAGTGCCGCACCTCCCCCACTCGCAGTTAAATTTATCCCGGAAACATGACCCGGGTATAAGCTGCCTGAGCTTGAATCCGTCCGGTAAAGAGAGGCTGTTGTATAATTAGCGGTGAGATAGCTACCACCCATTTTAAATCTCATGTACAGTATCGAGCCACCGACATCTGCTCCAATTCCTTCCCCAACAATCATGTACATAATATAATCAGTAGAGAATGTAGGCTCAATATCGATGGTAGCCACATCGCTGCCTGTTACTGAAGTAATTAAATCCCAAGCTCCCCCTCCCGCAACAACCGCCGTACCATCCTGTTTCAGCACTGAGACACGAATAACATCATCATCATCCTTGACAACATAAAGCCTGTCACCAGCGGCACAGGTATAGCTCACACCGCCATTGATATTCATTGTTGTAGCATGGAAAGTTAAAGGCCATGCAGCAGCCGCTATAAGCGTCATCTGCTGACCTTTGGTCATTGTCAGGCTTGTTGATTCAGTTGTTCCGGTAATTACTACTGTATTACCCGTGGCGGCAGTAAGGTCTACAGCCGTAGCCGAAGCTATATCTGCACCAGCAGCTTGAGTTTGTAGGGCTGTGAAGGTGTTTGCTCCCAATATTGCAGCAGTACCAACAACACCAGCAGCGGGCAATCCAGTGGCATTAGTAAGTGTTCCAGAAGCTGGAGTACCCAATACTGGAGTAACTAGGGTCGGGCTTGTAGCAAAGACTAACGAGCCTGACCCCGTTTCATCCGTTACCGCTGAAGCAAGGTTGGATGATGAAGATGTCCCTAGAAAGGTAGCAACATTACTAGCAAGTCCTGATACACCTGTGGAAATTGGTAATCCTGTTGCATTGGTCAACACCCCCGAAGCCGGAGTACCCAAAGCCGGAGTTGTTAGTACAGGCGAGGTTAAGGTTTTATTGGTAAGAGTTTGAATCCCTGCTAGTGTAACTACAGAGCCACCATTCCCGCCAACCTGTGCATAAACCTCCCATGTAGAACCGTCATAAACGAACTGTACGCTAACGCCGTCTATATCCAATTCAAGGTCAGCCGCAGTTCCATCTATAGTGGAGCCATTACGCCCCGTTGTCAGGTTGTTACTACCAAAAGCACCTCCAGAGTCGGCAATAATAACTTGTTCACCCGCTGAAGGACTTGCGGGTAAGTTGACAGTGAAGGCTCCTCCGCTTGTATCAGCTAAAACGCCTTCTAGGTTCTGTGTAGTGTAAGTGGTTGTCTTAGCTACATAGGTGACACCCCCAACTGCTAATGCGTCAATAGCCTGTTTTACACGCAGGGGAGAAAAGATTTTTCCTGTTGTTACTGTACCAGCTTCCGCTTCAGCTTGAGTTGCAAGGTCATAAGCACCGGAAACTGAAATAAAATCTAGTGTACCTGACCCGTTGGTAGCTAGGACAGTGGAAGGAGAACCATCGGCAGTTGGATAAGCCAATCCACCAGCGGTTAAAAGCCCCGTTGAAGTAACCGAGGTAGCAGAAAGCGCACCCGTTGTAACGGTGGAAGGTGTAGTCCCAAGTTCGACGACTGTTGCAGAGTTATCTTCAGTGAACAGGCGTTTATCAGCGGTATTAACCGCCAGTTCGCCTTCCACCAAATCTGAACTACTAGGAACAGATGTTGCAGTACTGGAGTTTTTGGTAACAATCGTTGCCATATCGTACCCCTAGTTAAATTAAAAAAGGGGGCTAATTAAAGCCCCCAAAATCTCAAGGGACATCTACGCATTAACAACCATGTTAAATGCTGCATCAGGACGGTATGTCTTCACGCCATAGATGGTATCAGCGGTGAATAATGTACCAAGCCACTCTTGCTTGTACTGGGTTTGAGCGCGAATGTTCTGCTGCTCTGCAAGAATAAAGGCTTCCTTATGGAACAATGTAGCCGCTTTAAGCTCACCACCGGCGCTGTTTTCAGCAGCGGTTTCGGTAACGGAACAGTTAGCTGTTACATAAATATCAATTCCATAAAGGTTCCCGATCTTGCCATTTTGCACCCCTCGTCCGTCAACAAAGTCTGAAGACACATAACGATCAATGCCCATCAAAGTCTTACGGAGTGAAGGTGGAATGACAAAATATCTTTCATCGAAAGGCACTGAATTGTCGTCCATGAGCTTTATAAGACCTCTAAAACTCGCGTCTGTAACGAGGTCTGCAACCACTACGGTATCGACTGCGTACAAGGTTAGCCCAGAGGACGCATCAGTGTAGTAAGAAGCACTGCCAACCCAGTTATCACTGGCATCACCAAGATTCTTACCTTCGTTATGGAGGTCTACGTCTGTCTGGGTCGCAAGCGCATAGCCAGCGTCATCAGTGTAAAAACCTCTCATGTCTGCAAGTGCCTGAATTTCAGCAACATCTTCCATGAGTTTTGAATACTCATAGTGCTTGTTAATCAAGACTTGTACTTCGCTTTCTGTGTTTGCCTGAACGGTAACTGCTGTTTTTGCAGCCTTTGCTGTTGCACTTCCGCGAGTCGGTGCAGGGATATGGATTGTATCTCCCTTCTTACCAACCATCGGTAGACGCTTAACAAGGCCAGCCATTACCAGGCGTTTTTCATAGGCTGCTCTAATTTCATCACTCCACAGTTCTGGTATAAAATTTGCCTGTGTCGTGGTATCACTAAAGCCACCCGTTGCCGGATATACTGAAGTAGCCATTATTTAAATCCTCAAAAATTAATTACGAATAACACGACCCTCACGGTATGCCTGGAGTATTTCATCACCTCTCTCCGCATACGCCTTTGGGTCTTCCTTTTTGAGTTTTCTTATATCGGATGCCCTGTACTTCTTTTTGCTAATAGGCTCCGAGCTACCTGATGTGCTGCCTGTTGATGCAGCCCTTACAGACTCAGTTCTCTTTGACTGTTCTTTTTGAGGTGGTGGCGTAACATTGTGGGCCGTCTTATATTCGTTAAAAATATAATTCGCACTCTCTATATTAAGCTGTTGGTTCGCCTCATTAAACAATCTCATTCTTACAGAATCTTTAGATACCCAATCAATAAACTTCTGGTCTTGTACTATCGAAACCATGTCAGGATGTTGTGCAAGAATCTGCTGTGCAGCGGTTTGCTGTTGCAGTCTTAGTAATGCTTCCTGACTCTCCTTTACTGACGGATGGTTCTCTATTGATTTCTGTATAGCTTCTTCAGGATTTCCAAAATAGTCTAACTCTTCTTTTGGCTCTGCTTGCTCCTGCTTCTGGAGTTGTCCTTTGATAAAACTATCTGCTTCTTTATATGCGCTGATCTGCTTCCTAGCATCTCGTACTTCTTCGCTTTGCCGCCCAATCATTGACTCTTTTTCAGTGAGCATTGTTTCCAATTCTTCACGCGACTTTTCTGCAAATTTAGATTCCACCTTATCGGCTTGAGGTGCTTCCTTGTTTATGTCCTCAATCGGGGCGGTTTCGGTTTTATCTTCGGTTTCCTTATTCAAAAGTTTTGCTGCCATAATTAACTCCGCGAATTTACAAGACCTGTCGGCTACCTTGTTACGAAAGACCTACGCTTCAGCTACCTTTCGTTCTGCTTTAATTTTAACTTGTCTGTCTCTTGCCCATCTCATAGTGGTTGATGGAAAATCACCACTCGTCGGATCAAGCAAAATACCTCGACAAGATACCACTCTGGTTGATTCCTGCTTGCAGATTTCACAGGGTACATTTTTGATGTCGTCATCTATGTATTTTTCAAAAACGTGTCCGTCTGGACACCGAAAATCATAAATCTTTCTCATCAACCATGTTCTCAACTTGAGTTTCCAGTGAAGCAAGTGAGGTGAGAATATTCAACTGGCCTTTACGGAACCACAAATTCTCATTATCTGTCGTTGCTTCAACCGAATTTATAGCGGTTGCGTTCTTGGACAAATCATCCATTAACATCTGCCATCCTTTCGTCCGAAACATCTCGAACATGGCATCAGCGTATTTTTCGTCCTCTTTGTCCACAACCTTACAATATCATAATATCGATTAGATTAATTTTCTACCCTAACTTTCAATTCTTCAAGACCTAATTTCTTCTCATCTATCAGTGTCTCAGCTATCTTGACCCTGCTTTCAAACTCATCCTTTTCAATATCACCCTCTGCCCTTATTGAAGTAGCAATGGCTTTAAGTCTCTCATTCTCAAGGTCAATAGGAATAGCCTTAGTCTCTGTAGCAATCTTCTGCGCCCTTGCTTCTGACTCTTTTCCTTGACCAGTAAGTGCATAAGTTTGCGAATCTTGAAAATCTAATTGTGATTTTTGTGCAATTTGCTGCGCTTCTTGAGCTTGTGGGTCTGGTTGCATGGCCTGTTGAATTGTCTGTATCAACTGCTCTCTGTTTTGCAGTTGCATATTATCTACAATCGACTGAATCAATACCGGATATATCGGGGAATCCTGACTCATCGTCTGGAGTAATTGGACTAATTGGGTTACTTCATATTCTCTGGCGATAATCCCTAATGTCGAGGTCACTTCAAATACATAGTCATTGACCGGATAGTTTTCAGGATCAAACTGCATATACCGACACGCAGCCGCTTTAACAAACGGAATCAGAAAGCTGTCCTGAAAGTTAATCAGGGTACGCTTATGTCGTTTGATGATTGCACCTAGCGACATACTTATTCCTGCCGCTGTAGCTTCACCATTAATGGAACCTGGAACCCCTGCCGTATCAATCGCACCAGTGGCCTGTTGAACCATCCGTTGTAATGTTTCGGCTTGGGCAAATGTAATCTGTGACACCTGACCAAAATTAAACGGTTGCAACACTTCAGCCGGATTACCATTAGTCAGAACGATCTTTCCAGCCCTCACTTCTGGTCGCGCACCCCTTGGCATACGGGTAGCATCCATAGCAATCATCGGGGCGTTGGTCAGCGCCAGTGCATCAATCCTTGCCCTGAGTTCTGCATCAAGGGCTTTCTGCGAGTTATAGCCTTTCTCACAGACTCCTCTTCCCCAGAACCTACCTGGAACTACATCCCACGGGAAGGCAATGATAGGTCTGTCTCCCATCATGTAGGGATTTTCCTGCGCCTTGAGAATAACGCTTTTGTTGGCTATGACAATACAGGCTTCAACGTAATAGTCCTGTTTGATTTCTACGTCTGCCTCTACTTCAACATCTTCTTCAGTGATTTCCTCTACACCGTCTTCTACGGTTTCTTCAATCTCGTCTTCAAATTCCTCGATGTCGATGTTTTCATCCATTTCCTTATCAAGTAAATAGCGTGGAACAAGGCCGTAATATTTGGTTAGCCTTACCTTATGTCCTGGTTCTTCCGAAAGATTAGGGTCGGCATCAAGTCCACTATCCCCGTAAGACTCCGCACCTACTTCGACATCACGATAGACCCCTTCTTCCTGAAGGATTTTAATGCTATGGGGGGAGACATATTCATCAACAATAACGCCGATTGCGTCATCAACACTTGTAGCTAGGGGGTCAATTAAAAAGTTCTGGGGCAGGACAGGTTTTAACTTCACTACCATCCTTTCGGTTTCCATAACACCAACAGCTTGCATATTGCCTTCGGTTGGCTGGCTAGCAGGACGCAGTTCCATATCTACATCCATTACTATCTCGCCAATACCTGTACCAAAGACAGCAGCGTTGATAAGACATTCACCGACTTGCTGACGTATCTTGTGTTTAGCAAAGTCTTCGTTCAGCTTTGCCCGTAGATAGGCAACATCATTCGGGTCTTGGTCACGAACATCATCACGGATATTAAAAAATGCACCCCGTCCAAAAGTAGCTTCCTCGATTTCTGCAACGCTGGACTCAACCGCCTGTTGCAAGGCCGGACTTATAATCTCCGAGCGTTCACTGACCCTTGTTCTGTTTTCAGGATTAAAATAACCGCGCCACAGGTCATAGTATTCTTCAAACTTGTCCTGATAATTCGATTGATAATGCTCACGCCATTTATCAGCCTTACCGATAACCCACGTTTCAACAGAATCACCCGTATAAACACTATCGTCGAATAAATTATCCATCTCAATATCCCGCTACAGAATCTAACAGTTCATGTTCATCTACTTCAAAGTCAGTCTGATAGGAGACTTTTTGAAGCTGGTCTATATATGCTAATGCGTCTACCGTATCGTCGTGGGTAAGAATATCAGGAAACTGGA
>VTLG01006492.1_pt1 | contig 13941 bp, 8 predicted proteins | sample 4694571 | NCBI WGS metagenome assembly VTLG01 (sample SAMN12604809, study PRJNA352737) | marine metagenome | biome: ENVO:00000447; feature: ENVO:00000209|ENVO:00000569|ENVO:01000036; material: ENVO:00002151; isolation source: viral sequences binned using virsorter ...
AGATAATCCTGTTAGCGATAAGATTTATGTCGCTGTAACTAACCAGTCTGGAACTACTCAGGCAATCTCTGTAAACCTAACCATACTTAAATTAGAGGTATAAGAAAAAGATGGCAATTACAACTTCTCAGTATATTATTAATGCTGGTTGGGCAAAAACTGATGTAATCGATCAGGTTGAAAAAGCATGGAATGGACTTTCGTGGAACGGTGCAGCAAATAGTGGTATTGTTACTTACATATCAGGATCTAATGTAGGTGGTGGTGGAACAGTTGGTTCAGGAACTACAATTCATTGGGATGTTAGAGCAAATATAACATCAGGTGTTGGAACAGGTGCATCATTCGATTTCCATAGATCTACAGGTGTAATATACTTAAAGCAGGTTAATAGAGTAGGAACAGGGTATACGACAGGAGAACAAGTAACTATAAAAGCAGATCAGATAGGTGGAGCAGCAAATGGTGCTACCGATCTTATATTAACATTAAAAACTGATACTGGTATTGGAACTTATGGTGGAACGAATAAATTCCTTCTTAAGGATAATCCAGTTGGTGCTACTAAACCATTTGGCGTAGCAAAACATGTGATTGATGAAGCAAAGGAATATGGTGTTACCTATAGATCTTTCCAGATGTATGATAATACTACCATGACTTTGGGAACTGGTAGTGCATATAATCCATATCAACCTGGAGGAAGTGGCACTTATGTGCAAGGTAATCGTAATAATGAAGTAACTTCATCACCTACTTTCAAAGGAAATTATTTGATGGATCTTCCATATCAACCTAATTCTCAGTATTACCAATCAAATACCTATGATAGTATAGCAGCTGCTAGATATGGAACATGGGGAAATGAAGGTTATGGACGTGAAACCATTGCATCTTCTCAAAGTTATCAATTAGACTTAAATGTATTCAGGTCAGGATTAGATCAAAAATTTGTAGTTTTCTCATACAGACAACCTACATTATCTTCTACAAAATTACGTGATAATACATTCTTAACTTATATTATTCATAATTATACTGGTGATCTTTGGGATCTAGATGATCAATTCCTTGGTGGAGTAACAACAATTGCTCCTTCAACTAATGATGTAAGTGCCGAACTCATATTTAATACATACCCTCTTGGCATGACCTACAAATGGAATAACACAATGCAATCCAGAAGATCTGCAGAGGCAGGATATATGTCATGGACAACTACATCATCTCCAACTCATGCAGCCTATGGTAGATCATATGCAACATACAAATCATCCAATAATCCATATCAGTATCAGGGATATGAAAGAGGAATGTATGTGAGAAACAATGCTGCGAATAATCTCAATGTTAACCGCAGTGAGGGTGGATATGATAATGGATATAGAATGCCAGATTCTACAAATTATAATGCTGTAGTAAAAGGAATTCCTTTAGGTGCTAACTTTATACCTGTTCCTTATTATATGCCTGATGATTTTGTATTGATTGATTTCCATCATGATGCACCTGCTGCAAATATTCAACAATATGATACTGTTACTATAAGCGGTAGTGAGGTATATACAGTAATTCAGGGATCATATGATCAAACATCATCCACTGATGGTATTCTCTTCTGTGCGAGGACAACCTAATGGCAGCATTAACGTTTCAACCTATGCCTACCACTGCGGTGGGCATTGCGTCAACTGTTGCTTATGGTGTAGCATCTAGTGCTGCCTTTACAGTTACTTCTGATTTTAACGGAACTGTAGGGTTAAGCACTAATGCTGCTGGTCTTGGTATATTATCAAATACACGGGAAGGTTGGTTACGAGGTCGAAGACCTTGGGTTGGCCAACAATATCCTCGTGGTGTCCTTAATAAATAAATAAAAACTTCTGTCAAATGGCTGCAATCATAACTGATAAGATTAGGATATTAAATGCGAAGAATTTTATTGCTGGTGTAAATTCTACTAGTAATGCATATTATTCTTTTATTGGATTACCTAATCCAACGTCACAACAAGCTGATTGGGATACGGCTCCCCCTTCTCCTAAAGATAGTTTTGACGAGGAGAATAGTTATTGGGATACTATGATTGCTTTGAAGAAAATTAATTCTTCAGATGTGAGACAGGTAGTTCAGAAAAGATTATGGACTTCAGGAACGACATATGATATGTATCGTGGGGATTATACAAGGTCAAATACTGCTAATGTTTCTGGTGCTACAAATTTATATTCAGCAAGTTATTACGTATTGAATAGTGATTATAGAGTATATGAGTGTTTACAGAACGGAACTGACCCAGAAAACCCTAATGGTAGACCATCACTAGATGAACCAACATTTACTGATTTAGAACCAAAGGTTGCAGGAAGTAGTGGAGATGGATATGTATGGAAGTATCTTTATACTATTAAACCAAGTGATATTGTAAAATTTGAGTCAACTGATTTTATTCCAGTTCCTCCAAATTGGGATACAGATGCAGGTAATGCTGCAGTTAGAGATAATGCAGTAGATGGATCTATTAAAATAGTTACAATCACAAATAGAGGAGTTGGTTTAGGAACTGCTGGTGCTGTTTATACAAGAGTGCCAATCAAAGGTGATGGTTCTGGTGCAGAATGCACTGTTATTATGTCTAATGACCAAACAGTTGATTCTATAACTGTTTCTAGTCAAGGAACTGGTTACTCTTATGGTAGTGTTGATTTAGTTGCTGGTGGAGTTCCTACAGGAACAACAGTACCAACATTTGATGTTATTATTCCACCTCAAGGAGGACATGGATCTGATATCTATGAAGAATTAGGTGCGTATAATGTTCTACTTTATTCTAGAATAGAGAATGACGCAGAAAACCCTGATTTTATTACAGGTAATCAAATAGCAAGAATTGGTGTGGTTCAAGATCCTAAAGGATTTGGATCAAATAATCTATTAACATTAGATAAGGCAAGTGCAGTTCCTGCTCTTCGTTTAACTGGTGCAGGATATAGTTCTGCTACATTTACTGCTGATTCATTACTTAAACAAACTATTGGAACTGGTTCTACTGCTTTAGGTAAAGTTATTAGTTATGATCAAAATACAGGAGTTTTGAAGTTCTGGCAAGACAGAACTATGGCAGGATTTAATACTGTAGGTACTGCTCAAACAAATCCACCTTATGGATATAATTTGAATCAGTTTACTAGCACTCCAAGTGGTAATGGTAGCTTGACTATCGTTCCTTCTACAGGGTCTAATTTAGCGATAGATACGTCCTTCACAGGTGTCTCAACCGTAATAAATAGTAAGACCTATTACCTTGGGCAGTCATTTAATAATGGCATTGCTAATCCTGAATCTAAAAAGTATTCTGGAAACATCATTTATATTGATAATAGACCATCTATTACAAGGTCATTAAACCAAAAAGAAGATATCAAAGTTATTTTGCAGTTCTAAAAAATCATGCCACAGCAAACGAATTTAAACGTATCGCCATATTTTGACGACTATTCAGATGATAGTGGTTATCATAAGGTGCTGTTTAAACCTGGAACTCCTGTTCAGGCGAGAGAACTTAACAATCTCCAATCTATTTTACAAAATCAGATTGAAAAGTTTGGTCAACATTTTTTTAAGGAAGGTGCAAAAGTAATACCTGGTAATACTGGTTATAATAAACTTTATTATTGTATTCAACTACAGAACACTTTTCAAGGAGTTCCTGTATCTGCATATGTTGATCAATTAGTTGGAACACAAATAACAGGAAGAACATCTGGTGTAACTGCAGTTGTAGATAATGTTTTATTGGCAGAAGATTCTGAAAGAGGAAATTTAACACTATATGTTGCTTATATTGGTTCAAGCACATCAAATAATTCTACACAAACTTTTGCTGATGGTGAAGAATTAACATCTAATACTAGTATTAGCTCTGGTTTATTGGGTAATAGTAGTATTACTTCTGGAAGTCCATTTGCAGTAACAATAGCACAAAATGCTGCTGCTACAGGATCTTGTTTCCAAATACAAGAAGGTGTTTATTTTATTAGAGGACAATTTGTTAAAGTAGAACAGCAAACTCTTATATTAGAACAGTATAATAATCAGGCAAACTATAGAGTTGGTTTAGCAGTAAATGAGGAGATTATAAACTCTGATATGGATGAAACCCTGAATGATAATTCTCAGGGATTTAATAATTATTCTGCTCCAGGTGCTGATAGATTAAAAATTACTCTTTCATTATTTAAGAAACCATTAGATGATTTTGATGATAATGCTTTTGTTGAAGAGGCAGAAGTTGTTGAAGGGGTTCTTAAGTCTAAAGTAAAGACTAGTGCATATAAAGGTCTTTCTGATGAACTTGCACGTAGAACATATGATGAGTCTGGAAACTACTATGTAAAACCATTTAGTGTCACTACTAGAGATTCTTTAAATGATAATGTTGGTAATAGAGGTATCTTTAAGGAAGGTCAGTTTACTTATAGTGGAACTATACCTGCAGAAGATCTTGCTGTTTATAAACTTTCTCCAGGTAAAGCATATGTAAGAGGATATGAGATAGAAACTACATCTCCTGTCTTTTTAGATTGCCCAAAACCAAGAACAACAAAGACTTTAGAAGGTCAAAATATAATTTATAATACAGGTGCAACATTAAAATTAAATAGAGCTTATGGTAATCCTACCATAGGTATAGGTAATACTTATATTTTGAGTTTAAGGGATCAAAGAGGAGGTGCTGATCAAACAGTAGTTCCTGGATCTGAAATTGGTCTTGCAAGGGTTTATGATTATAGTTTAGAAACTGGATCATATAATGCCATATCTAGATTAAATCAGTGGGATTTATCTTTATATGATGTCCAGACAGTTACTAAAATAAGTTTAAATCAACCCATTGCTAGTTTACCCACACCTACTTTTGTAGAGGGTGCTAACAGTGGTGCAACTGCATTCCTTAAAGATACTGTTACTAATAGTGCTGCCTTAAATCTTTATGAAAGAGAAGGTGATTTTATAGAGAATGAAGCATTAATATTCAATGGTATTCAAAATGGAAGAGTTGCAATTGCAGTTACTGCGTATGGTATTTCTGATGTAAAATCAGTATTTGCTACAGATGATGGAACAGTTGGAGCAGCAGGAACATTTAATGCAGATATTATTCAGTCTCCATCACTCTTTGTTGGAATTGCAACTGTTACTGCTGCTTCAGGTGGTGTAAGTACTGTAACTAGTGCAAGTAGTGATGTATTTCCTGGTAATGGACTAGTAAAGGTAAACAATTTAGTTCAATTCAGTAATCCTGCTAAATCTAATGATCCAACATATGGAAGAATAACTGTTGTTGGCGAATCTTCTATTACAATTGCTAATGTTGCAGATGTAGATGGAATTGCAAATGGCAGTTTACCAACTGTAGCAAGAGAAGTAACAGATTTACAAGTCTTAACTACTAATTTAGCAGCATCTTCTGATAATACATTATTCACAAGATTACCAAAGGATTATGTTTCTGACGTAGATTTAACTAATGCATCTCTTTCTATAAGAAAAGTATTTACTGTTAATATTGTAAACAATAAATTAGCACAATCAGTTTCTGCTGGATCAAGTGAGTTTTTCCTTCCATTTGATGAAGAAAGATATTCATTAGTTCGTGTTGATGGTAGCACTGAACCTTTAGTATCTGATCAAGTAGAAATCAGTATGGATGGTAAAGCACTTCAGATTTATAATTTAGGTGATGATGATGCAGGTGCTCAACTAACAACTACACTTACAAAGCAAAAACCAAAAGCAAAGAAAAAGATTAAGAATAGAGTTAATAGTCTTATTGTTGATAAATCTACAAATCCAGCATCTGGTATTGGTTCTACTACAACAAATGATGGATTAACATATGGTGCTTATCCATATGGAACTAGAGTGCAGGATAAACTCTTATCATTAGGTTCTGCTGATGTTATGAAGATTCATGGAATCTATGAATCTGCTTCTTTAGAAGTACCATCAGCACCAAAAATGGTTCTTTCTGATATTAATAGTCAATCTACCACTACTACTGAATTAACTGTAGGAGAGCATCTTATTGGGCAGAATAGTGGTGCAGTTGCGATATATGCGGAAAGATTAACTGATAGTCAAATTACTTTCATTTATAAAAATGATTTTGTATTTGCTGAAGGTGAAACAGTAATATTCCAAGAGTCTGAAATTCAAGGAGTTGTTACAACATTAGATGCGACTAGTTTTGAAATAGGTGGTGAATATACATTCAGTACAGGTCAAGAGAAGACAATATATGACTATGGAACTATAGCAAGAAGACCAGAAGCAGAAGCACCTAATAAGAAAATTAAGGTTTACTTTGAGAGTGCATATTATGATTCTACTGATGATGGTGATATTACCACAGTAAATTCTTATGAAAACTTTGATTATGCTGGTGATATCATGGGAATTGATGGTATCTCTAATTCAGATATTATTGATATTAGACCTAGAGTTGCTGATTATATAGTTTCTGAAAGCACTAGATCTCCATTAGAATTCTATGGTAGAACATTTAATAATGAAGGTCAGACTGCTACTAATATTTTAGCATCTGATGAAGCCATTATTGCTTCTTTCTCTCATTACCTTGGAAGAATTGATAGAATATTCTTAACAAAAACTGGAGAGTTCCAAGTTAAGTATGGTTCTCCTGCAGAAAAACCAGATAAACCAGGTAATGTAGATGCTGCTCTTGAAGTTGCAACTATAAACTTACCACCATATCTCTTTAATCCTGAACAGGCAGATATTCGTGCTCATGAATATAAGAGATTCCAAATGGTTGACATTAAGAATCTTGAAAATAGAATTAAGAATTTAGAGTATTATACTGCATTAACATTATTAGAAACAAATACTGCTAACCTATTCGTTTCTGATGGTGATGGACTTAACAGATTTAAGTCAGGATTCTTTGTTGATAATTTTGATTCTTTCTTACCACAGGAAGATAGATTAGGTATTAAGAATAGTATTGATAGATCATTTAAGGAAGTTAGACCAAAGCATTATACTAATTCAGTAGATTTAATTTTTGGTCCTGTTACTGATGTTGATCCTACTACTGATTTGGCATTTAGTTCAGTTGAAGGTATTAATGTAAGAAAGAATAATGATGCTATTACTCTAGATTATGCTGATGTTGAATGGTTAAAGCAGAGTTTTGCAACAAGAACTGAAAGTGTAACTCCTTTCCTTATTAGTTTCTGGCAGGGAACTGTAGAGTTAACTCCAGCAAGTGATAACTGGGTAGATACTGTTAGATTGGAAGCAAAAGTTATCCAGACAGAAGGTAACTATGCAGAAACAATGGCTGCTGCAAGTAGAAACTTTGGAACAGATCCTCAAACAGGATTTGCACCTGTTCTATGGAACGCATGGCAGACTAATTGGACTGGTATAGATGTTGTAGATAGAACTAGAATAACTCAAACTGGTGGGGAATGGGGTGCAAGATTTAGTAGAGGTGGATGGCCTAATGGAGATCCTTCTACAAACCCCGCTAGATGGATTCAGCAGCGTAGAACTACAACTACGAGGGAAGAAATAAGAGAAACCGTTAATAGGGGCGTAGAGTCCAGACAGGGCGTTAGAACGATTGTTAGTGAAGTATTTGATAGACAGTCTCAAGGAGAGAAGGTTCTTAATAGGGATATTATTCCTTATATGAGATCTAGAAACGTTGAATTCGTTTCCAAGAGAATGAAACCAATAACTCAACTTTATGCGTTCTTTGATGGAGAAGATGTAACTAAGTATTGCACTCCAAAACTTCTAGAAATAGAAATGAGTTCTGGTACATTCCAAGTTGGTGAAACTGTTATTGGTAATGTTCAAGGAACAGGATTGGGTGGTGATAACTTTAGTAATACCAGACCAAGTATTACATTTAGGGTTGCACAGTCAAATCATAAGGAAGGGCAATATAATGCACCAACAGTAACTTATGTTTCAAGTCCTTATACACAAAAACCAGTTCCTGCAACATATACATCTACTTCAACTACATTGAATATTGATACATATTCTCTTCAAAATGAAACTCAAGGTGAGTTTTACGGTTGGGTAGAATCTGGAATGATTCTTACTGGAAAGACTACTGGAGCACAAGCAAAGATTACTAATGTTAGATTAATTTCAGACCTTTCTGCTTTCTGTGGTGGTAGTTATTTCATTCCAAATCCAAATGGAGTTAATTTCCCAAGATTTGAAACTGGTAGTAGTGTCTTCACTCTTGTTAGTGATAAAGATAATAACCATGATGAAGCAGTTACTATTGCTGAAGAATCATACACTGCTGCTGGAGCATTAGAAACCGTCCAAGAAACTATCATTTCAGTAAGAAATGCTAGAGTAGAACAGAAACAGGAATTCCAACAACGAAATGTTAATAGAGTATTGGGAACAGAAGTGGTTTCTACTTCAGTAACTGCAGGACCACTTGAAGAGAGAGATGTAGGTTGGTTTGACCCTCTTGCACAATCTTTCTTGGTTGAAGAAGAGACTGGTGTATTCCTTACAAAATGTGATGTGTTCTTCCGCACTAAGGATGATTTGGATATACCTGTAGTGTTCCAATTGAGAACAATGCAGGGAGGATTCCCAACACAAAAGATTCTTCCTTTCTCTGAAATTGTATTAAGTCCAGATCAGGTTAATGTTTCTGGTGATGGATCTGTTGCTACTACAATTGAATTTAAGTCTCCAGTATATTTGGAGAATGGTGGAGAGTATGCAATTTGTTTAGCATCTAACTCTACCAAGTATAGTGTTTATATTTCTCGTATTGGTGAAGAAGATCTTCTTACTAATACCTTTATTTCTAACCAACCTTACTTGGGTTCTCTCTTTAAGTCACAGAATGCTTCTACATGGGAACCAAGTCAGTGGGAAGATCTTAAGTTTACTCTTTATAGAGCAGACTTTATTGAATCTGGAAGCGTAGAGTTCTATAATCCAGATCTTACAGAAGGAAATAACCAAATTCCATATTTAATGCCAGATTCATTGAGTTTGAAATCTAAAGAAGTAAGAGTAGGATTAGGTACTACTGTATTTGATGCTAATCTTGAATTAGGTAATACTGTTTATCAGATGGCAACTCAAGCAACTGGTAATTTAGTTGGAACTGCAGGAACTGCTGCTGGTCCTAATTTAGCGATTACTGATGCTGGTATAGGATATACTCCTGCTTCTAGTCAAGTTACTTATAGTGGTGTAAATCTAGTTACTATAACAGGTAATGGTCGAGGTGCAGTTGGTTCTATTACAATTAATAGCGGTTCCATAGTTTCTAATGGAGCAACAATTACTAGTGGTGGATCTGGTTATCAGATAGGTGATGTTGTTGGATTTAATACTCTCGGAATTGCTTCTGTGGGTAGAAATGCTAGATTAACAATTACATCTATAGGTGCTACATCAGAACTTATAGTAAATGAAGTTCAAGGTAACTTTGTTGTAGGTGCAGCAAACACTGTTATGTTTGTTGATAGTAATACTGTTGTTAGAGAATTAAATAGTGAGAATGGAGGAGATGTTCAAGTTTCTTCAATTAATCAAGATAATGATGGATTGCATATTAAAGTTAATCATAAGAACCACGGAATGTATTTCAGCGATAATAAAGTTGAGATTTATGGTGTTCAATCTGATATTAAACCAACCAAATTAACTAGTGCTTATACCGCAACATCAACATCACCTCTTTCTGTTGTTAAAGCGGAAGATTTTGAGGAATTTGAAAATGTTGGTGTAGGAACTACAAATACTGGATTCCTTCGCATTGGTGAAGAAATTATTGAATATACTTCTGTTTCTGGTAATACAATTGGTGGTAATATTACACGAGGTGCAAACCCCGTATCGTATCCAGTTGGAACTCCAGTTTATAAGTATGAGTTAGCTGATGTTAACTTGAAGAGAATCAATAAGACTCATGATTTATCTGATGTAACTAAATCAGATCCTATTACTTTTGATTCTTATAATATTAAAGTTGATATGTCAGAGAAGTTTAATGTTAATAATGATGATAGAAGTAATGATGTTGGATTACCTCAGTTATTTGTAGGTCAAACTAAATCTGCTGGTGGATATGATATAAGGGCAACACAAAATATGCCATTTGAAATTGTTACACCAGTTGTTCAAAATCTAACTGTTAAGGGAACTTCTCTCACAGCAGAGGTAAGAACTACTACAGGTAAGAGTTTAAGTGGAAATGAACTTCCTTTCCTAGATGCAGGATATGAAGCAGTTGCACTTAATGAATCAAATTATATGACTTCACCTAGATTGATTGCTTCTAAAGTTAATGCAGATGCTAAATTAACAAATCTAGTTGGTTCTAAATCTTTGAATATGAGAGTATTCCTTAACACTACTGATAGTAGAATAAGTCCTGTAATTGATGGTCAAAGAGTAAGCACAATACTTACTTCTAATAGAGTCAATGATGTTATTGATGATTATACAACTGATCCAAGAGCAAACTCACTTGTTGATGATCCTACAGCATGTCAATATCTCTCTAAAGAACTTAATTTAGAGAATCCTGCAACATCTATTAAGATTTTGGTAGGTGCTCATATTCATCTTGATGCTGACATAAGAGCATTCTATGCTGTTAGTGATAAGCAAGGATTTAAACCCGTATTTACTCCATTCCCTGGATATAAAAATCTTGATAAACAGGGACAGGTAATATCACCTAAGAATAATAATGGACAATCTGATACTTTAGTTGTTAAGTCAAATTCATATGGATTTGAACCACAAGATATAGAGTATAAAGATTATACATTTACTGCTGATAATTTACCTTCATTTAGATCTTACAGAATTAAAATTGTTCTGACATCTAAAAATCAGGCATATGTTCCTAGAATGAAGGATCTAAGAGTACTTGCATTAGCATAACTATGACATTAAACAAAGTGAAAGACCAAAGTGATTTGGCAAGAGATCCACAAACAGGATCTATAGTTAATGTAAACAATTTAGATTATGAAAAATATGTAGCAAGTAGAAAAGTTAAAAATGCAAAAACAAAACGAGTTACTTCTATTGAAGAAGATCTTGTTAATCTAAAAAATGAAATGAATGAGATTAAATCCCTACTTAAAGAGTTAGTCAATGGCAACTAAAAAGATTACATTTGATCCAACTGCAGGTGTTCCTGTAGCATCCAACTTAACCATATATGGTGGTTCTAACTTTGATGCTACTTTTACGGTTGTAGATGTTGGTAATGCTGCATATGGATTTACAACTGCATGGTCTGCTTCTGCACAACTTCAAAAGAGTGCTGGTGTAGCAGCAACCACTGTTCCTGCAGCAACTTTTACTGCAGGGATTACTACAGGATCTATTACATTAGCACTTGACTCAACGAGAACTAGTAATATTCCTCAAGGAAGATACTTGTATAATGTATTGATTAGTCCTGGTATAGGACAAACAGTTTATAATATTATAAATGGAAATATTATGGTTAATTCAGGTATTTCTTCAACACCATAAATATAGTGAAGGGGTAATAGTCTAAATGGCACAACCAGGATCTAGAGGAGAATTCATAGATTATTGTAAACGGCAACTGGGTGCTCCAGTGCTGGAAATCAATATTGCTGATGAGCAAGTTGAAGACATCGTTGATGATGCCATTCAATTTTTTAATGAAAGGCATTTTGATGGTGTTTCTCAAGTCTTTCTAAAATATCAAATCACTCAAGACGATATTGATAGAGGAACTGCATCAATGGAAGAAGGTGCAGAAACCAAAGCAGGTATTAGCACTTTTACTACAGAGACAAAGATTGCTGGTGTAACCACAAGTTTTAATTTCTATGAAAATGGAAATTTTTTACAAATGCCTCCAGAAGTAATTGGAGTAACAAAACTTTTTCATTTTGATGGATCTAATACTGTTACTAATAACATGTTCAGTGTTAAGTATCAGTTGTTCTTAAATGATGTTGCTTTTAATCTTGGTTATCAAGGTCTTTTAAGTTATGCAATGACTAGGACTTACTTAGAAGATATTAATTTTTTATTAACGACAGAAAAACAGATAAGATTTAATCAAAGAGCTGATAGATTGTATTGTGATATTGATTGGGGAAGTGTTGTTAAAGGAGATTTTTTAGTTATTGATTGTTTTAGGTTATTAGATCCTAACGAATACCCAAGAGTATGGAATGACTCATTCCTGAAAAAATATACAGTTGCTCTCATGAAGAGACAGTGGGGTCAAAATCTACTTAAATTCCAAGGAGTTAAACTTCCTGGTGGTATTGAATTAAATGGAAGGCAAATCTATGATGATGGGGAGAAAGATCTTGAAATCATCCGAGAGCAGATGTCTAACATGTATGAGATGCCACCATTCGATATGATAGGTTAGTGCAATGGTTCTTAACCCATTCTTCCAGCAAGGTGCTCGATCAGAACAGAATTTAGTTCAGGATCTAATCAACGAACAGTTGAGGATGTATGGTGTTGAGGTGCATTATCTACCTCGCAAGTATGTAACAGAAAATAAGGTAATAAGAGAAGTAGTAGCATCTAGATTTGATGATGCATATCCTATTGAAGCATATGTTGATACCTTTGATGGGTATGGAGATAATCCTACTTTATTATCAAAGTTTGGTATTGAGCAGACTAATGAAATAACACTTACAATATCAAGAGAAAGATTTGAAAATTACATCTCACCTTTGATGAAGAATGAGGCAGATGTAAAACTAACAACTAGACCCAAGGAAGGAGATCTAGTTTATTTTCCATTGGGAGATAGATTATTTGAGATCAAGTATGTAGAGCATGAGAAACCTTTCTACCAGTTACAAAAGAATTATGTTTATGAATTAAGATGTGAACTCTTCCGTTACGAAGATGAAATCATCGATACAGGTGTTGATGAGATTGATAATGAGTTAGTTGGAGATAATTTGGATGGAGATACAGAAGACGGTATTCCAACAATACTTGGACCAACTCAAACACTTACATTGGTTGGTGTTGGTATAACTGCTGCTGCTGAAACAAGTATTGTTGCTACTGGTGCTATTAGATATATTACTATAACTGATAGAGGTGGTGGATACATCTATAGTCCCTCTGTAGGGTTCTCCTCTGCCCCTACAGGCGGTGTAACTGGTATTGCCACTGTAAGGATGATTGGAGGTATTGTAGCGTGTAATAAGAACGTTAACGAGAGAGCACGTTCTGTCCAAAATATAGACTTGGTAAATCCAGGTTCTGGATATACTGTTGCACCTCTAGTTCAAGTAACTGGTGGCGAAGGAACAGGTGCTGCAGGAACTGCTTATCTTGGTAATGGAACAGTTGGTATTGTAACACTTACTGCAACTGGTTCTGGATTCACTACTGCACCTACAGTTACATTCTCTGGTCCTGCTGGAGTTGGAACAACTGCTACTGCTGTTGCAATGATAAGTGCTGGTGGAACTATTACTTCTATCAATATAACTGATGCAGGTTCTGGATATTCATCTATACCTAATATCACAATATCTGATCCATCTATGGATTCTACTGGGGATTATATCTTTAATGAACAGGTCAAGGGTGCAAATAGCGATGCAACTGGTAGGGTTAGATCTTGGAACTCTACTACAAACATATTAGAGGTTGCTTCTATTAGCGGAACCTTTGTTATAGGAGAGAAGATTGTTGGTCAGACATCTCTGGCATCTCATGCATTGAGAATAGTAGATGAAGAACCTACAGATGATGGTTATGCAGATAACTTTAATATAGAAACGGAAGCAGATAAGATATTAGACTTTACTGAACAGAACCCATTCGGTATTCCCTAAATATAAGTTACGAGGATAATAACCATGTTTGAGTATTTTT
>VTLG01008285.1_pt1 | contig 13940 bp, 20 predicted proteins | sample 4694571 | NCBI WGS metagenome assembly VTLG01 (sample SAMN12604809, study PRJNA352737) | marine metagenome | biome: ENVO:00000447; feature: ENVO:00000209|ENVO:00000569|ENVO:01000036; material: ENVO:00002151; isolation source: viral sequences binned using virsorter ...
CCCATATCCTTTTTGCATCGCTTTCTTCAAGACCATTTTCCTTTGCTCCTAGTTTAAACCTTTCCCAATATTGGTCAAAGAACTCTTGACCCAATGATTTGCTCATTGCTTTACGCAGTTGTGATATATCTTCCCAAGATAGTTTACCTACATGACGACCTATTTCCATAACTTGTTCTTGGTATACAACTATGCCATAAGTTATTTCAGTTATATCTTTTACTATTGGGTGGAGATATTCTGTTGGGGTGGCACCTGTGTGTCTACTTATATATTGAGTAGTTCCTCCGGAGACTAATGGTCCAGGACGACCCAAAGCAGTCAGAGCAGCAATCTCTTCAAACTTGTGTACCTTCATTTGTCTAGTTAAAGACTGTAGAGCATACCCTTCAAATTGAAATATACCAGCATACTTTTCTTCATTCAAAACTCTAAAAGCCATTTTATCATCTAACCGATAGTCTACTAACTCTTGCCTTTTCCATTCAACTTGGTCTAGTACATCTTGAAGAACTGATAAAGTTCTTAAGCCTAAGGCATCTATTTTAAGTAAGTTCAAACTCTCTGCATCATACTTGTCGACTTGTAAGGCTTGAGTTTGTTCATTGAAAGAACAATACTTATTAATAGCACTCTCTGTAACAACTATACCAGCAGCATGCACCCCATTGTGCCTAGCATGAAACTCCATGTCTGAAGCTATACGCATTTGAGGATATTTTTTTAATATTTCTCTACCAATATCTAAATCATTAAATGTATCCATAATACAAAAAGCAGCACGAGCATCACCACCACTCCTTTCAATGATAGCACCTTTTAAATCATTAACTTCCCATTGTGGTATATTTAATTCTTTAGCTACTTCAGTAATAGTGCTTTTAGCTTTGTACCTACTTATTGTACCTAGCTTAGCAACATTAGCATCACCATACTTTTCTTTTAGATAATCATACACCATATCTCTTCTATCATCTTGAAAGTCAATATCAATATCTGGTAAGTCTGCTCTGTTAAGATCTATAAATCTTTCAAACAATAAATTATGTACCAGTGGGTCAACATCAGTAATACCTAATAAATAACAAACTAGCGAACCAGCACTACTACCTCTAGCTGGTCCAACTAACATATGTTCCTTAGCATAGTTAACCATATCAGCTATAACAAAAAAGTAATCCTCATACTTTTTATTATCTATTAATTCTAATTCATATACCAATCTATCATAATATTTTTTGTCTTTTAGGTTTATTTTTAATTTAGTGGCACCTTCTTGGCAAAGTTGTAATAATGTCTTTTCACTATTGAATTTGACCATATTGGCTTGTTTTAATGTCGCTACGCACACTTTAGCTATTGAATAGGTATTATCTATTGCCTCTTTTGGAGCCCAATTTACACAATCTTTATATTCCCACTCATTTAGAATATGCATGGGTTTTGTTCTATCTGTTCTGTTTCTACCGACTAAAACTTGATAAACTTTTCTATCTGATATAGTTGGATAGTAGTTATCACTGGTGGCTATCAATGGTAGCTTTTTAGTTAAACAATTCTTATCACTCATAGGACTACATTCAGCAAATATGTTTTTATTACTCTTAGGTAATAATCCCCAGTTAGGATTAGCACCACTAAATATTATAACATTATCACTCACATCAAATAATTTTGTATAGTCTAATCTAGGTACATAATAAAAATTTTCTTGCTTTAGTGATTCAGAGTTTAATTTATATATCTCTTCAAGACCTTTATTGTTCTTAGCTAAGAATGTCATATAGTTAATAGGTTGCTTTGTGCGTTCTTTACTATCTTCAACAAAACCTATTTCAACTCCATAGATTGGCTTTTTACATATCTTTGAAAATGGTACGTGTCCCCATGTACTGTTATCTGTTATAGCTACAGTATCATTATTACAAGCTTCAATAACTTTTTTAATCGGACCATAAGCTTTACGGAAAGAATATTCTGTGCGTACTTTTAAATTAATCATTTAGGTGTCCTTCTTTTTTATACCATTTTAAAACTTCAACAGTAGCCTTAACATCGTCTACTGCTCGGTGAGCACCTTTGTGTTCTTTACCTGTTACCTCTAAATAGATGTCTGTAAGCTTTCTTTTTATACCCCAGACCTTTTCTCCTACTTCTATTGTACATAAATGTTTAGGTGGCCATGGAAACTTTATTAACTTATCAATCCTAATTAAATTGTACTTTAACACATTTGAATCAAAAGGTAAGTTGTGTGCTGCTAAAACTTTTTCTCCTATAAAAAATTCTACTAGCTTATCATAGTAAGCTATGAAGGGTGGTTGGTCTTTTAGGTCTTCATTTTTAATGCCTGTTATTTTAGTTATCTTGGGTGATAGCTCTTGGTTGGGATTAACTAAGAACCCCAACTCTTCTTTTATATTTAAATCTTTATCTAGCTTAACAGCACCGAACTCTATTATATAAGGTTGCTGTTTTATATCTACTGCATCTGGCATAACTAAGCCAGTAGTTTCAAGATCCATTACTATCATCAATATCCTCCAAAATAAATGAATAAACTCCTAAGTCGTGTATTGAGTCTTGGTGCTTGTCTGGCCATTGGTTACAATATCTAATAAGTTTAGTAACAATCATATTTACTGCACCTAACCTATTCCAATCTTCTACTGACTCGCATTTTAATCCATTAGGGAAAAGACTTTTCATTATCTCACCATGTATCATATAAGAGTGTCCGTATCTTTTGCCTTTATACTCTGCAGTCTTGAGAGCTGTTTTTATTTTTTCAGCGAGCATCATCATCCTCCCTTAATTTAAGTTCAGCCAATTCATCTTGGAGTTCATGACAGGTATCCATGAGTTGTTCTATTTTAGCTTCATGGTCTTCATATTTATTTATAAAGTTTTCAAGCCTTTCTCTCAATGTCGGTCTTACATCTAGTATACGAGCAACAGGCTCTCCATCTATCTCAATATTATTATTTACTATTCTTAGTTCCATTTAATAATCTCCTTTGTTTACTTGTAGACAAGTTAAGCCTAAGTCTTCTCTATACATTTGTACTACATCATCTCTATCTTCTAATACAAACCACACTCTTTTAGGATTAACATATTCTTTTACAATTTTTAATTTAACATCCGCATCAGAGTTTTTATCCCCATCATTACGCATCAACAAATTATCATAAGGTATCTCATTTAATTTTAACCAACTTTGTGTTATCTTTTTCCACTTTTTCTCTCTAGCTGTAATTAAATAAATTTTAGTTTCTGCATCTTTTAGATTCCTTATGATATTAGCTATATCTTCAATGCAACTAGAAGATTCTGATTGAGCATTAAACTCATCATATTCTTTTTCAGTGAGTTTATCTTTCTCTAATATTTTAGCTCTGTCACCTATAGTAGCTAATGTACCATCAATATCACATAATATAATTCTTTTCATATTACACCTTTTTATTTAATGGTTTAGCCATTGAAGGAGCAGACCACTCTTTTGGAGTTAAAAATGGTTCAGCCCAATCATGCACTTTAATAACTTCAGCTACCATAAGCTTGAAGACTTCTCTGTATTCACCTTGTGCTCTTGGACTTAATCTAGACTTAGCCATTTCATGTAAAGTTCTTAAATTAAACTTAGCTACGATATTAGTGTGGATATTCGTAGGCAATATACCTCTAGCATCTTCTGCATTTACTCCGCAGTTCCTTAACTTTTGATAATAGCTATTTATAGTTTTCATAGCTTCATCGTAGTGGTGTTGTGCTTGTAAATATTTACCTATTTCATCTGGTACAAAATAACCGAAGCCTTCCATATCAACTGTACGTTGTGATTGTTGTGCATAGCTACCTTGTCTTGTGCGTACAAACTGATGAGTAAAACCACGAGTAACCTCTCTAATGTCAAATACATAATCAACAAACTCCCATGATGATTTTATAGTATTTAGCATATAATCTAGTTCGGCTTGTTTTTTATCTTCTGGCCACTCTTTAATTTTATCATACGCATTATCTTCATTCATTAACCTAGTATTTTTAGTAAACAATAAAAGGTTTTTAGCATCGCTAGTATAATTTATTAATTTAACCTTCATTGTCTAACTCCTCTATTAATTTATTAGTAAACTGATGAGGAATAGCTAACATAACATAAACTTCAAAGTTGCTACCATTTTCTTTAATGTTAACTTTAACTCTTTCAAAATTTTCTATACGCATATTAATAGTTTCAATAAAAGCTACTTCAGTATTTTGAGAAGATCCTCTTGATAAATAATATTTTGATTTACCTTTTACTTCACTAGCTATCATATCTGCTGCTGTACGTTTTGCTGCCATGGTTGCCATATCTAAGGCTAGTTGTTTATGTTTAGATTTACCATACCCACTGACTACAGTGCTACCTTCTACTGCTGGTGGGTCAATGTACCATATTGGTTCTTGGCTATTAAACTTATAAGTGCAACCTCCTAAAAACTTTATAACTATTGCAAATATAATTATTCCTATAAAAAATTGTATGTATTCTTTTTTCATGTTATGTTCCTTTCTTACTGTGTAGTTGAATTAAATAATTATCACCAACCATATTATCAATAACATTTATATCATCAACAATATCATCAAGTAATAATTGCCTCCATGTAGCAAACCTACCAACAGAAAAAATATTATATTGTTGTGTTAAATATAAAATAAATTCTTTACGAACTTTTTCCTCTATTGGTAAAAGCTTACCATACTTCATCTCAGACACTGTTATATCTTTTAACTCATACGACTTTACACCAAAGTCATCTTTTAAAAAATTAAAAATATCTGAGCCGTCTTTAGTTGGTCTAGAAATATATTCTGCCATAACTACATTACCAGTTATTGAAGCTCTGTAGCAATCTGTTATCTCACTAGGATAATAAACAGTCTGATACAAAGATGTTTTAGGTTTAGTAATTAAAGCTCTCTTAGACCAAATAGTCTTAAACTTAAAATCAGGTTGTTTTGGCCAACCGATTATCTTCATCATTGTAGGCATAGGTATTGTAGATAAAATAGGCTCTCTATTATCTCTACAAGCTTCATAGCTTAAACTTTTATCATATTCAATATTTAAACTATTAGCCATCAAACTTATAAAGTTTAGTGGTGCTATATATCTATGCACTGGTTCAAGATTACTAATCGACCTATCATAATAAGCACTCGTTACTTTTAATGAATATTTATTACTTAAAAATAAATCAGGCTTAGTAATCAACTTACCTTCATACTTTATAGCCTTACTAACTTTTACCTTTTTAAAAGGTATGCCAGTGGCTATAGCTACCTTATCAGACCTAAACCTTAACAATGCGTCATGGTTGTTGGGTAGTGAAGGTTGTGCTTCTTTTATAGTTGGATTATATCTGCGTAACATATTAGCAGTTAACAGACCACCCATACCTGCACCATAGATAATCATCTCTTGAACCTAATTCTGCCTTTTGCGAGATCCCATGCTAGGTCTTGACGTCTACCACCTTTAGATATAAAGTCTTCATAAGTTAGACCCTTATTTTTAATAACAATATCTAAAGAGTTAAAGCCATGACTTTCTCTACGTCTTGGGTTTACAATTAAGTCTGTGGTAAGCTTTCTACCTTTAAAAAATGATTTGCGTCCTCGAGTTTCCTCACCATTTAAACTTCTGTTAGCCTTAGGCTTTTTAGTAGGCTCTGGGTCAAGCTTACGGATAATACCTTTATTCCTTAATTGTTCAAAAAGATTCATTAATCTTTCAGCACCTGTTCTGCGGTCAGCGAATCTTCTAACCCTTTTAACTTTTGTTCTATCAGTATAGCTATTATAAAGTTCTACCATATCTTCAGAAGTTATCGTGCTGTAATTATCAATTAGGTCGTTTATGTTTCTAATTAATATACCTGATTTAGAATTTTCTTTAGCTTGGGTTATTGTATCGAAACAAGCCACAGTGCTAAGTTGATTCTTACTATACTTTTTTAAAAATAATTTATATATCGCCATTGTCTGTTCCCTCCTCATCTTTAAGTTTTGATAGAATGTTATCTTGTGAAGTTAAAAAACCTTGTACCATGTTCAACATCTTTTCTTGTTGTGCCATAGCTTTTACAGTATAATCTATGTACTCATAATAATCTTTTTTCAATAGATTGTACTTTTCTTGCGTTGTTATTTCAGCTGCATCTATAGCTTCAATATACTTTTTAATATAATGCATAATTTATTCCTTTCTCAATATTTTTATTATTATTTAAAATCATTTTAATTACAACATTTATTTTCCGTCAGTTAAAGTCAAAGTGTTTCAAAGTTCTTGGTTGTACTATGTATAATTTATTTTTTGCCCTAGTTATAGCCACATACCAAACTCGTAACTCTTCATCACTATAAATATTATCAAAACTTTTTTTGCCCATATCTGTCAATAATAATACATTATCAGCTTCACCACCTTTAATTTGATGGATGGTACTAATTATTATTTTAGGCTTATCGCTAAACTTCTCTCCATTGCGTAAACATGCTCTTAAATATTCTCTATCTTGGAGTGGGATTAATTTTAAAACTTTAAGCCATGATTGTTTTAACATATCTTTAGGTAAGCCAATATCATTAACCCCATAAGTTTCAAGATCTTCTAATTTATGTTTAATGGGTATAAATTGTAAAACATTCTTAGCTTCAGTTATGGATAGTTTGTTACCTTTGCGTAAACTTTCCCAAGATATTATAGCCCTAGTTATATCTGTACTTAGAGAGCTGTTGTTATGTATGATGTAACCTCTGCCTTGTTGTATGGCTACTTGTTTACATCGGTTGAGTAGATACTTTGACCTAGCTAGTAAAAGCCAACTACCCTCTAAATTAATTTCTTGTTCATTAGCTACCCACTCAACTGCACCTTCATATTCTCTTGGGTGCCAAGTTTTAGAATATCTCTTTCTTATTCTTTTTAATATTTTATTAGCTAGGTGGTGAATGGTTGATGGTATCCTATAAGATTTTGGTAGGACTATCTTGTTACCCTTTAATGATAAAAATTTATTTACATCCGCACCAGCCCATCCAAAAATAGCTTGGTCATCGTCACCTGCTATAAAAACTTTTTTTGCAGACTTGGCTAACCTAATACCTAGCCTATATTGTAAGGAAGATAAATCTTGGGCTTCATCAAATATACAAACATCAACAGGTAAGTTGCCTTCATACTTTTCTAACATATCTGTAAAATCAAATAACCCAAACTCATGTTTATATTGTTTTAGAGTTTGCTTGTATTGTTCTACAGCATGATAAGTTAAATCAGGAATATTAGATAATTCAAATTGTTGCTCGGTTGACCGCATTGTCATCCTAGCTAGTGCATCTACCCTAGCACATTTATCTCCAAGACCATCGCCCACAGGTAACATTGTAACCTCGTCATAAATACCTTTAAAAGTTAAACCCATAGCCCTACCAAATTTTTTATAATGACTAGGTGTCATAACTTCATCAGACCTTAATCCTAATTGTTTAAAAGCTAAAGAGTGTATTGTTCTAAAGAATGGCATTCTATCTTCATCAAACCCAAACCTAGCTATGGCACGTTCTATGGCTTCATTTGCAGCTTTACGAGTAAAGGCTAAAAATGCAATGCGTTCCGGAGGGATGCCACTTTCAATAGCTTCATTCACTATATTTAATAGAGTAGTAGTTTTACCTGTTCCAGGAGGACCAAGTATTATATTTACTCTATGAGAAGTCTTTAATGCTGCCATTGCGTATTTTTTCTAATATTATTTTAGCAGTACTAACCCAACCAAAGTCGTCAGCTTTGAATGTACCATTTTCTAATATAATTTCTAAAGCCATAAATAATTCAGCTATATCATCGTCACTTAAATCTTCTCTAACTCTACGGAACAGTTCTACATTTTCATATTTGTTCTGCCAGTTAGTTAGTCTCCATGTTTCTATTGGTGGTGTTGTCATTTTGTATCCTCCTCAGTTTTAAATAATTTGTTGTGCCATTCCATGTGCTCTTCCATAACATCTTGTGCTAATGTTCTTATCTCAACTATTTTACCTTTCTTATCTAAAACAGCATACCTATCGTAGTATTCATCAGTTCTTGGTATAAAAGGCATGATAGCTTTTATCATATGGGTAACATTACCATCTTTATATTTTATACCCCTAGAACCAGTTTTTTTATTATTTACAAACATTAAAAATCCTCCTGTATTGTTGATGGTAAGTCTAGATCTTCTTCTTCATAAAACTCTGGTGCTGTAACGGACCAGACCTTCACAGGCTTACCTTTTATTTTAAAAGTTTTACGTTCTGCTCCTGCATCTCTAAGCCAAGACCATATTTGATGTTGGTTAGAATATTTGTACCTCCTAGTTTCTAAGTAGATGAAAAGGTCTTCAGATCTAAAAAATACTCTTTTAGTTTCTGTATCATGATAAGGCTTACCATTCATTATTTCATCTCTATGACGAGCCTGCACCTTACCAGTCAAGAAAGAATCTAAGAATCTTTCAAACTGACCTTTAGGTGAAGCATCATCAGGATCTTGTACAATCTCTACTACTTCAAGTAATTCATTTATACGATGTTCCCATCTTTGTGCAGGCATAGTGGATGGGCATTTGTTTAATCTTTCTACGCAAAGCTTTTGTAACTTGCGTTGGTCTAATAATTGGTCGGTTGTTGTTTCGATACGTTCCCCACCTATTTCAATATACCATCGTACAGATTCTTTATTTGTAGTTTCATATTTAGTGATACTGTCTATTTCTATATTGGCTCCTGACATGTTTGAACCTACACCAAACTTACGTTTAATACATTTAACTCTTTCACAATAGTTACATATGGGTGGTTGTTTGCAGGTATATTCATAATCCTTTTTAGCTACACCCTTAACTATGCCACTAACCTCTGAAGCTGATAGAGGAGGTTTAACATGTTCATAGTTATGCTTCATGACGTCTTCTTGCCAATCGTCTGGGTTCTTTTTTCTATAGTAAACTCCTACATTGAATAGGGATACATTCCTCGTACCCTCAGGGAAGCCCATAGTAGATAAATGTTGTAAGCATGGTGGACCATCTTCAAACATATCTATGAGTCTTGGTTGGTAGGATTGTAATTTTTCTAAGGTTGTTATTTTACTTTCTGCATAATCTAAAAAATCTTTTAGCGATAATTTTTTACCATCTTTGATGGCATATCGCTCTGAGTTCTCGCCACCATGATAACATAAGTTAATCCAATTACCTCTATCACGTTCATTGGCTCGATTAGTTTGTTTAGGGAATATCTCTACACCACCATAGCCTAATTGTGCTGCGAACTCATTTAACTTGTTCACTACCTTAGTAGCTTTAACAGGAGGGTCTAGAAATAAATAAAGATGCGCACCTCCACTCTTACTACGGCATAGAACTAATGGGGTATCTTTTATTCTTTTTTCAAGATCTTCTAACTTTTCATTTAAAGTTATAGCACCTTTAATATCTATATCAATCGCTCCAAAGCTACATGTATTATCACTCTTTAACATTATAATGCCTAATATATAGTCTTCACCATTTAAGTGATCTTGATAATTTTTAATGGTAGGAGGTTCAGATATAGTTAAAGCCCTGCCAGATAACTTACCTTCAGCTGACTTATTGAATACTTTATATTGACCATAAGCATGTTCATAGCCACTAAAGAGTTTCATAAACCTTTTAATGTTATCTGGCACGAGCTCTTCCTCTACATTACGTCAGAGTCATTATCATCATCTTTAGAATCTTCTGGGGCAACTTTTACATCGCCAGATTTGATTTGTTCTCTAAAGGCTCTAGCTGATAAATAGATTTGGTCACCATTTTTAAGTTTTTTCATGATGCCACCACTATCACTATCAAACATAGGCTCAACATCCCAACCAAACCATTCGCCCTTATCATTACTCATAGGTACAGTCTTTAACTTATAAGCATTATAAAAGATAGCAGGATTAAACACCCCATTACCATCAGGCTTAGGAACTTGTAGAGCAGCAGTCATACTATTCCATCTACGAGCAACCTTTAACATACTGCTAGTCATAGATATTAAAGCTTGAGTAGTGGCTCCTGTTTTTTCATCATACAAGTATACAAAGTACTCTGCTGTAGTTACTACTTCATTACCCTCAGTGGTAATGTCTTTCATTGAGCCTTGAGGCTTCTCACACATCTCAAGGATACTGCTATCAGTGCCATGGTCTTTAACTAAACCACCGCCAGCATCTCTAGGCTTCCACTCAATATACTTTCTACTATAGTTTACTGGGATTACTGTTACACCCTTTTCTCCACCATAGATGTCTTTAGTTACTGAGTTCATGATATCCCCAACCTCAGCACCTTCAATATACTTACCATCCCTTTTATTAACTTGTGGGGAGTTAGTTTGTAAGACTTGAAGTCTGGGTATCATGTAGTCTTCGTTGGTCATACCTTCTTGACCGACACTAGCATCTTCCATTAGCATAGCTGGGTCAATCTTTGATACTGTAGTATCATTCTTCTTTTGTACTGCTTTCACCATAATTAATTACTCCTTTTTATAACGGCACGATGGCCAGTGAAAATTTTAAAAACGTCATAGGGAACTTCTTTACCATTGGCTATTTGTTCTTTGAGCCAAGAGTTAAGTCTCCTAGGATTTACTTCAGACTTATTAGCAAAGCTTAATTCTTTATCATTTAAAATCTTTTCAAACTCTAAAGCCTTTTTATCTTCGCCAGTAGGAAACTGAACTACATAGTTATTACTAATTAAAGACTCAGCCTTATTACTTCTAAGGTAAGTGTAACAACTATCTTTACGTTGAATGAGTTCCTGCTTGAGTTCACCTTTGGCTCTATCTATGGCACCATTACTCGGTGTACTCCCAGAAACTACATCATTCACTGAAACCTTTGTACCATCGTTTAACTTAAACTCTTTTACATTAAGAGTGTTCATTAACTCTGGTAAGTCTATTTCAGAAACTTGTCGTAAGTTCTGCTTCGCTAGTTTGAGTTGTTCTTCAAGACGGCTTACCTCATCTTCGAGTTTAATCTGTCTTTCAGCTAACTCACTACATGCACCTATTTCATTGGATGTTGGTGCTACATCCTCTAGCAAGTTTATTTTAGTCATGCTTTATTTCCTTTCTAAATTCCAAGGTGGTCGGCATGTACCAGCCAGCTCTTCTATCCCTATCACCTTGCTCGATGTTACGTTCCCATCTGAGAACATTAATAACTGGAGATACTTCTGCAGCCAAAGCTGATACTATCATCACTGCTATTGGATCTCCACCTCCTGCCCATAGTAAATAATCGTCTGGGCTGAAGTCTTTTAATAACCTACGAGCTTTCAAGATAGATGGTCCTGTTAAGAACTGAGGCTTTTCATTAGGCTCAAATATAACCTTCATTGAACCATAACGAGTAGCATCTGTTAAATCAGGAGTCCATCCAAATTTATTCTCTCGTGGTCGTTGTACTAAGTAGACTGTTGCCATGGATCTGTTTCTTTTATCTTATCATAATTGTCAGGTGATACATCTAAATAGAGCTGTACAAAATCCTGCTTGGTTGAACTTTTAGTCCACTTAAAGTTTTTAGGATCTTTTGGGCTCATGATGATTAACCTAAACTCATCATTATTATGAGGCATTGTAAAAGTAACAGGGTACACCATGTTGTCTTTTAAACTATCAATGTAGCCTTCTTTAATGTTTCTATTACGACCTACTGTTATAGATTCATCATTGAAGTCTTTTAATTGTTGCTTTGTTAAATATTGCATAGTTAATTCCTTTCTCAATAATATTGTTATACTATATATAAAAAATAATTAAAAGTAAAATATTTTTTTCTAGGATCTGGGGTAACTTGGTAACTGCGGTAACTTAATCTCTGTAAGCCTTAGTTAGTAAGGATTATATCTGGGTAACCAGAGTAAGAATCTGTTGGTAACCTTTTTAATACTTTGGTAACTTTTAGGCTTTACTTTTTTGAACAGATGGCGTATAACATAGTTATAACTGAGAAAGGAATAAATTATGAAAACACAATATAACTATAAAGGCGAACCAATTGAAACTTTTAGGAGGAATCCTGAGTACAGAAAAAAGTACACTGGTAATGAAACTATAAGTTGGCAAAGCTTTGCTATAGATTTTTACGAAATTAAAAAACATATACAGGAAGGTCGTTGCAGATTCTACAATGATGATGAGAGACAAGTTTATCTTCACTCTAGAAATATAGTAGACCATGTAGAGAAAGATGGTGAAGAACCTATGGATGTTTGTATTAGTGATTGGTGGGACTTATGTGATTTAGTAAAATTTTTTAAGAAAACTTTAGAGCATAGAAAGTCTCCTGTTTATTATAAGTATGCTAACCATATGGGTTGGAGTGATGTTAATCCTTGGGAGATTACTATGATAGTTAGTGAGAAGACTATTGAAGTTAAAGAGATGACTGCTACTAAAGATGATTCAGTAAAACTTAAATGGGTAGCTGGAGGATTTGCTGGTCATTGTGTTAATCAGAGAGACCAAAAATGGTTTATAGAATCTAATCCTGAAGGTGCCAGAAAAAGAATCCGTAGAAGAAAAGATGGATACTGGTATGATAAGTATAACAACAGATTTGTATTATCATTTGAACCACATAAGTTTTACGACTATAACTTCTAGTAATTATTTTCATAATAATTCAAAGGGCTACTCTCTCTAAATCCTACTCCAATCAAGTAGCCCTTTTTTTGAGAAGTATAATTTAGATAGGCAACTAATAAATAAAGGAAAAAATTAATTACCTATCTACTACTAAATATACTTTTGGATTAAGATTTAGTCTTTTTTTTGGTCAATATTTTACTTTTATTTTTATTGCGTAAGGTTTGCTTGGCTTTTTTTGCAATTTTAACTACTTCATTTTTACCCATAACTTTTGCTCTTTGCTCCATTACAGTTAAGATTTGGATCTTTCTTGCATATGGTTTAGAAATCTTTTTAACTTTCTTTACAGTTTCTCTGGCATCAGATGGAGTAGCAAATTTTATTCTTACAGTATCTTTAGGATTCTCATCTGTATATAATCTTCTTGAAGATCCTTTAGGCTTTTTTCCAGTGCCAACTTTAGGATCTTTTCTTTTTGTTTTCTTTTTCATTAATTATTTAATTATCTTAAATTAAGTTAATAATCAAACTTATTTGAACATATAAATTAAAAGTGTTGATTTTCATAAGTTATTTTTTATTTTAATTAGTAATTGCAACATTTATGCGAGGATAAAGTGTCGGAAGAAAATACAGAAAATAAAAGAAAAAGAGGAAGACCACCAAAGCCACCAGAACCAAAGGTTCAAGTGCAAAGACCAATTAAAAATGGACCACGCAATAAATTCAATGGATCGTTTAAATCTGTAGAACCTTTAGGCACAGAAAAAGTTTTTAGGAAGAAAAGATATAAGTGGAATCATCAAGCATTAATAAACTGGATTATGGGACAAGCAGATCCTGCAGGCTTTCTTGGTGCTGTTATGTCTGGCAAGGAAATATTTCCTGTATACAAGCAGGATAGTGAAGGAAAAGTAGAACATGTAGGCAAAGTATCAGCTGACCCAGAACTAAGAGTCATGGCAGCAAAAACTCTGTTAGGTAAATGTGTTCCTGATTTAAAAGCTGTAGAAGTTAATTCAACAGTTGAGCAAAAGAAAGTAATTGACATAACAAGGATATCAAACGATGACCTCAACACCATTGAACGAGTTCTTGAGCACTCTGTCATTGAATCAAGTGAAGGCAGAGAAGAGCAAGAGGAGTCTGAAGGAGTTTATCAAAAACTCGTGGAACACGATTGAACCATCAAGACAGTT
>VTLG01004778.1_pt1 | contig 13934 bp, 23 predicted proteins | sample 4694571 | NCBI WGS metagenome assembly VTLG01 (sample SAMN12604809, study PRJNA352737) | marine metagenome | biome: ENVO:00000447; feature: ENVO:00000209|ENVO:00000569|ENVO:01000036; material: ENVO:00002151; isolation source: viral sequences binned using virsorter ...
AAAAAAAGAAAAAGAACTTAAAGAAGGGATTATGGATGGCACAGATATTAGTGATTTATTAATTGCAGATGAAATATTAGTAGGATGGGAGGGCATTACAGATGGAGATAAAGAAGTACCATTTACAACAGCAACAAAAAAACAAGTATTAGACATTGCTGGTTTAGCTAATTTATTAGTAACTGAATATTTAGAAGTCGTTGCACAACAGAAAACAAAAAACTAGAAGGGGCTGCATTGTTTTGGTGCGGTGATCGTATTATTGATGAAACAGATAAAGATGATGCTGTGCTATTCGATCAGCCCTTAGAAGAAAAAAAAGACGAAAGAATATTTGAAGTTTTAAAAGAAAATTGGTTGGCTATTACAATTTTTATAGATATACAGACACAATGGAGAATAGATCAAGGTGTTATTTATGGTCTTGATTACAACGCTATAAGATGGATATTTGATTTAAAAAAAGAACAAATAAAAAAACCTTTAGAAATACTTGCTGACTTACAGGTATTAGAGGCTAAAATAGTAGAAACATTAAATAAAGAAAATAAATAATGGATCTTTCTACCTCTTATACAATTAAGGCACAGGTACAGGGACAAAACCAGATTGGTGGATTGCAAAAAAGTTTAGGTGGTTTAAAAACAAGTACTAATAATACTGCTACAGCAATGAATAAACTTAAAACTGCTGCTAGTAATGCTTTTGGAGTTTTAAAAAATCTTGCACCTGCTATAGGTATTGCTGGTATGGGTAAATTAGTCAACGATACTTTACAATTAGGCGATCAATTAGAAAAAATGAGTGAAAAAACAGGCGTAGCTGTACCTGTCTTGGATAAATTAAGACAGGCTGCGGATTTAGGGGGTACAGATTTTAAAACACTAAGTAAGGCATTTCCTACACTTGCTAAAAATATGCAAGATGCATCTGATGGTGTAGGTACTGCTAAAGAGGCATTCGATAGGTTAGGTGTGTCTGTAGTTGGTAATGATGGCAACTTAAAATCATTAGATACAATGTTTTTTGAGATTACTGACAAGATAAAAGCTATGGATGATAGAACTTTAGCTGCTGCAAATGCTGCTGAAATATTTGGTACTGGTATGGGTTCAAAATTAATTCCTATGATGAATCAAGGAAGTGAAGCAATACAAAGTTTAAGTACAGGATTTACTCAATTAGATGCTGAACGCATGGCAACATTTAATGATAAATTTGCACAAATGGGAGAAAAATTTAATGTATTAAAAGTACAATTAACATCTGCTGTTTTACCTGCTTTAGAAAAATTAGTAGATATAGTAACGGTTGGAGTAGAAAAATTTACAGCTTTACCTGGCCCTGTAAAAGGTATTGTTTTGGCTATTGGTTTGTTATTACCTTTAATAGTTACGTTAGTACCTCTATTTGGTGCAATGGTTATTTCTATAAAAGCAATAGCAGCCGTAAAATTAGGGGCAGTTTTTGCTGCTATAACACCTGCAATAGGTGGAGTAGTTTCGGCAGTTGGTGGTTTAGTAACTGCATTCGCACCATTTTTAGCTGCTGCTGCAATTCCTTTAGCAATAGCTGGTTTAGGTGTTTTAATTTTTAAATTTAGAGATGAAATAGGCCAAGCATTTAAAGCCGTTAGTGATTTTTTAGTTGCTTTAAAAGATAGTTTTGTAGAAATTATGCAAATGATAGGTCAAACGATAAAAGAACCCTTTAATAATTTTGTTGATTTTGTTAAAAATGTATTTAACAATGTTTTTGAAGGTATAAAAAGTATTTTTACAAATATAGTTGATAATATAAAAAATGCTTTTAGTAATGTTGTAGAAAGTATTAGAAGTGGATTAAATGCATTACCAAGTTTTGTAAGTTCTGTTATAAGTGCAGCAACAGCACCAATTAGATCGTTTATGAGTTTTGTTAGTTCTGCAATAGCAAGAATTAGAGAATTTTTAAGAATGAGAGCCGCAGCAAGTTCTGGTGGTGGTTCTGGTGGTGGTTCTGGCGGTGGTGGTGAACCTATGGCACTAGGTGGCGTTGTAACAAGTCCTACACTTGGATATTTGGGAGAAGCTGGTAGTGAATATGTTATACCTGCAAGAAAAGCCGCACAATTTAGTAAAAATTATTTAGCAGGTTATCGTGGTTCCTCAGCAGTACCAAGATTTGCAGAAGGTGGTTATGTCTCACCTAATGTAAACATTACAACAGGGGCAGTAACTCAAATGGATGGTACAAATTTCGTTACTACAAGAGATTTAACAAGTGCTGTTCAAAGTGGTATAAGTCAAACAATAACAATATTACAATCTGATTTAAGAACTAGACGATCATTAGGACTTGCATAAATGGCAGATTTCGACATATTAACTTTTTTAGAATATTACGCAGATAAATCTAGCGTTACAGATAGTAATGGTAAAAGATTACCTACAAATGCTTATCAAAATTTTTATCAGCAAGCACAGAATTTAACAGCAGATACAGAAATAAATCAAAATGTAAATTTTACATATTTAGCGTTTGATGCGTCTGGTTTTGCATCTACTGAGGCTGCAAGCATAAGTGATCTCACGATAAATTTAGCTGCTACTGCAAATATTATTGACCTTACAGATACAGCAATAGGTGGAGATCGTTTAGTAATCGCATCTTTATATATTCAATCTATAGGTCAAGATACATTTAGTAATTCTGCTACTCTTATTTGTAGATTTACAGGTACTATTGATAATGCAAATGTAGATGATACTACTGTTACATGGACAGTAAGCCCTGCAATATCAAAACAAAAAGCACAAGTGCCATCTAGACGTATAAGCAGTGATTTGATGGGCAGGTTTGTAGAAACATGAGCATTTTTGTATTTGCAAATAATATCACTGCTGTATTAGAGGATGGTACAGAAGTTACAGATGTAACAGGTTCTATACAAAATAATAAAAGATTTTATAAATTACCTGATGATACTGTTTTAACAGGAGCAAAAAAAATAAAAGAAATTAAATCTATTGTTTATACAATACCTGGTCATTTTTTACCTTATATTATGGAAAAGGAGTATGAATAATGGCATTTAAAATATACAAAAATAGAGGTCTTAGTATTCCCAAAAAAAAAGCTACATTTACTGCTGATGCACAAAAAAAGTCACAAGTAGGTCAAGACTCACAAATTCTCGATGAGAGTTTAGAAAATTTTAAAAAACCTAATAGTGATTTAGATGTAAAACAAAAAATAGCAACAACAGGTGAAACTATACCAATTATATTTGGTAAAAGAGCTAATAATATTGGCGGTGTTTGGATGCAACCTAGTTTAATAAAGGCCGGCACAGAAACTTTCGCACAAAGATTTCTTTTTGTTATATCACAGGGTGAAATTGTTAGTTCACCTGCAAAATCAAAAGCATTCACAGGTACAAGAAAACTAATTTTTCTAGATGATACATCTATTACACTAAGCCATATATATAGTACAGCAGCAGCATTAGCGTCATCACCTAATTCATGCCCATTATCTAGTACTGGTTTGTTTTGCGGTAATGATATTTATACATACTTAACAGAACTTTTTAAGCCTTCTTCTGGTTCATATTTAGATAATGAAGCTGATTTTGGTAAAGATTACCAGAATATAAAAGAAAAAACATTTGGAACAGGAGATACATCAAATACTACTTTTATAATGTCTGGACAAGTGTTTGACGCAGAAACAGGTGCAAATGTTACAACTGCATTTTATGGGGCTGGTGCGAGTACACAATTTGGTTTTAGTCAGGCTTACAATAGTAGCGGTCAATTTATAGGCGGAAAAACAGTAGGCACTGTTATTGATCTTGCTGCTGAAATTAATAATGGCAATTTATTCGCACCAATCAATGCTGAAACTGTTGCTGCTGGTATACATACACAACAAGCATTAAATGACTTATTAGCAATAAGTGGTGGAAGAACAAAATTTATTTTTAAATATACCTTTGTATCAGTTAATAATCAGGTGATTGCAAGTAACCCCCCAAGTTCTGGAACATTAGCTGGAGAACAATATGAACATACTATTGGTACAAGTGCAGTTATACAGAATACATCAAACAATAATTCCTCTTTCGCAGATATTACTTTTTTAGTTGTATCAGGAGATTTATTTAATATACCTACTGCTGGTACATTTCCTACAGAAACAAAACAGTTATATATTTTTTATGAACAAGGTGTAAAAGTAGATTTATTTAGTGCAGGTTTATCTGGTTCTAGCTATACGCAGGGTGCAAGTAATCAATTTATAGATTTAGCAATGCATTTATTTAAGTTGTATAAGAAAATTGACGGCAATAATACAGCAACTATTGTCGCACCTGTTGATGTATCTAATTTGCAAAGTTTATCTAGTTTTTGTACTAATAACAGTATGTTTTTTAATGGGATAATATCAAAAGCTGTAAATATTGTTGATTTTATAACAAATACATCACCATTTTATTTTTTATCTTTTTTATCTGTTGGTGGTAAATATCAATTCGCCCCAATATTACCTATTAATGGAAGCAATCAGATAGATACAACTGCTTTAACTGCTACAATGACATTTACAGAAGCTAATATTATCCAGGGATCTTTTACAAAACAATATTTAAGTGTAGAAGAAAGAAGAGAGTTTATAGCGAATTGTATATATACTGAATGTATACCAACAGCTATTGCAAGACGTAAAACTGTTAGTGTTAGATTTTCTAGTAGTGCTTTAGATGCACCTACTGAACAGTTTGATATGAGCGATTGTTGTGCAGATGTAAACCACGCCATTCTGTATGCAAAATATGAATTAGCAAGACGAAAACATAGTACACATAATATAAGTTTTTCTACAACGCTCTTAACAACAACATTAATACCAACAAATATTATAAAACTTCAATTACAAAGAAAAAACAGCGTAGGGGATGACAGAACAGAAATAGAATATTATCAAGTATCTACTATTACTTATGATAATGATGGTGTTAGTAATATAGAAGCCGCACATTTTCCTTTAGATTCTAATGATAAATCTGAAATATCTTTAGAGCTAACTACTGGTACTTTTACTGTTTTACAATGACAACATTCCCATCGTTAGAGCCAGAAACAAGAGCGTTATTTTATGGAGACTATCCGCAAAACACACATGAGGGTTTAAGTGGTGGAAATGTAAGATTTTTACTAGGTACAAAAAGAGTAGTACAAAGATTAACTATTACATATGAGTATTTAACAGAGACAGAGGCACAAACTTTACTTACACATTTCAATGGACAAAATGGAACTATTGTACCTTTCGATTTATCTAGCCAGGTGTGGGCTGGTTACTCTACACCACCTGTAAGTAGTAGTAGTTATAAGTGGAGATATGCACAGTCCTTTCAAATAAGCCTATCTTCACCAAATAGGTATAGTACATCTATAGAGCTTATAAGCGTACCTTTATAATGGCTACATTCCCTTCAATTATTCCTACATCCAGATTATATACACAGGGTGATTTTCCTAGTGCAATACAGGCTTCATCAAGTGGCGTTACAACAGGATATAGAAGAGGCAATAGACGTATTGACCAAACCTTACAATTAACTTTTGATAATCTAACAGAAACACAGGTTAACCTTATAAGAACACATTATGATGGTCAAAATGGTAGTTTTAATATCTTTTATTTATCTGCAAGTACTTGGAGTGGATATACTACACCACCTGTTGCATTAGTTTCAGATTTTGCATGGCTATATGCTACACCGCCTACTATATCTGATGGGATAGTAAGTAAATGGAATGTGGAAGTTGAGCTTGTTTCAGTACCTATAGATACAGGTGATTTAATATTTGATGGTGGCGATTCTGCAACAACTGCAAGAGAATATATAGTAAATGCCTTAACAAGTAGTACTTCACCTGCTAGAACTTATATAATAGATCCAGGTACTTCTGTTTAATTATGGCTATAACCTTAAATGCTTTACAGCAACAAAGAAGAGATACCGCTAGTAATTGGACTAGTAATAATCCTACATTATTAGCAGGTGAATGGGGTATAGAAACAGATACAAAAAAATTTAAAATAGGTGATGGTACAACAGCATGGCAATCTTTAGATTATGTACCTATACCAGATACAAATAGATTATTAACAGGAAGTCTTACAGTAGGCGGTAATTTTACAGTTAATGGAAATACTACAATTATTGATTCTCAAACGCTTCAAGTCGAGGATGCAAACATTGTACTTGGCAAAGTCTCAACACCTACTGATACAACAGCTAATAACGGGGGTATTACATTAAAAGGTGCGTCAGATAAAACATTTAGTTGGTTAGATGCTACTGATAGCTGGACAAGTAGCGAAAATATTGCGTTAGGTGATAATAAAAAATTACAATTTGGAGATTCGCAAGATTTGCAGATATTTCATAATGCTAATAACAGCATAATTAGAGATGCAGGTACAGGAGGTCTATTTATAGACAGTAATAGTTTAATAATTAGAAATGCATCTTTTTCTGAAACACAAGCTGTATTCACACAGGGTGGGAGTGTTGAGTTGTACCACAATAATAATAAAAAAGTAGAAACAACAAGTACGGGGATTACAGTTACAGGTGCTTTAACTGCTACAAGTTTTGTTGGTGATGTTACAGGTGATGTTACAGGTGATGTTACAGGTAATATTACTGGAAACGTTACAGGTAACACTTCTGGATCATCTGGTTCTTGTACAGGTAATTCTGCTACTGCTACTTCATTGCAAACAGCTAGAGATATCAATGGAGTAAGTTTTGACGGTACGGCGAATATTACTGTTGCTGATTCTACAAAACTACCTTTAGCAGGTGGTACTTTAACAGGTGATTTATCATTAGATAATCAAAAAGATTTACGTTTTTTAGAAGCAGATGCTAATGGTTCTAACTATGTAGGATTCCAAGCACCTGCGAATGTTGCAAGTGATGTTTTATGGACTTTACCTGCTACTGATGCGGCTGTAAGTGGTTATGCACTAATTTCTGATGCTTCTGGTACCTTGTCATGGGGTCAGGCTGGTGGTGGTGCAAAAGGGGGAGGAGGTGAGCAAATTTTTCATGAATCAGAAAATCAAATGGACAACAACTATACAATCAGTACAAATCATAATGCGGTTGTGCCGTCACCTCTTACAATAAATGCTACTCTTACAATTAATTCTGGTTCTGTTGTTACTTTTGTTTAATACTGTGCATACGCAGTAATATGGTTTATTATAAAAATATATTAGTTAGTTGTTAAAGTTAAATGGCTTTAGTCTTAAACGGAACATCAGATACAATTACAGGTTTACAAATAAATTCAGCAAATATTGTTGACGGCTCTATTGTAAATGCAGATATAAATGATTTAGCAGCATCAAAACTTACAGGTGCTTTACCTGCTATATCAGGGGCTGCTTTAACAGGTATTGATACATCTACTGTTGCTTTTTACGCAAGACAAAATACAAGCACTACAAGTGTTCCAAATAATAGTTATACAAAAGTTACTAATTTAGATGCTGCGCAAATAACTCAAAATACAGGCACATCATGGGCTAATTCAAGATTTACAGTTGCATCAGGTCAAGAGGGTGTATATTTTTTATTTGGTCAATCTGCTATAGATGATGTGCAAAGAAATGATACTGTTAGTATTAGATTTTATGTAAATGGAGCTTCACCAAGCTTTAATAATTATGCGACTGGTAGGCTATGGTACTCAGGCGGTAGTACACCTAATCAAATATTAAGTTCTGGTGCTGTAACATGTGTATTTAATTTAGCTGTAGGTGATTATGTAGAACTTTATATCTATCACAATGAAGGTTCTACAGAACCAACAGAACAATCATTAACTTATTTTGGAGGATTTAAAGTATAGTGGCTAATTTATCAAATCAAATAAAAGCTTTTTTAATTGAAAAAGGTAAAACTGAAGATGAAGTAGATACCTTGTTTTATACAGAAAAAATATTATTAGTAAATGATGGTACAAATACGGTTATAAAAACTTGGACAGTTGACAGCATATCAAAACCTACTATAAATGAAATGAGTGCATACGATACAGCAGCAACAGCTTTAGAAAACACATATAAAGTATACAAAGCAAGAATTAAAAGTTACCCTAGTGTTCAAGAGCAAATGGACTTACAGTATTGGGATGCAATCAATGGCACTACAAAATGGAAAGATGCTATTACTAAAGTAAAATCTGACAATCCAAAACCTAGTTAATTATGTCAGGCAAAATAAAGTTAAATCCAACTTCAGGCGGCGGGTCATTCAGCTTACAAGCACCCTCATCATCTAGTAATAACAGAGTTTTTACATTACCAGACGTTGCAGATGCAACTTTACTTACATCAAATACCTCAACAGGAAAAGTTCTTCAAGTTGTATCAACAACAAAAAACAACGTTTTTTCTGAAACAATATCTGCTGGAGATAACTCAACTGGAGATGTTACAGGACTTACTGTTAGCATTACACCTGCAAATGCTAGTAATAAAATATTACTGATACCAAGTGTTTCTTGCTCCGTGTCAGTAGGTTATCCTCAGATAATTCTTTATAAAGGTGGTTCTGTACTGACTGGTGCTATAGCTGATGCTGCAAATAAAAGTTATGACAATAGTGCTTTAAGAAGAATGTCTTTTAGTGGAGAAAATTCTCTTTATTCGAGTATTGTTCAGACAGGTAACTTTTTAGATACGGCAGGCGGTACGAGTTCAATAACATATAGTATCAGAATAACAAATGCAAGAACAGGCTCAGATACAACTGCATATGTAAATAGAGGAGGAGATACTGATGAATACCATAGTAATTTCCCACTTATGGCTCGTTTCATATCAACCTTTACAGCAATGGAGATAGCAGCATGAGTTTAGATCACGAAGCTATTTATAAAAGTCACCCAACAGTTGTTTCTATTGATGATTCTGCTGGTGCTTTCGATAAAGACGGAAAGTCTGTAACTCTTGAGCAAAGCAAGATAGATGCTGCACGAACCACGCTAAATGCTGAAGCTGCTGCTGTTAAGTACAAAACTGATAGAACAACTGATGGTTCTACAATTTATGCTTCTTTTGGAGATCAACTTGATATGCTGTATAAGGATATTGTTGAAGGTAAACTAGATACAACTGGAACGTGGGCTACCCATGTAAAGGCGGTTAAAGACGCTAATCCAAAACCTAGTTAATCATGTCAATTTTAAAAGTAAACAAAATTAGACACACAGGAAGCGATACAGATGTCATTGATATTGCATCTGATGGAACCTGCAGTGCCAACTTAAGTAACAGGCAGGGTAGAAACTTAGTCGTAAATGGAGGAATGCAATGTTTTCAAAGGGGTAGTTCATTTACTTTATCTGGTAGTGACAACAACGAATATACAGTCGATAGATTTCAACATAATGTAACAACAGGTGCTAGTTTTGCTTCAACACATACTATTTCAGACGATCATCCAGATGGATTTAGTAAATCACTTTTAATAAGTCCTACTGCAACAAATACACCTACTGGAGGTGGTAACGCTGCTATTCGTACAAAATTAGAAGGGCAAAATCTACAAAGTTTAGCACATGGTACATCTGCTGCAAAAAAAATAACTTTATCTTTTTACGCAAAGTCTAGTTCACAAAATAATGGACATCAATATTCGGTGCAACTAAGAAAATTTCCAAGTAGTGATGCTTCTAGCAGACCAACAGTTACAAGAGCTTTTACTGTAACTACAAGCTGGCAAAGGTTTAGTTTTACAATTATTGGAGATACAAGTGCAGTGATTCGTAACGATAATCTTAATGGTATGGAAATTGTTTGGAATTTAGCATCGGGTCCTGATGATATTCTTTCTGAATACACAACTTGGACTAATGATAATGGCTTTAGAGCCGTTACAGGTCAAAGCAATTTTTTAGATAATACAAGCAATGAATTTTACATAACAGGCGTTCAATTAGAAGTTTCAGATCATGCCACCGATTTTGAACATTTAAGTTTTGCAGATCAATTAAGAAGGTGTCAAAGGTATTATGTACAATATGATTCTACTGATGCTGTTTATTCTAGGTTTGGAATAGGAATATCAAATGCAACAACACAAGTTTCGGTTAGAATAGAATTTCCAGTGCCTATGCGAGCGGTTCCTACTTTTTCCGCAACCGCAACTTTAGCTGTAAGTACTGGTTCTGCTGGTTACACAGTTACATCAGTAGCTTTACAAACTTCTACTACAACAAGAAACGCAGGTCAAGTTTTAGCAAGTGTTTCTTCTGGATTAACTGCACACAAACCGTATTATCTTGAATCTTTGAATAATAATACTTCAAACGTAAAATTTTCTGCAGAATTATGAAAAGCTATCGAATTGTCACCGAAACCCTTTATGAACAAACCTATAAAGTTGTTGTTGGAACAGATGAATCTGGTCAGGAATTTTGGATTCCTATGAATAATGACAACACAGACTATAAAGAGTATTTAGCTTGGGTAGCAGAGGGAAATACAGCCGAAGCTGCTGATTAATTAACCTTATCTTGCATTTGCCTTGTCATAAGGCTCATAGTTACATATAAAGGTGCAATAGCACATATAGCCATAAAAGTTATAATAGTTACAGGTACTAATGCTTTTAAAAACGCCTCTTTTATCATGCAAAAAATAATTAATGCTATTGCCTGTATTACATTTGTATTAACACTAGGCTCTATAACTACAGTTTACTTTGGTTATAAGTACATAACAAGTCCTAAAGGACAGGAAAAAATTAAAAAACAGATAATAAATGAATTAACAGGTAATATGCCTAATTTAATAAATAAAGAATTACCAGAATTTACACAACCTGCATTGCCTAAAAAACCTGCTGTAACCTTATGATATTTGGTTTTGTAAAAAAATTAATTAAATACTATATAGATAAAATTGTGTCTTGGCTTAGAATAAAAAAATTACAATTAGAGCTAGATAATGAGATAAAAAAATACCATGATGATTTAGATAAAAAAGTAAAAAAACCTAAAATTATAGAACAGGGTAAATTTGGAGAAGATGGCTATTCAATTTCTATAGGTGATGTAGATAAAGATGCCTAAAATAAATACTATACCTAGTTCAGTAATACCACGCATACCTGCAATAAAAATACCTCTAGAGCAATCATTACCTAATTCAAGACATATAACTAGGACATTACCGCCAACCCTTACAATGCCTTGTGTAACCCTTAGAAATGATGGTACAAAAAACACTCAATTATTTACTGATGACCCTAGTGGTAACAGGTTAGTATGTCCTTTGCCTTCATATGTACCTTTACAATATGACAAGAAAAAAATATTACTTGTAGAGGAAGCAAAACCACCTACAAACGTAGAACAACCCGAAACTGATGTAGAAGAGCCAGAAGTACCTAAAATACCAGAAGAAGATAAAACAGAGTGTCCTGACCCTAAAAAAAATAATCCTAGAATTGGTGATCTAAATGCAAAAGGTACAGAAAAAGTAACTGGTTTTGTATGGGTAGAAGAAACTAAAGAATGTGTAATACAGTGGGTTCCTACTACAAAAGTGGAAAAATACCTTCCAAGCATAAATACAGTAAGCACAACATTTGCTATAACAGTAGTCGCAACAACGGCTGCTACATTAACACCATTGCTAAATAGAGTATTAAAGCCATTGTTTAAACAACTTATAGGTAGAATTAAAAAACTGTTTGGTAAAAAAGGTACAAAGTTTGAAGGAAAGAAGCCTATAAAAAGTAAATTAAAGAAAAATAGCTAAAATTAAAGTAAGGCTTGCATAATGTAGGGGTATACCCGATACTGTATGTAACTATTGTTCTTTATTTGTTATTAGCTATGTCATTTGAAGAAGAATTAGAAGAAATTGACAGGCAAGAATGGTTAAGCCTGTTTGATGATAAACAAATTATGCAAATTACTAGAGTTTTTTTAGATTGGCTGTATGATTTACCTGATGACTATGTACCTACACAACAGATAAAGTATTTTAAATAATTATATGAACATACAACCAGAACAACTATTAAGACAGTTAAAAGTACTGCAATTACAGAAAAAAGAAATAGATATGCAGATAACAGAAAAGAAGATGGTATTAGAAAAGTATTACCATGAAAGTATTATTATGAGTACATTTAGTATTGATGGTGTTAAAGCAATACGCAAACGTAAGCCAGAAAAATGGGAATATAGTAATGAATTAAATAGTTATAAAAAAGATATTGCAACAGCTATAGAAGACAGAGAACAACAGGAAAGAGAAGAGGGTATTGCTACTAAACTGGAAACAGGTTTTACATGGTCAATAAGATGAAATACGAAGAATACTTTAAAGACATTTTTCCAGAACCAGCTTGGAGATGGCAAGAAAGAAACAATTCTTGGGAAAAAGTAGGTAAAGTTTGGACTAATCCTTATACTGGCTGGCTCTATGAATATAAATTTGTTGAAGGCTGGGTATGTATTAGGGACTGGATAGAAGAATGAAAACAACAGAAAGAGTAGAACAGGCATTTAAAAGAGTAAAAGAGTTACTTATGTTGGTAAAATATTGGACAGAAGGAAATAAAAATACTGATGTATTAGCTAAGGAACTGAAAGATAGAAAAAAACAATTAGTAAAAGATTTATATGTACAGTTAGCAGCATTAGATGACAGGTTTATGTTTACGCATAAATCAGAATTTAAAACAAAAGAATATATAGTGCAGTATGACAATATAAAAAAACAGATACAGGAATTAGAAAAATGAACCCACAAAAAAATAAAGGTGATAAAGCAGAAAGAGAAGCCTGTTTATTATTAACAGAATTTACACCTTATGAAGTTGAAAGACGTTTTGGTGCAGGTATGGAAAATGATAAGGGTGATTTAGTTGGTATACCTGATACTGTTATACAGATAGCAAACTGGAAAGATACAAACGCTGCAGTATTACAGAAGCCAAGAGAAGCAGAACAACAACGTATAAATGCTAAGGCTAGTCATGCAGTTACATTAGTTAGATATAAAAAAAGACCTAATTGTAAACATGGTGATAATTGGCGTGTTGTTATGACTATTGAACAGTATGCAAGATTAATTAAATGAGAGTATTGGTTGCCTGTGAATATAGTGGTAAAACTAGAGACAGTTTTATTAGGAATGGACATGATGCCATAAGTTGTGATTTTTTACCTACAGAAAGACCAGGTAAACATTATCAGGGTGATGTAAGAGATATTATTAATGATGGTTTTGATTTAATGGTTGCACACCCCAGTTGCCAGCACCTCGCTTGTAGTGGTGCAAAACACTTCTATCGCAAGCAGAAAGAACAGAAAGAAGCATTAGATTTTGTGCGTATGCTTATGAACTGCAACATACCTAGATGGTGTATAGAAAATCCTATTAGTGTTATCAGTAGTGCTATAAGACCACCAGATCAGATAATTCAACCTTATGAATATGGTGACCCTTTTCAGAAATCTACCTGTTTATGGTTAAAGAATTTACCATTACTTAGACCAACAAAGATTGTGGATAAGGGTGAGTTTTATATATCCCCTAGTGGTAAAAAGATGCCAGAATGGTTTGCAAAAAATAAATCCTGGAAAATAAGAAGTCGCACATTTGATGGTATTGCAAATGCATTTGGAGATCAATGGGGTGATGAAAGCAGACTACCTGTACCAGTAGAACAACTAGCTTTATTTTAATTACTTGACAGGGGTATACCCTTGCTGTACACTTAATATTGTAAACACAACCGAGAGGTTTTCCAAATGGACAATTTTAAAAAAGACTTTGGTTTCACAAAGAAAGAATTAGATGATGCTTTTGATAAAGTACATTTTCCAACAGGTAACTGGAAAGAC
>VTLG01005485.1_pt1 | contig 13932 bp, 7 predicted proteins | sample 4694571 | NCBI WGS metagenome assembly VTLG01 (sample SAMN12604809, study PRJNA352737) | marine metagenome | biome: ENVO:00000447; feature: ENVO:00000209|ENVO:00000569|ENVO:01000036; material: ENVO:00002151; isolation source: viral sequences binned using virsorter ...
TACGATAACAGAAACAATAGGCGAGCAGAAATATACTGGTGATACAACTATTGCAGGAACCTACGCACGCTCTGGTACTACAGTAACTGTTACTGATACTGCACATGGGTTAGTAGTAGATGATGCTGTTACAATTGACTTTACTTCTCCTTCTTCTGGTGCCGCAACTGATGGTGAATATACTGTAATCTCTGTACCTAGTGCTGATACATTTACAGTAACAGATTCTGCGACTGGAACTATCGGTGCAGGTGAGACCTGTACCTACGGCAAACGTAACTATCCTATTGTATCTTCCTTCTCATTAAGTCATGAGATTAAATGTTCATTAGATGGTGTAGTAACTACTGCTTTTTCTATCAGTGGTACTGATGTAGTATTTGATACAGCACCTGCCACCAGTGTAGTTGTAAGAATATACAGAGAAAGAGAAATAGCTAATACTCTAGCCAACCCTGAAGTATCATTCATTTATAATCTATTAACAGAAGTTAATAAAGATGTACAGAATGAAGGTTGGATATGTAACACAGAGCGACATGTTAAAGTTTCATCTGACGATAATAATCATATAGAGATACCTGCTAACTATTTAAGGTATGATGCCTATGATGGTTTAACAGATAGAACTTTAGATACTGTTAGACGTAAGAAGAATGTATCAGGTACAGACAAGTATTTACTATACGATCTAGTTGATCATACGTACGAGTTTACGAATGATTTGTATTTAGATATTGTATATCTTTGGCCCTATGAAGATTTACCTAATGTATTTAAAAGATACATTACATATAGAGCAGCAGTTAGAGCTGCAACACAACTAGTATCTAACCCTCAGCTTGTTCAGTTACTACAAACTCAAGAAGCTATGACTAGAGCAGCTGTTGTTGAATATGAATGTAATCAAGGTGATCATTCATTCTTCGGGTTACCGCATGATAGTCATTATAATTCATATAAACCATATTACTCATTGAGACGCTGATGGCAACTATTACACAAACAATACCTTCTTATAATGGAGGTATATCACAACAGCCAGATGAGTTGAAAGTTCCTGGACAAGTTAAGGATGCTATAAATGTACTACCTGATTTAACAGAGGGTTTACAGAAACGACCTGGTGGTAGGTTAGTAGCATCTCTTGGTGATAATAGTACAGCTGCTTTAAATTCAAATGAAAATGGAAAGTGGTTTCATTATTATAGAGATGAGAATGAGCAGTATATAGGACAGATTAATAGGTCTGGTGATATTAATATGTGGTGTTGCACTGATATCTACGATACAGGTGGTACTAAAAGGCATAACGCTGGTGACTCTATAGAAGTTCAATATGATTCAGGTACATCATCTGCTTTAACTACCTATCTAACTCACACAGCCGATGCTGATATACAGACATTAACTCTTAACGATTACACTTACATTGCTAATCGTACTAAAACTGTAGCAATGAAGGGTAATGCGGGATCAGTTAACCCATCCAGACCTGCTGAAGCTTATGTAGAATTAAAGAAAGTAGCCTATGCTAGTCAGTATTCATTAAATATATTTGATGATAATTCTACACAAACTGTATACACAGCTACTAGAATTACTGTAGTCAGGGACTATGATAGCAGTAATGGTTGTACTGGTGGTTCGCTAGCTGCAGCAGGTAATTTACCTGATGATGGTGGTAGATGTACTAGCGGTGAGGAGAGAGATAGCCTTTGCCCTAATGTATCAACACGAGTGTTTGCAGTTGACCATGGTACTAGTGGAGATCAGGCTGATGCAAACACAACACAACATCAATATCTGGTTACTAATAGTGGTGGTAATGCAACAGATAGAAAAAACCTATACTTTAGAATAACAACTACAGGTCAGGCTGTACCAACTGATGGTAGTTCACCTACATATTACTGCCGTTATACTACAACTCATGACTTACTATATGGTGGCCAAGGTTGGAGAACAGGTGATTACTTTTATGTATGGATGAAGAATGCTAGATATAAAATTACAATTGCTGATCACAGTGAGGCACAAGCACAAGCTAATGGTGCACTAGTTCGACCTTTACCAACACCATTTGATAATGAAACAACAATAACTGCTGAAGGTATTATAGGTGATATACGTTCTAGTATTTTAGCTGCAACTGGTTCAGGAGAATTTTCTCAATCTGGTAACAGTGCTAGCGTCTCTCAGATAGGTAATGGATTATATATTACAAGATCTGCTAGTGATGGTGGAAGTGGTGCCGCTGCTTTTAGTATAGCTACACCTGTAGGTGAATTACTTAATGTATTTACAGATAGTATAGAAGATGTAGCAGATCTACCAAGACAGTGTAAACATGGCTATAAAATTAGAGTTGCTAATAGTGCTGCTGATGAAGATGATTACTATCTTCAGTTCTTTGGTAATGGTGATAGAGATGGTGAAGGTGTGTGGGAAGAATGTGCTGAACCTGGAAGAGAGATAGCTTTTGATCCGGATACAATGCCTATCCAGATGGTTAGGAATTATGTCAGTAATGCAGTACGTTTTGATATATCACAAGTTACTTGGGATGACTGTCCTGTAGGGGATACAACTACTACACCTGAACCTAGTTTTGTTGGCAACAAGATCACTAAAATGTTATTCTGGAGAAACAGATTAGCATTACTAAGTGATGAAAATGTTAACCTATCTAGGCCTGGAGCTTTCTTTCATTTCTGGCCGAAAACTGCTACTACAGTTACACCTACTGATAACATAGATATATCTTGTAGTTCTGAATACCCTGCTATTGTGTATGATGGTATTCAAGTGAACCAAGGCTTAGTACTATTTACTAAGAACCAGCAATTCATGTTAACTACAGATAGTGATGTCTTAAGTTCACAGACTGCTAAAATAAATTCTGTCTCCACTTATAATTTTAACTACAATACTAATCCTATATCCTTAGGTACTACTGTAGGTTTCTTAGATAACGGCGGTAATAATACCAGATTCTTTGAGATGTCTAATGTAGTACGAGAAGGAGCTCCTGAAGTTATAGAACAATCTAAAATTGTATCTAAATTATTCCCTAAAGATGTAACATTAATAGCTAATTCCAGAGAAAATTCAGTAATATTCTTTGGTACTAAAGGTAAGGATGAGATCTATGGTTATAGATACTTCGCTTCTGTTGAGAAACGTCTTGTAAATGCTTGGTTTAAATGGAAGCTGAGTGGTGAAGTACAGCATATGGCGATGTTAGATGACTCGTTATATGTAGTAGTACGTAATAATGGTAAAGATGTATTACAACAATTCGTTATTAAATTAAATGATGATACTAATACAATAGTTAATGATTTAGGTACATCAGATACTGATGATGATATCACATACAGACTACATTTAGACAATGCTACTACTGTAGCTCATTCATCTTTAACTTATAGCGCTTCAGACGACCATACAACGTTTACTATACCAAATGGGTTTAATAATACCCATGGTAAATTATATGCTATATGGGTACCTACCGGTACTGATAAAATTTTCCAAGGTATGGCTAGTCATGCTTATACTATACCTGGTAATAAAGTTAGAATACCAGGAAATTGGAAAACTTATGATCCACAATTTGTTACAGATAATGCTACGCCTGATGATGATGTAACACCTGCTGGTAATATAATACTAGGTTATCTCTATGATATGGAGGTTAAATTCCCTACTATTTACTTTGTAACACAAACACCTAATGGCTATAGGTCTGAAGCTCAAGGATCGCTAATAGTACATAGGGTTAAATTTAGCTTTGGTCCTATGGGTACCTATGAAACAGTACTAGATAGAGTAGGTAAACGTACATATACAGAGTTATTTGAATCTACAATAGCTGATGATTATATATCTAATAGAGTTCAATTTAATCCAGACATGAAAGCAGTTTTACCTATTTATGAAAGGAATACGAATTTAACTTTAACACTTAAATCTACGCACCCATCTCCTGCCACGTTATATTCAATGACATGGGAAGGAGATTATTCTAATAGATTCTACAAACGTGTCTAAATACATTCACCCATTAACTGTGGAGGCTGCCATCGAGGTGGCCTCTAATTTACGTCCAGAAGACCGCAGAGAGATCGAAGAGGGTTGGGGGCTAGATCCTATGGAAGTCCTCACTAAGTCGGCTCAGGAGAGCACTGGGGTATGGTTCGAGGTGCCTAACGGCAAGACTGCCGGAATGGCCGGAGTTGATGATGGTGGTATTATATGGATGGTATGTACACCAGCTATTCATGAATACCCAATTACATTTGCAAGAGAAGCTAAAAGGTTTGTTGAGAGTAGAACAGAACCTTTGCTATGGAACATCGTTGATAAACGAAACACAGTCCACTTAAAACTACTCAAATTTTTAGGCTTTAAATTTTTAAGAGAAATTTCTCACGGGCCTAATAACTTATCCTTTATCGAGTTTTGCCGTGTGCTTAGGACAAGATGCTAGGGATGCTAACAAAGCAGCCAAACAGAATTACGAACATAAACTGAAGGTTAGAGAACGTAAGTGGATGAATGAACTTGCGTTAACTAATGTTGAACGAATTCAGTATGATCAAACAATGGACGCTACGCACGTTGGCCTAGGTAATGCGTATGCTGAAATACAAGAAAAATATGGTGATATGATTGCTAAAGCTACTCAAGCCCAAGAGGATCGCTTTAGACAATTTGCACAAGAAGCAACAAGTGAAAAATTAGCAGCCTCTGGAGCTACAGGTGCTTCTATTAGAAGACTGCGTACAACAGAAATGGGTCAATTCTTAGCTCAAGGTTCGCGTGATGCTTATAATTTACTTCAAGGTAGAAGAGAATTAAGCAAAGCTGGAGCTAAAGCAGCAGCAGCAACAAGGCAAACTCAGCTGGAAGCCTTTGCTAGAAATAATGTTATCAAGACTCCTGATCTTGCACCTCCTCCTCCTGTTATGCAGAATGTAGGAGCAGCAGCATTTAGAGATGCACTATCAATTGTAAGTACTGTTGCTGGTGTAGCTACTGGAGTTGGTAGTGTTCATGCTGCTTTCAAAAAATAAAGGAGTTTAATTAATTATGGCAGTACCAAAATCTTCTGGAGAATTAATATCTCTTGGTGGAGTTAAGTGGCACGAACCTCTAGCTGAATATTATTCTAAACATGCCCAAGCTTTAGATCGTAATTTAGCAGATTCAATAAATGAAAGAAATAGAGCTCTAGAAATTAAAAAAAAAGAGTCCTTATTAAATCAGATTAAACAAGGAGGAGATGCATTAACAGCAGTAGCTAAAGCAGCATCTACATGGAAAACTATAAGTGACCAACAACAAGCAGAAGAGAAAAAGAAGCTATGGGAAAGTTTAGAAAACGAACCTTGGTGGATTGAGAATAGAGAAGACTTACGTAAATATAGAAGCTTAACATATTTTGAAAAGAAAAGAGAGTTAAGTACGAATGAGACTGCAAGGCTAAAGGAACTTAGGGCAAAGTTTGAGCTTGATAAAGTACCTGAAGCAATGCACGCGATATTGAATGCAAGTGGAACACGTCTTGCTAATCAAAATGAATTGCTAGCACGTCATACTATAGCAGGTTTGAGTGAAGCTTCGATGCAAACGGATCAGGATTGGGAAGACCATGAGGCATGGAACAAAGCTCCTGAAGGTTCTGATAAACGGGTTGCTTTATTTAAGAAATATCAATTATCTAAAATAGAAGGTTTAAATTTAAATGATGACGCGATAGCAGCTGTTTTAGGTAAAGAGTTAATAAGGCAAAGTCAAACAGTCCGTGGTACTGGTAAAGCAGCAGCAGCAGTAGCAGTAAGTACAGCAGAACAGCGTAGAGTATTCAGCCAACTAATAACTGCTCAAAGAACAGGAAGCGTCGAGGAAACCATATGGTCAATACGTGAAGAACTTTTAAAGTCTCCTAACTTTGCAGCAACAGAGTTCCAAACTACGCCACAACTTGTCGATGAATACTTATCAGAAACTTTAACCAAATTAGCTTACGACGGTTTTATAAATGAATCTGAATTACAACCTTATATAGATTCTGGGTTTAGACATCCAGCAGGTAAAGGTCCTGAAAGTGAAACTACACCTGGTGAGATATTTTTTGGAGCAGATAAAGTTAACAGATTAGTTTCAGCTGCGAGAGAAGGATCAGGAAGAAAGCTTGCTGTTCAAATGTCTATTGCTAAGGACCAATTAGGTCCTTTAAAAGAAGCAGCGTTACGTGGTGAAGATGTAACTGCACAATTACAGGATATAGAAATTAAATTTCCTGAATTAAAAGAGCAGATTCAAGATATAAGAGATACTAATGTTAAAGATAATACACCAGAAGCTTATGCTAAAGAGAAGGAAGACTGGGAAATAGAATTAGAAAATGGTAATATTGTAGCCGCAAAAGAAGCAGCTAAACTTATTAAAAATAAAAAATTACGAGATGAAGTAGAGGCTAAAATTAGATTACATGAAAAAGTTAGAGAGCGTGTAAACTATAGTGAAAGATGGATTGATATCAAAGTCGCAGAAGGAATGAATTTAACTTTAGAAGCTGACGATCCATTAAATGAAAGAGGTATTAAAGTAAGAAATGATTTATTAAAATACTTTAGAAAAGATTTCCAACGAAGAATTGAAGCTGATCCAGATAATCCTGAAGCACTTAATGAATCTATACGAGCTGTAGAAGAGTATTGGATAAGTAATGGTGGTAAAAATAAAGACGAACGACCTAAAGTTAAAGGTAAATTTACTGTAACTAATAATGGAAGATACGAAGCATATGATAAATATTCTGGGTTAGTATCGAAAAGAAGGCAGAATGCTTTACTAGGATCTAGTGTAACAAATGTGAAAACATGGGATAATGAAGTAAATCAAGCTTGGAAACTTGCTAGAGATAACCCACAATTTGGTGGTAGGAATACACTTGAACGTATGGTAAGAACACCAGGTTTATTATCTCCTGATGATATTATAGGTGCCTATGAAAATGGTATTTTGTCACAGGAAATTATAACTAAAGCAAGACGTATAGGTATTGAACCGACTACTTTATTAAAAGCCCAAACTTTAGCATTACAAGAGAGTGATGACAAAGATTTATTAAATGTATTAGATCAAAGTCAAATAGATAGTTTCCCTAATAAAGGAGAACTTTTATATGATGCAATAAAACGTAGCGGTAATGGAGATTTAATATATTTAATGAATAGAGTCGGCCCTGAAAATTGGACCGCAAATCAATTCCAAAGAGTTCGTAATGAACTTGCAAAACAAGCGGAATTTCAATCTAATATAAAGACTCAAACTGAAGAAGGTATTAACCAAATAGAACAAGAGAGAAGACCTGAAACGTACACTGGACCTACATATTAAAATGGATGATGAACTCCAATTAGATTTAAGCAGTACAGATTTAGATGAACAATTATCTAATATCCAAATTGATTTAAATCAAACTGCACCAACAGATACAGAAGCATCTACGGGTACTTCTCAACAATCTGAACAAGTGCAGCAACCTTCTACGGAAGGACAAGAACAAACAGATGAACCTTGGAAAATACCAGAAAGAGATTACTCTGATGCCAGTTTAGGTGGTATAGCTAAGAACACTGCAATAGGATTAGCAGAAGATGCTGCGCCTATTCTTGGTATAGCTGATACTGTTATTGATACTATCAACTTTTTAAAAGCTGGTGACGCTTATGATATACCTAAAGTACCTGAATATGAAAGTAATACTACCCAAGCTCTTCGTAACATATCAGGACTTATCATACCATCATTAGGTTTAAGAGCTAAGCTACTCTCATGGGGAGCTAAGACACACGCTGCAGGAACAGCAGCACCTTGGTTGCAAAAATTAGGTAACAGTAGATCATTCCAATACTTTGCTAAGTTTGGAGCTGATGTAGGTACTGGTGGTTTAGTAGATTATGTAGCAGAACAGAACCAAAGAGATGATAACTTCTTTGGTACTCTAAAACATTACTGGCCTCAGACATTCCAGTGGATACCTAATAGTATAGCTACTAATGCTGACGATACACCTGGAGAAAAACGTGCTAAAAACGTTAATGAAGGTGCTGTTTTCGGTGTACTAGGTAGTATAGTAGAAGGTGTTGCTTATCTTACAGGTGCTGGTAGAAGTTTGAAACGGACTTCTAAATTTGTACCTGGTAAAGAAACTAAGATAAGTTCCAAGGAATTAAACGCACGTACTTCAGATGAATTTGATGCTACTAAGTTTTCTGATAAACCTGTAGAAGATCAGGTACTCAGAGATTATGCTAAGAAGGAACATGAACTTAACTTACTTTCTGAATACTATATAAGCAGAGGTGAGGAAGCTCCTAACTGGCCACTCTTTGATGAAGGCGAGAAGTTAGTACGTACTAGAGATTCTGATGGCATTGCAGGAGCAATGGCAGATGAAGCACAAATAACCAATAATATAGAATCAGGTTGGGGTAGAATAGGAAACTTACTACACGAAGCTGGTAGGAAAGAAGGGATAGAGTTCCAGAATCTTACCAATAGGACTCTAGTTAGTGAACTAACCGCTGAGCTCAAGGCTGTTAAAGGCGTTACTAAGACTCTCAGATCAGGTAAACGTATCACAACACGGATGATTGATGAGGCAGGTAAGCGATTAGCTGCTACACTCTTACATCCTAGAGTGGATACTGATGATATTCTTGGAATTCTAGATGAGTTCAAGAGATCAGTGGAGGGCTCTGCAGTTAGAATTGCAGGTAAAAAGGGTATTAAGTCAGCTGTTAAGCAGTTGAAAGAACAGATGCTCGATCTTGATGCTCAGAAAGCAAGAGCTTATCTAGTGACTTCAGAAGCAGGTCAGGTTGCTGACTTTGCTGAAGGCGCTAGATTAATGGAAGACGGTGCTTCTGTTATGAGAACTATAGATCTTATGGCAGATCGTTTAGAAGTTCTTCAAGTTGAGAAAGCACTAGCTAACTACGAAGCTAACTCCATGTTGTCTAATATGAACACTTGGAAGTCTGCTGTAGAAACAGGTGATGCACGTATAATGAATGCAGCTGCTGATACTATAGTAGGCGATGCTGGTGAAAGATTGACAGAGATTATACCTAAAGCTAAAGAGTGGACTGAAACTCTTAAGACTATATCTAGAGAGAACCCTGAATTCCTCAGACCTTTCTTACTAGCTAATGAGTTTACCGATGGTAACGTAGACTCTATGTATAAGTTACACCAATGGGCTCAAGATAATTTAGGAGTATTTAAGAAAGCAATTTATGATGGTAATCCTGATGTACCTTCAATTATTAACAAGGCTTGGTGGAGTAATTTATTTAACTCGGCTTTATCAGCAATTGGTACTCCCTTTCGTGCTGGGGCTGGTAACTTAACAGGCTTACTTGGTAGAGGCACTGCTACTGTCTTTGGTGCTGTAGCTGAAGGTGATTTTGTAAGAGCTCAAAATGCTATGACAGCTCACTTTGCATTAGATGATACTTTATCAAAAGCTTTAGATCATATGAGATTGGTCTTTAGAAAAGCATCTAATAATCCTAAAGAAGTTGGTTATGTAATGCGTAGTGATATAGCTATAAAAGAAGAAAAAGCTTTAGATAGCTTAAGAGCTTATGCTGACGCTGCTTCTGAAAATGGAGAAGATGGTGCTGCAATGCTTCTTAAAGTATATGAAGATTTAGATGCACTATCTATGGATCCTGTTCTTAGGTTAGGTGGTAATTCTATGACAGCTCTTGACGGATTTGCTAAGTCTGTTGTAGCTAACACAGAAGCTAAGTATATTGCTATTAATAAACTAACTCAAGCTGGTGAAGAAATAACTGATAAGAAACTGAGAGCAGTTTCAGAAGATATATATAATAGTTGGTTTGATAAGAATGGAATGATTGCTAATGAAGCTGTTGATTCTATTACAAGTGAGATAGCGTTGAATGCTGATTCACCTGTAGTTGAAGGAATGAATAACTTCCTTAAACGATTCCCAGCTGCTAGATCATTCATATGGTTCCCTCGTACAACTGCAAATGTCATAGATACGTTTGGTAAATGGAGTCCTGCAGGTGTATTATCTTCTGATTATCAGAAATTATGGGGTCCATTAGGTCGTAAGAAAACGTCTGATTTTACTACTGATGAGATTGTAGCTTTTCTTAAAAGTAAAGGTAGGCCAGTAGATGAGTTTGCTCAACAAACTTTTGAAATGCTTCGTTATGAGACTAAAGGTAAGGCCGCTATAGGTAGTTTATTTGTTACTGCAGCTGGTTTAGCCTTTACAGATGGACGTTGTACTGGTACAGGTCATTATGATAAAGCTAGGCAGCGTATGAGGTTACGTAGTGGATGGAAGCCTAAGACTTGTGGAGTTCCTGGTACTGATAAAGTTATCAGTTATGAATGGATGGGACCACTAGGTGATTGGTTAGCACTTACAGTTGATGTTGCTGATAACTTTGATAGTTTAACATCTGGTATGCAAGAGGATTTATATAAAAAACTCATGTTCCTTCTTGGTTCTTCTATTACTAATCGTTCAATTCTTTCTCAACTAGAACCTTTACACGACGTATTACAAGGTAATGGTGCTGCTGCAATGAGATTTGCTACTAGTTTTGGTAATAATTTAGTACCTTTAGGTAGTTTACGCAATGAATTAGGTAAGGTATTATATCCTGGATTACGTCAAATACGTGGTGAATTAGATGAAATGCTACGTAATAGGAATGCTTGGTTAGATGCAGTTGATCCTGCACGTAAATTACCTCCTTTAGTTGATCCTATAGACGGTAAACCAGTAGGTTATCAAGAGAATTGGTTCATCAGAGCATTTAATATGGGTCCAATTAAGATTCATGATAAGCCCTCTAAAGAACGCCAGTTCCTTATTGATATTGAATTTAATAGTTCTCCTACTATGAGATTAAGTCAAAGAGGAGTAATGCTTGAAACTCACGAAATCAAAGCTATTAATAGTAAAATGGGTGAAATGGGTATTTATCAAGAAAGAATAAATACTATAATGAAAGCTGCTAATAAGTTAACTTACACAGGTCCAGACGGTACAGTATATAAAGGTTTTGTAAATATTATACGAGCTAGTAGACGAGGTTTAATTACCTCTGAAGTTCTAGATACTACTAAATTTGCTAATATTTTCAGTAGATTAACACTAGCATATGCTGAATGTAAGCGTTTAGCTGAAGATAATCTAGATGAACCTATGAGATCTGGTATTAGAGAACGTGAGTATGAGAAGATAAACTCTGATTATAACCAAAAAGCCGGTAACATAGACCAATTACCTTTAGTCCCAACTAGATAACCATGGCATATTCAACAGAAAAAGGGTACACTGGTGATGGGTCTACTACAGATTACACGATCACCTTTCCATTTCTCGATAAAAATGATATCAAAGCTAAAGTAGCTGGAAATACTACCACTGCTTTTAGTGTAACTGGTACATTATTATCGTTTGATACAGCTCCTGCTAACAATGACTCTATTGTAATTTATAGAGATACTGACATTGACCAGACTAATGTCCTCTTTCAAGTAGGAGCTTCAATAAGAGCACAAGATTTAAATTCTAATGATAAACAATTCTTGTATGCTATTCAAGAGAATGAATCAAATACTGGTACAACAGCTGATTTAACTACTGGTCAAAAGAATCATATCAATGTTAATACTGTTAATAATTGGCTTATCAATGATAATGTGATATCTAATGCTATGATGCTGAATAACAGTGTCGATAGTGCTGAGATAGTTGCAGGTTCAGTTGATTTAGTTCATATGAGTTCTGATTCAGTTGATGAGGATAATCTTAAAATCAGTAACACTGGTACTAATGGTCAATTCTTACAGAAACAATCAGGTAATACTGGCGGTTTAACATGGGCTACTCCTGCATACTATACTCACCCTAACCATACAGGTGAAGTCACATCTTCAGGTGATGGTGCTACAACAATTACAGATAATGTAGTAGATGAAGCTAACTTAAAGATTAGTAATGCTGGTAGTAATGGTCAGTATCTACAGAAACAGTCAGGTAACACTGGTGGCCTTACATGGGCAACTATAGCTACTCAAGGTATTGTAGGTTATTCTTCTACTAATGATTCAACAGCTCGTACTTTTAGTGCAGATACTTGGTCAGATGTAGGGTTAAGTATAAGCTATACACCTTCTCAAAGTAGTTCTACAATTTTACTAAATGCTTATCTAAACTTATGGGGTGGAAGTCAACAAGCTTCTAACGTCACGACTGATGGTAGATTTAAATTTAGATTATTAGAAGGTAGTAATGTAATAGGAGAAGTACAGCAAATTGATTTTGGTAAAGGAGTTAACAGTACTTATATACACTATGGTACTGTAAAAGAATGGCAATTTAACTTCTTCCAAGAGTATGATAATGGTGACACTAATGCCAAAACATTTAAAATACAGGTATATGAAGACTCTGGTGAGTTGAAACAAAACACAAACGATGGTTTAAGCATGTTAACAGTTATGGAGATAGTACCATGAACGAACCCAGTATAAAAAGAGCTATTGAAGCTCTTAATTCTAAGGCTAAGTTTGTAATAGAAGAGGAATCTTTAGACAGAATAACTTGGTTAGAAGGTACTACACCTATAGCTAAAAATACAATTCAAGCTAAACTTTCTGAATTACAAACTGCTTATAACAACGACTACACACGTAAAAGACAAGCAGCGTATCCTGCTATCTGGGACCAATTAGATATGATTTATTGGGACCAAGTAAATAGTACAACAACTTTTAAAGATGCAATAGCAAAAGTAAAGGCTGACAATCCTAAAGGCTAAACACAAATGGCAACCTCTTTAACAACTGAAGAATACTATAATGGGACTGGAAGCCAAACTAACTTTGCGTTTACTTTCCCATATTTTAAAGAAGCGGATGTTAAGGTTGAACACCCCATAGGCACTGTACTAACTCAGAAAACAGCTAGTGCAGCTAATGACTATGAATTCTTAACAGGAACAACAATTAAATTTACAAGTGCGCCAGCAAGTGGTTCAAATAATGTAAAGATATATAGGGATACTGATGTAGATTCTGCTAAAGCTATATTTTCAGCAGGATCTAGTATACGAGCTAGTGATCTAAATACTAATATAGAGCAGTTATTATTTTCAAATCAAGATAAGATACAAGCAGCACATATAACTGCTAATACTATAACGAATACAGAGATTAGTGATACAGCTGAGATAGAAGTAAGTAAATTAAAAGATGGTGCTGCTCGACAAGTTTTACAAACTGATGCGGCTGGTACTGGTGTTGAATGGTCAAGTAATATAGATATACCTGGTACATTAGATGTTACAGGAGCTACTAATTTAGATGGTACACTAGAAGTTGCTGGTGCTACTGGGATTAATGGTGACTTCAATGTTAACACTAATAAATTTACTGTAGCAGCAGCTACCGGTAATACAGTAGTTGCAGGTAATCTAGATGTTACAGGTACATTCGATGTTACTGGTACTTCTAATTATACAGGACAACAAACTGTCCCTGGTGGAGCACTAGTAAAGGACATCAGAGTTGGTCTTGATGGTAACAATGAAGTTAGTACAGCAAGTGGTAGTTTAATTTTAGACTCAGCTAGTGGTACTGTACAAGTTACAGATCACTTCAATGTAACAGGTAATGCTGATGTTGATGTTAATTTAAACGTAGATGGTACATTAACAGTTGATGGAACCTCGACACTTACAGGTAATGTTAGTGTTGGTGGTACTGTTGACGGTAGAGATATAGCAGCTGATGGTACTAAATTAGATGGTATCGAATCTAATGCTACAGCAGACCAAACAGCTGCTGAGATAAGAA
>VTLG01008286.1_pt1 | contig 13932 bp, 20 predicted proteins | sample 4694571 | NCBI WGS metagenome assembly VTLG01 (sample SAMN12604809, study PRJNA352737) | marine metagenome | biome: ENVO:00000447; feature: ENVO:00000209|ENVO:00000569|ENVO:01000036; material: ENVO:00002151; isolation source: viral sequences binned using virsorter ...
CACAGGTGGTGCTGCTGCTCGCAAGGGTAGAACCGATCAACCAATCGGGTCTCAGGCAATAACGTATTTACTTACTGTAGTAATGCCCGTTATTTGTTGGTACACAGGAATCCAACCTCCCTCTTTACTAAATAAGTATGTCGAAACTTATGGACACCTCTACTACTGATACAGCAAGAGCCAAAAGACTCGTCAAATTACTTAAAAAATTAATTGCTCAAGAACATCTCTACACTGATGAGCAGCTAAAAGACATGAGAAAACAATTAAGAGTCGTTGAAGAGGAAATGAATAATTTAGACAGTAAACTAAAAAAAGGATTCGGATAATGGCAGTTAAGTTAGTAAGTATTTCACCTGATGCTGAGAAAACAATGGCATATATCGCCAGAGTTTCAAATCCAAATAATCAGGACAATGAAAAATTTGCAGGATTACTTCGTTATTGTATTCAACATAATCATTGGTCTGTTTTTGAGCAATCATCAATGACACTTGAAATTGAAACAACAAGAGCAATTGCAGCACAGATATTAAGGCATCGTTCTTTTACATTTCAAGAGTTCTCACAGAGATACGCACAAAGTAATGAATTAGGTAATATTCAATTACCAGATTTAAGAAGACAAGATAAGAAGAATCGTCAGAATAGCATCGATGATCTAGATCCATTTATAAGACAAAAATTAGAAGCACAAATGATAACTTTGTTTAGTTCTTCTCAAGCATTGTATAATCAGATGATTGAAGAAGGAGTTGCAAAAGAGTGTGCTAGAATGGTTCTACCACTGTGTACACCGACAAGAATCTATATGACAGGTTCTTGCAGATCATGGATACATTACATTGATCTGAGGACTGCACACGGTACTCAGAAGGAACACATGGACATTGCAGAGGCATGTCGATCTGTTTTTATTGAACAATTTCCTATCGTATCACAAGCCCTTCAGTGGGTCTAAATAACTACATCTAATATTTAATTATGGCGACCTATCCAGTAGTACACAAAGAAACAGGGGAGACAAAAGAAGTCTCTATGAGTGTCCACGATTGGGATAAATGGACAGAAGATAATCCTGATTGGACAAGAGATTACTCTGATCCATCAACAATGCCCGGTGTTGGTGAGGTTGGAGAGTGGAAAGATAAGTTAAGAAAGAAAAATCCCGGATGGAATGAAGTATTAGCAAAAGCAGCAAGAAGTCATGGTAATAAAAAAGATCCTCGTTTAGTACAAAAACTATAATGCCAAGAAAAAAAAGAACCTCCGATCAACCGATTGGAGTTGGTTTGACAGCGAAACAATTTAAAAGAAAGAAACCAGTAAACGCTGACTATCTGATTGATGTTGAACCACTGACAGATAATCAAAAAAGATTATTTGAATCTTATAAACATAAGCATCTTGTCGCTTATGGAGCTGCTGGTACTGGTAAAACATTTATTACTTTATATAATGCATTAGTTGATGTTATGGATGAGACATCACCATATGAGAAAATATATCTCGTAAGGTCTTTAGTCGCCTGTCGTGAGATTGGATTTCTTCCCGGAGACCATGAAGATAAAGCAGATATATATCAAATACCATATAAAAATATGGTAAAATATATGTTCCAGATGCCATCAGATGCAGACTTTGAAATGCTCTATGGTAATCTCAAGGCTCAGGAAACAATAAAGTTCTGGAGCACCTCATTTTTGAGGGGAACAACACTTGATAATTGTATTGTCATAGTCGATGAGTTTCAAAACTTGAATTTTCACGAATTAGATAGTATAATAACAAGAGTTGGTGAAAATAGTAAAATTTGTTTCTGTGGTGACGCATCTCAGACAGATTTACAAAAGACCAATGAAAAAAACGGAATCGTAGATTTCCTAAAGATAGTTCGCACAATGCCATCATTTGATATTATCGAATTTGGTATTAATGACATAGTTCGATCAGGACTCGTTAAAGAATATCTTGTCGCAAAAATGCAGTTGGGTATGTAATGTTTAATCATGTAGAATTGAATCTTCCAAAACTATCGAGAGAAACGATTGACGGAGTACGTTATTACTCTGTACCTGATGAAGATGAATTACTTAAATTAGTATCAATTACGTCAGTTACTAGTCATTTCAATCGAGAGATTTTTATTAACTGGCGAAAAAAAGTCGGTAATGAAAAGGCAGATCGTATTACAAAGGCTGCAACTACTCGCGGTACAGACTATCATACACTTACAGAACATTTTCTGAAGAATGATAATTTACCAGAGACAAAACCTATCTCTGATTTTCTATTTAAGATTTCTAAATCTAAATTGAAGAACATTGATAATATACACTCACTTGAAGGTTCACTCTATAGCAAACAACTTGGTATAGCAGGAACAGTTGACTGTATCGCAGAGTATAACGGAGAGTTGTCTATAATTGATTTTAAAACATCAGCAAAACCAAAACCCAGAGAGTGGATCGAACATTATTTCGTTCAAGCAATGGCATATGGTTGTATGCTCTACGAATTGACGGGTATATCTGTTAAAAAGTTAGTAATTATCATGTCATGTGAAAACGGAGAATGTGTTGTCTATGAAGAATACGACAAAGGAAAATACATCAAACTACTCGGAGAATATATTAGTAAGTTTGTTCAAGATAAACTGGAGCTCTATGGAACCCAATAAAGAACTTGAGAAGGCCATTGAGAAGAAGTTTCTGACACCTCAGAAGTTTGCTATCGAAATTGAAAAGATAGTTGCAGAAGAACAATTCAATTATATTGATGCAATCTGCCACTATTGCGAAAGTAACAATCTTGAGATAGAATCAGTAACGAAACTCATTTCCAAATCACTCAAGGAAAGACTAAAGTGGGATGCAACTCGTCTCAACTTTATGAAAAAAACAACTCGTGCTAGACTACCCTTATGATGCAAGTATCTAAATCTGAATTAATTCATCATCGGTTACAAGCGATGCTTCGTGAGCATTCATTTTCCGATCTAAAGTATCTTGGTATAAGACCTGATAGTGTTGGTATCGATCAACACTGGTATATGATAGGAGACAACGAAGTCCCTGTTGATGCAATTCAAGAACTAGAAAGTGAAGAGACTGACGATGAAAGTGACACCATTTGAAACATACCAAACCTATCTTTCGATCAAAAATCATTTCTCTAGTCCGAGATATGATTACTTCAAATATGGAGGAAGGTCGAGAGCAAAGATTACTGCCTTCAATAAAAGGAAGGACAAGTATTGGTTTGAAAAAACTTCAAGAAAATATCCTGATAAACAAATCGTTGATTTTCTTGTATCAAACTTTGTGACAGCCAACAACCCATCGAGTTTATGGATAGGTGAAATCATTAATTCTGGTGAGAGAACTTATTCTGATTGGTCACGCAAACAGCAAAGTTTGAGTTACATATTCAAAGAACAGATTACACAATTGTTTGAAGAGTATCAACTTGATGACTTGTTTGAATGCTCAAATGGTCATCCTCCTGTATTGAAAGAGTATTTGGGAGATCATATTGATCTTGAAACGCTTGTAATACTTGAAAAAGTATTTAATTTTCGTAGTGAATTTGACAAAAAACTTGATGACCCTGTGTGGGAAACCGTCAGTATGAAGATAAGGAAATATGATCCTTTCATAAATATAGATGTGTTACAATATAAAAAAGTTCTAAGAGATGTAGTTCATGGGTAATTTTTTTGAGTCAGATATGGTTCGGGATGAGTTAATTGATATCAATCAACTCCAACAAGAAATCTATTCGTCTACAATGAGTTTTCCTAGTATGTCACGTAAGGACAAATTGGTGCACATTGACAAGTTGACAGAATTACTTGAGAAACAAAAAATTATGTATGCAAGGTTATCTTTATCAGATGACCCAGAGGCTAAAGAACTCTTAAACACATTGAAGTCGTCCATCGCGTTGATGGGTTTCCCACCAAACATGGATATGAACTCGTTTTTTGATAATGTATATAAAACAGTTCAAACACTTAGACTGTCTATTGACAAGTAATCAAACTCTGTTATAATATCTAAGTAAATCTACCAAAATCTAAAATTATCCGAGGTAATCCAAATGTCTTTTGCTAATTTAAAAAAGCAATCTAAATTAGGTTCTTTAACCGCTAAGTTGGTTAAGGAAGTGGAGAAGATGAACAGTAACGGTGCATCAGGTGATGACCGTCTCTGGAAATTAGATGTAGATAAGAGTGGTAACGGTTATGCTGTTATTCGCTTTTTACCTGCACCTGAGAATGAAGATCTTCCATTCGTTAAACTTTATTCACATGCGTTTCAAGGGCCCGGTGGATGGTATATCGAAAACAGTTTGACTACATTAGGTCAGAAAGATCCAGTATCAGAGTATAATTCACAGTTGTGGAATAATGGAACTGATGCCGGTAAGGAACTAGCAAGAAAGCAGAAACGCAAGTTGACATACATTTCCAACATCTATGTTGTGAAAGATCCTGCAAATCCTGAGAACGAGGGTAAGACATTCTTGTTCAAGTATGGTAAGAAAATCTTTGACAAACTCACTGCAGCGATGCAACCTGAGTTCGAGGATGAAGAGGCAATCGATCCATTCGATTTCTGGCAGGGTGCTAACTTTAAATTGAAAGCTAAGAATGTTGCTGGATACCGTAATTATGATTCAAGTGAGTTTGCTGCTGTGTCACCATTACTAGATGATGACGATGCAATGGAAGCAATTTGGAAGAAAGAACTATCACTTTCTGAGTTTGTTACTCCTACACAGTTCAAGACTTATGATGAACTTAAGGTTCGTTTAGAGTATGTTCTTGGTAAGAGAGGTGCAAAACCAATTGCTCAAGATGTGGAGGTTGAAGATGAAGAGTTTGAAACAACTCCTGTTGCTGCGACTAGAGAAACAGTCGCTTCTGTAGCATCATCCTCAAGCGAAATTGAAGACGATGATACACTGTCGTATTTTCAAAAACTTGCTGAAGACTAAAATACTGGGAGGGCAACCTCCCTTTTTTTATGGCATGGATATATTTAAGTTCTCTGTCTTGACTGTTTTGTCATCTACAAATTGAGATGACTTACCGTAAACCATTATATCTCTAAAATCATTAATAAATGTTTGTAAATATTCATTCTTAAGAACAAAAATAAATCTTTTATCATCATTCAATCTTGTCTCATGAACATAATTACTAATGCCTGTCCTTACACTTGTTCCTGATTTTGTCATGTATGTGGATAGTGTTTCTTCCCAATATTTGACTGTGAAATCTGAATTAACTCTTTTACCTGCAGGAAGTATCAGATGACCCTCAAGATCACGTATCTCTTTTGTTTCAAAATATCGCACATCGTTTAATTTTTCTCCATACTTATTGAGTGAGTAATCATATATCTCATTACTGTTGAGAGGCCATTCATCACGAATATTTACGATACCCGCACATGTGATTACAACCCAATCTAATGATGCAGAACCATATAAATCCTCTGCAACATTATCAGGTCTTAATCCCATAGGTATCTCATACTTATTGAATACCGTGAACGTATTCTGAAGATCCTCTCTTAATTTTACTCTACGAAAAAAGTTTTTTACATCAATGTACTCAAGTGTAGAATTTTTATCACTTAAAAAAGATGGATATTTTAAATTTGGTAGTTCTCTAAAGTATCCCATTAGAATCCAACTCCACCTGCATCATCATAATCAACATCATAGATTGGTTCTAATTCTTTAAATGATAAATCAAGTTGCATTGATATTGGAGATGCATCATCATAAGTTGCGTAAACACCTTCCCCAGTATAATTCACAGATATATTAGTCAAGAAACACTGTTTAAATTTATGTAAGAATGGATGTTCACCACCGCCTTTCATATAACGTAATTCAAATACATTTGGTGTCTTAAGAAATACTCCTGATCCTCCTAATGATCCTGTATTCTTTGTTTTAGGAGCCATATTTGATTTAAATGATCTTATAATATTTTTACATTCTTGTGCTTCTTCTGGACTCCTTGGTGTCATTTTAAACGAAAAATTGAAACTTCTCAAAGCAGGGCCATTAAAGAGAAGTTCCATGTTTGGGTTAAATATTTGACCTGTTTGCCTTGCCAATAATTGAGCAGCAGATACGTTTGCTCCAAGTGCTCCTAAAGCAGCAGATGTTGCTTTTGCAGAAACAAAATCTGAAGCAGCATCCATCACACTTGCATCTGTCCCTATCGCATTTTTCATTTGTTGAGACATTTTACCTTTTGCTGCTTCCACACCAGCTTTGTCTTTGCCTAACATTCCTGATATTATTTCACCACCACCTTCAATTCCTGCTCCAATCACACCTGCAGCAGCACCCATAAGAGTATTCATTTTACTTTCACCATAATCTACAGCATTACCGTCTTGAATATTTGATGGCATCTGAAGTATAATGCTTCCTAAATTATTTTTTGCTTTATCTTTTGTTCCTTGTGGCCCTATGCGACGAGATCCGGGTTGACCAACTAAACTTCCACCAGAGACTTGTTTTGTAGGTTGATACTCTACAATGGTGAATTGTAAATAATCAGTTGTTTCTGTTAAGGCTTCGAGTGGATAGCGAAATCCACCTGATTTGAATAATTTTTTTATTACATTTCCAGAAGAACTAGAAGAATTATTGAAAGCATTAGATTTTTGTCTTAATTGATTTGCTCTCGATGCTTGGAGCATCGCAATAATTTCTTCAGCTTGATTTGGATTAGCTTTTCTAATCCTTTCTTCTATCGTGTTTATTTCTTCTTTACTATATTGTGCCATATCTATTTTTTTAACTATTTAGACGCATTCTACCGAAAGGAAGTGCTTGTAGGTCTTTTATCTCTTCGGGAAACACACGATATGTGCTTCCTGATACATTTGAGAATGAATATGAACGTGCTTCTCCATGATGAAAATTAGTTCCACGAAAACCCCAAGAATAAACATCTGTGACTGCAACAAGAGGATTAGCATCATATCTGCCATTTGATGATGGTTGATATGAGAAAAGAAAAAATTGTCCTGCTTGAGGAGTAGAAATTGAGTCACTCACTACTTGAGTAATTTGTGACATTAATTCATCTGGATCTTCGATCCCGATTAAACGGTCTAATACTGGGCTGATACGATTCATTTGATTCCTAGTTCATCCTCTGTCATTACCTTGAATTCATATAATCTATCTTTACAATATTCAGATGCTGCTTTCCATTTTGCTTGATTACGAGCATATTCATAAGTTTCATAAAGATAGTTCTTAGTTTGTCTTTTTGGTTTCTTAGGAGGTTTGAGTTGTTTTTTGGGTTTGACTTCGATAATATATTTTTTTATTTTACCGGTAGTCTCTTTTAATTTAACATAAAAATCAGGAAAATACCTATGAACTCTATTATCAATCGGAGATCGGTACGGAATTGAAATTTCTTCACTTCCCCATTCAAGAATATTTTCATTTAAATCACAATAAACCATGAACTTTCGCTCCCAAAGTGACCGATAAATGATGTTTGATGGGTTTCCTTTGTACTTTCGCGGGTATGATGGTTGATATCTCCCTTTATATGACATAAATATATAAAAACAAAGTCATAAAGGTATTTAGTGTGTCATTAGTATCAAAAATCACCATGACTGATGCCAAAGTCAAATTTGGCAAACTGTCGTTGAATAATCAATATCAAGTTCACTTCGCTGGTTTTAATACAAGTGTTGTTAATTACATAAGGAATAATTTAGGAATCACCAATGCAGATGATTTCATATCGCGTGAGATGGGAATCTTATGTTTTGACGCATCACTTCCAGCTAGTGCATTAGCGACTGCAGAAGTCAAGGATAATTTTATGGGTGTCCCTCAAGAGTTCGCACATTCAAGATTATATACAGATATTGATTTTTCTTTTTATGTCGATCAGGACTACACATTATTAAGAATATTTGAGGGATGGATGGATTACATAACAAGTGGTGCAGAGGGTGAGGTTGGTGATTTACAAAAACCATTTTATCGTAGGATGAGATATCCAGATACTTATAAAGTATCATCCATGTACATATCAAAGTTTGAAAAAAATCTTGATCGAGCACTCTCTTATCAGTTTATAAATGCTTTCCCAAAGTCAATCACACCGATACCAGTCACTTATGGTAATGCAGATATATTGAAAGTATCAGTAAGTTTCAATTATGACAGGTATGTATGTAATCGAAAGAGAAGAAAACCAAGTATTCTATCTACTGGTCTGGATTTGTTTAACGCATTTAGATAATGTGGACATATATAAAAAAATGTTGTATAATGTAATATAAATAAATTACTGAATAAAATATTATGCCTTTACCTAAGATTAATACTCCTACATATGAGTTGACTCTTCCTTCTAATAAAAAGAAAATTAGATATCGCCCATTTTTGGTTCGTGAAGAGAAGATATTAGTTCTTGCTTTAGAATCAGAAGATCAAAAACAAATTACTGATGCGATCATTCAAATTATTGGTGATTGTCTAATTACAAAAAATGTAGATGTAACTAAGTTACCTACTTTTGATATTGAATACCTTTTCTTAAATGTTAGATCCAAATCAGTTGGTGAAACAGTTCAAGTAAATGTGACATGCCCTGATGATGGTAAAACAACAGTTGAAACATCTATCAACATTGATGATATCAAAGTTAAGAAGAATAAAGATCATAAGTTAATTATAAAACTTGATGATAAGTATTCTATGAAATTAAAGTATCCGACTCTAGATCAATTTATTGAGAATAATTTTGATTTTGAAATGGCTGAACCAAAAGAATCTGTGTCAGCAGCGATGAATATGTTATCAACATGTATTGATATGATCTATGATAATGAGGAAAGTTGGGATGCTGCTGAAAGCACGAAGGAAGAACTTGACGAATTTATTGATCAACTTAACACTAAACAATTCTCAATGGTCGAGGAATTTTTTAGAACAATGCCTAAATTAAGTCATAATATTAAGGTTTTAAATCCGAAAACTAAAGTTGAATCTGAAGTTGTATTGGAGGGTCTGGCAAGTTTTTTCAGTTAGGTATGGCTCATATGAGTCTTGAGTCATACTATAAAGTTAACTTTGCCTTGATTCAGCATCATAAATACTCTTTGACAGAGATAGAGAATATGATGCCTTGGGAACGAGATGTGTATGTGACTCTGTTGAAACAATATATTGAAGAAGAAAACATCAAAGCACAACAACGTAGATCATAATGGCATTACCCGCAATTGCTGCTACTGTAGGAAAAAAAGTCGCTAAGAAGGCGGTGAAGGCTGGTGGTGAAAAGGTGAAGAAAAAGGCGAAGATGAAAGTCAGTAAAGTTTCTGACATGGTAAATGAAAAGGTACAAGATAAATTAGGTGTAGAAGATGGTAAAATCAAAAAAAGAAGAGGAAGACCAAAAAAATTTCAGACACTTGCTGAAGTAGAGGCAGATATTAATTTAAGAGAACTAAAAAAGGCACAAGCTAAATTAAAAAAAGAGCAGGAAAAAAACAAGGAGTTAAAAAAAGCAAAAATTCAACCAGCAAAATTAGTTGCACCACCTGAAGCTGGATTAGTAAAACTAGAAGAGAAGGTAAAGATAAATGCTGAAAAGATTACAATTATTAAAGAGATACAAAAAATACATAGAACTAATCATCAAAAAGAAAAATCAGAGATAGCAGAAATTAATAATGTATTATCAGGCATTGCTGATTTTATAAAAGCAGATTATGAGTCAAGAGTTAGTGATGCAGATAATCAAAATCAACAAGCAAGAGAAGACGCAGCAAAAGAAGAACAGTCTCAAAAAGAAAAAGGTTTAGAAGCGTCTGGAAAGAAAGCAAATGATAAAGTTGGTAAAACAGCAAGTGGTATTATTTCTCCTGTAAAAGGTGTTTTCCAAAGATTGATGGATGCTGTTACCGCGATAGGTTTAGGCATTGTTGGAAGTGCTGCATTTAAATTTTTAGCAAAACCAGAAATTTTTGAAAAATTAACTGGTGCATTTGATTTCATAGCAAAACATTTTGAATGGGTTATGGGTGCACTAGGTGCAATCGCTTTAATTGGTATTATTGGCCCGATCGTTGCTGTTGCATCCGCAATTGGAACAGTAATTGGTGCGATAGCAGCTGCTGCGGCTATTGTTGCTAAGATTGCTCTAATAATTGGGGGTATAGTATTATTGATAAAAGGTGCTACTGATGTATTTAAATGGTTGCGTGGTGATATGCTTGGTGACTCAAAAGTGTCAGATGCAAGAAAAGAAAATAGAGAACTAATGAAGGAACAAGGTGTTGAGAAGGCACACATTAGTGGTATTTTTGGTGAGAGATATCGTGTAGAACGTGAAGGTGAGATGGTAAAATTGAAGTATAGTGAACTCACACCAGATGAACAAGCGATTGTTGACCAGTTCAAGGCAAGAGATCAAGAGATCAAAGATCTTACTGCTGAAAGGAATGCAGAGAAAAAATCAGAGAGAAAGAGAATAAAAAAAGAAAGGAAGGAATCTGATGAACATGCAGAACTCAAAGCAATGCCAAGAGGAAAGGAAAGAGGTGAATTATTTGATGCTTTCCATAAAGAGACAAATAGATTAGTAAAAGAAAGGCATGCTGAGATTGAAGAAGAATTTGAAAAAAAATTAAATTATAGAAAAATAGGTGGAGATGCTTCTGGATTAACTTTGGTTGGTGAAGAGGGCCCAGAGATTGTAGATTTCAAAACTGCCGTAAATGTGGTGCCCTCACATAGGACTCAAGAAACACTTCAAACATTAGGGCAAAGTGGTGGAACTAAAATTGTTGCAATGGATCTACCACCAATTAAAGCTCCGACACCAGAGGTTAACGTTGGATCTTCACCTGCCACAGAGACAGAGGAAATTCCCTCAGTAAATCCTTTTAACAATTATATGGTTCTCACTCCTGAAATATTGAGGTTTAATTAATGTCATCAACATCTGAATTAAAGAAGGTAAAACTGAATATCACTAATATTAAAAGCGTTTTACTTGATGGTAAAAAAGCTGTGGATGAGAAAAAGAAGGAACGTGAAGATTTTTTGACCAAATTAGAGGAAGATAGAAAACAAAGAAAAGAAGAGAAGGGTCTTGAAAAACCAATTGATCCAAATAAGAAGAAACCTGATCTAAAATCTCCTGTCAAGTCATCAATGGGATTGATGGATCGTATTTTTACTTTTGTGGGTGCGATTGTAGGTGGTATCGTTGTAAAGGCACTACCAGAAATAATAGATACATTTAAAAAACTATTTGAAAAAGTAAAACCATTTTTTGATAAATTAGTTGAATTTTTTAGTCCAGTATTTGCCTCTATTGGAAAATTGTTTGAAGGTAAAGATTCATATGAGTCTGAGAAGGAAAAAGTTAATGAAGATGTTGATAAGGCACAACTCTCAGGTAAAGAAATAGACAATCAAGTTGGTGAATTAAATAAGGCAAGTGATGATATTGTAAATGAAAACAAAGGATTAGCAGAGAACTCTAATGCTTTAGGTGGTGAAGAGAAGGGATTGTTAAAAGATCGAGAACAGAAAAAAGAAGAAAAGGATGAAGATAAAGATGATGATAATAATGATTCTACAAAGGTTGAATCTAATGAAAATATAACAGTAGAAAATCTTGGGCCAACTCCTGCATCTGTAGTTACCAAAATGGTTGATGGAGAGGAAGTGGTTGTGACTGATATGGATGAATCGCTTAAAATACAGAATGATGCGAGAAATATGTTGAAAAATGCTGTCAGTGGTGATGGAGAGAAAGTGGCATCATCAACAGAAATATCAGGTGCTACAAATATCATTGTTCCACCTGTAATGCCTGTAAAAGAGAACTTTCCCAGAACAAAACAAGGAAGAAGAAATTTTAGAAATGCGTACAAGCAATATGTTATTGAAATGAAAGAATATAATGAAACACAAAAAAATCTTATAAAACCAAGTGAAAATAATAAGAACGGACTTAAAGCGTTAAATACTACTGAAGGACTTACCAATGAAAATGGCACAGGTAATAACACCATTATAGTTCAAAGACAAATTGTAGAAGTACCAATTAAAATTCCCGTAAACGTATAATGTCACAAAAAGCATCATCTCCAGCGATTTATGAGGTTCTTACAATAAGTAAGAATGGTAAAGAAGAAGTTTTAGTGGCTAAAACTGTTAACTTCAATTACTATGAGAGTTTGTATTCCCCTGTGATAACTGCTAACATGGTGTTTCTTGACGCTGGTGGATCGACTCCTGATGATAAAGAAAATCTTACAAGTATAAAAGATGGTTTACCCATAACTGCTCTTGAAGATGTAAAGGTAAAAATTGCAACTAAATTTGGAACACTTGATTTCACCAAAGACGCATTCAAAGTAGTGAGTTCACCAATTATGCATCAAGAATCAAATCGTCAGACTGTATTATTAAATCTTGTCAATCAAAAAGAAATACTTAATTCTGAAATACCAGTATTTGATAGATTCGTTGGTAAAATTAGTGATACTGTAAAGAAAATACTTCAACAAAAATTGCAACTTTCCAACGATAAAATAGAAGTAGAGTCAACAAAAAATTCATATGGTATTACAGGAAAAGGAAGAGGTGCATTGAATATAATTCTTGATTTGTGTCGTAGATCAGTTCCTGTAAAAGGAGATGCCGGATATTTTTTCTATCAAACACAAGATGGATTTAAATTTAAATCAATAAATTCTTTATTATCACAAGAACCAAAACAAAAGTATATTTACTCTGGTGCATTAAGAGATAATTTAGAAAATAGTGATAATGACTTCAAAGTTCTTTTGCCTCCAAGTATAAGTAAGGATCAAGACATCACAAAAGCCCTTAAAAATGGTACATATGTAAATCGGAATGTATTTTTTAACCCACAAACCTTTGAGCATAGTGAAATAGTTTTCAGTGTTGGTAAAGATGGGGTGAAGAAAACTTTAGGTGGAGATTTACCAGTCAAACCTCAAGATGTGAAGGGATTTACAAAAACCAACCACCACATACTTGATATTGGGTCTTTTGAGACACAAAATCAAAATCCTAATAATGATCCAAGAGAGTGGCAAGCATCATCTCAGATGAGGTACAATTTACTTCATTCAATTGTTTTAAGAATACAAGTTCCTTGTAATACTGAATTAAGAGCTGGTGATGTAATCTCCTTGGAGATTGAGTCTCAACAAGAGGATAAAGTTGAATCACCTACAGACGAACAACAAAGTGGTAATTATCTTATCATGCATCTTTGTCATCACTTTGATACAACAAGATCATTTACATCTCTTACACTTGTTCGTGATTCTTATGGAATTAGGAGGACAAAGGACTGATGAAAGAAGAATTATTCGATAGTTTTTTTAAAGAGGGAGCAGAGTTTTGGATTGGAAAAGTTGTAGCAATTGATGCTCAGAAAACAAATGCACAGGGATTTAGTTGGGGTTGGAGATATAAAGTCCGTATCTTTGGAACCTATTCCAATAGTGATAATATAGAAGATAAAGATTGTCATACAGCAATGGTGATGCTTGGTGTTACAGATGGAAGTGGTGGTGGAGGTAGAACTAGAGCAGTTCGCATCACTCAACACGATATTGTTTTTGGATTGTTTATGGCTCCCGACCAAAATTTTCCTGTGATCATGGGTGTTTTAGGTAGAACTAGAAAAACACGGAACTTTGGTGGTAAGTTTGGTATTCTCTCTGGATTTACAAAATTCCTAAAGAGAGGACTAACTGAAAACCAAGAGTTTAACGAGTGTGATTCAGTTGCTATTCCAAAAGTTGTTGAAAATTCCACTAACGGTTCAGGGAGAGGAAGAAGAGTGAATCAAACTCAATTAGAGCAAAT
>VTLG01015943.1_pt1 | contig 13929 bp, 14 predicted proteins | sample 4694571 | NCBI WGS metagenome assembly VTLG01 (sample SAMN12604809, study PRJNA352737) | marine metagenome | biome: ENVO:00000447; feature: ENVO:00000209|ENVO:00000569|ENVO:01000036; material: ENVO:00002151; isolation source: viral sequences binned using virsorter ...
ACGACCGTTGCTCGGCTTTGTCTACAGCTTTGGCAAGAGCGCCGACAGCTTCTTTAACTATCTTGACCATCAGCCGCCTCCGTATTTGTTTGTGCAGCGCCAGTGTCTAACAGCGTCAAGCCCCCAAGTGACAGCAACGGTATCGACCCCTGCATAAACTTTTTGAAGACCTCATCTTTTGGCTGATTCAAGGCTTGGGCCGTAACGTCAACCCGCTCATCAATTAGCTCAACAATGGTTTTAGGAGCTGACCCAAGGCCAGTTTTGTCACCGTTTGCAAACCATGACAAAGATTGTGCTTCGGCTGGCTCAACGCCTAGCCTTTCTGCTACCTTTTTATAGATGTCACTAAAAACTGCATATTCTGTTTGGACATCTTTGCCGTCAATTTTCTGCGAACCAAGCGTGTCAGCAATCATTGTTGCGACATTTAAACTTGATGGGTCTTTTTGATAATTGTTTTGATTTTGCTGTCGGACCTCAGGTGCGCTCATTGTTTTAGTTTGTTTTCCCCCAATGAAACCAAGCGGAACGGAACCCGGCTCAATTTCGTTCATTGCGCTGAACACAGCTCGAATAGCGTGTGTGTCGGCTGTAACACCAGATAGGTTGCCGGAGACATTTTCAACAAATGTTGCTGGCTTTGGATTGGTGTCAAAATTGAAACCTTCAGCCGCCGCCGCGTCTATCAATTTGAGATGCAGCCCCCCAGGGTTTATCATCATGGGATAACCCTTTTCGTTAACACCTCCGCTACCAACACCGATAATATCGGTGGGACGCAGCCCAGCTTTTTGCTTTGCGGTTACTAGACTGGCACTTCTTAGATTTGGCTCTGTTTCAGTCTTCGGGCTGGTGGCCGCATAATTTTCTGCAAACTTGCGAAGCTGCGCTCTGGCTGTGCTTTCTGGAATACCAAGCGACACAGCTTTGTCAATGATAGGCCCAGTATGATAAAAGAACTGGACGTTTGTCCCAACAAACGGTCGCGCTCTTTCTGCTAGAACATCTGCTATCTGGTCTGACATTTCTATAACTTTAGCAGCGCGGTTAAACTTTGGCAGAGTCTTACCTTCTGGCGCTCTTGGAACCGGCACCTCTTTTTGTTCTGGAATATTTTTTTGATAATCTAGCTCAAAAAGTGGCTGGTCTGTCCGAGGCTTTAACCTTTTAGCTACCGGCATTTCCATTTGTTGAGCGCGTAAATCAAGAACCGTTTTTATTTCTTCCGTTGATGGCCTCACACTGCGTCCAATCATTGACAATGTTTCGTCAATGGCTGGCATAGGGTCAGCCCCAGCAGTCAGCGTCACCCCGGTATCAGCCGCACGGTCGGCAATCCGAGCATCAGCCGCTTGTCCCGCTTTGACCACGCCCTCTTTGATTGCGTCCTTACCAGTCGCCAATGCAACCCCAGCTCCGGGGATTGACAAAAATGAGCCGGTCTCTGCTGCGTCGAGCATCATCTGCTTGTCAGACTGACTCAGGTCAGCATTGTTCACAAAGTCCCTGTAAAGGCCGAGGAAGCGTTCTGAGCCGATTGTCTCAGATATCTTGCTCATAGTTTCTACTGCGGCCTCCATGCGACTCTTATCGCCGGGAAACAGTGCGCTAGCCAAGCCACCTATAAGAGACCCAGCATCACCAAGAAAACCAGCAACACCAGCCGCTGTGCCAACCGCCATACTGCCAGCAGCTTGCGACAAGTCCCCCAATGCTTCGCCGGTACGCTCCATGACTGTGCCGGTATATTCTTTGCGAGGGGCATCACCGCCAGGGTAGAAGGCTTGACCTTGTACTGGCTGGGGTCCGTCTTCATTTGCAATTCTTTGCATGTCCTGTGTGACAGACATAATTTCACTCAGTGTCGCGCCTTGTTCGTTGATGACCACCTCGTAGTCCTCAGATTTGCGGAGCTGATGCGACTGTGTTCTGGCGTCTAAAACATTCATTGGTCTTGCGCTTCCAAAGCTCTTTCGAGGCTTTTGATTTGCGAGTTGATGAAGTTTGTCGGGTTTGCACCTTTTTCTGTTCTCATCTTTGCGGGTAATTCAATACGTTTATTTTTTAAGGCCTTGTAGAAATTCAAAGCGCCTATAAAATCTTGCTCTTCAAAAACACTTACATCTTGTAATTGATTCAGTTTTGAAACAACTTGTTTGCCGCTGCGTATGGTCAGCTTTGTTAAGGCATCCTCAAACTCTGTTCCCATTTCTTGCATGACTTCATCAGCAATTGCTTGCCCGTCAAACGACAGACCCTCGCTCTGTGCTTTGTCGTATCGCGCTTTTACCTTGCCTGTTATTTTGGCTAATAGTTGCACCTTTTTAAAGTTTGGGTCATCTGCTGAAAGAGCCTGTATTTCTTGCGGCAACTCCAACTCGCCTCTGATGACGGCCAGTGCAGTCCTCATTTCAGCTTCCTCAAAGGTGGCTGCATCTTTTCTGAACTTTTCAAGGTCTTTGTTAGACAAGCCATCAAGATTTGATTCAACATCAGAAAAGGTGATGTTTGGCCCTAGCTCCGTTAACTTGTTTGTAACATCTCGGTCAGAGGTTGTGCGCCTGCCGCCAGCTTCGTTATATTTAATTTGTAGTTCTGCTGCTTTTTCTGCGTCTGTTATTCTTAGAGCTGCAATAGCAGCATCAAATTTAGCGGTATCGCCAGCCGCCATGTGAAGAAGAGCGTTGCCAATATGTATCTTTTCATCTTTTTCAGCTTGCTCGTTTGCACCTTCCTGTTCATCTTCTTCGAACTTTAGTTGAGCTATACGCTCATCACGCAGACCCTTGGCTATGTCAGTGTTGGACATGCCTTGTTTTTTTAAGACTGTGATGGCGTTTTTGACGCTATCGCCAAAACCTGACACCACACCTTTTTGAATGTTCTTGATAGACTTAGACGGGCTACCGCTTTGCAGGATGGTGTCGTCCAGAATCTGCAACGCGGCGGTCTTGTTTTTGTCATCCATGCCGTCAAGAAATGTTTTAAGAGCGCTACCGGTCATAAAGGTTACTGCTTTGTTTTTTGCCTCTTGCGTTCTTTTATTCAGAGCGTCAATACCGTTTGGCAACCGCAGTATTTTTGCGACGTTTGACACGCTGTATTCTTGTTCGTGAGTCGCTCTAAAGTTAGTCTCCAGCCGCTTGTTTTCTACTTTGACATATTCCTCAAGATAAGCTGCATAGCTGCTATGATTTGTTATGGCTTGCTTTGCGCGAAACTCTCGGGCAAGTGCAGGGCTTGTCTCGTCAAGCACACCTCCATAACCGGCAGCAACCTCATCAAGTTTGTCAGCCAAAGCACCGGGACTGAAGTCTGTAATGCCAAAATCACGTTCTGCTGCGTCCCTAAACTGCTGGCTTTGCCCGTACTCTGTCAGAGATTGCTCATACAGTGTGGTCAGGGTCGTGGCTTGATTTGATGCAAGAGCGCTGATTTCATCCCCCGCTATCGACAATGCAGCCCGTCTGGCACTACGACCAAATACGCTACTATCATCGCCCGGCAGCTCCAGCTCTTCGCCGGCAACAAAAGCATCGTTGATTTGTTGCTGCGTCGGCGCGTTCAAAGCACCGTATTCAGCGCCCTCTATCCTGGCCTTGTCCTCGGCCATTGACATAACAAAGTTGGACAGTCTGTTCAGGTTGTTGGCAAGCTGGTTACGACCACGCGCTATCTCCTGTTCAGCGGCAAAGTTCACCCGTGGCACACGTAGCTGCTGATTTGAACCGCGTAATCTTACTTGCTCTGCCATTATCGTGGTTTCCTAAACTCCGTAGAATGTGCCGGAATAAAATTGTTGCCCACCTGATTGGGAAACCCTTGCGGTGGTTGCCGCTGTTGTAGTCGCGGCGGTAGTTGTAGCGGTAGTCCCGGTCGCGCCACCCGTAAACAAACCCGTAAAACCTGTGGTTCCATAGAGTTGACCCGCTGATGCCACGCCCATACCCAAGGTAGCAATAGCGCCAAGCCGCGCTGTCTGCCGGGCTGACTGACCAGCGACTCGCAAGTTTGCCGCCTGATACTTAGCCATCTTGGTTGCGATGCTGGCGTTGTCTCTGGCTATGGTAAACTCATTGACGCCGTCACGCATGTTGAGTCTGGCTATCAAATCAGACGATGACCCGCTTGATAGAGGGTCAAGGTTGCCAGCCGCGCCTCGTGCAATGTTAGCAGCCAGTACCTTTTCGAGATTCTGCAACGCTGTTACGCCCTGCTTTTTATACTCCAGCGCCTGCACACTGCCCTGTATTTCAGCCTGCCGGGCTTGTGCGTTATAGGCGTCTTGCTGTGCCTTTCCCGCGTCAAGCTGCGCTTTGGCAGATAATGCTGTTGCACCTATAGCGATGGCTGCTAGAGCTGGTCCACTCATTGTCCTACACTCACTTTATAATCCATTGCCAACACCGTGAAAAATACCGGCTTTGACTGTGAAATTGTTATTTGTGCATCCCGGCTATAGCCCAAAAACCCTTGCGTTTTCTTGACGCCGGTGAAGGTTGACACGCCGCCAGCTCCCGACAGTGGCAGGCTTTGCAGCGGTATCTCACGCCCATTCAGCGTGATGTTCTGGCTGCGATGCAATATTGGCGATACCTCAAGTATCCGGCGGCGCTGACTTTGTACCGACCCGCTGGACAGTCTAGGCTCAAATGGCTGGGTCTTGACCGTGACCGTGTAGGCTAGCCCGACCTCGGCATAACTGGTCGGCGTACCGCCCAGCGTCACCTGACCGCTGCTGACAGTCTGGTCAGTGTCCACAATGTCATCGCGCACGATGTTGACTGTCTTACCCTCAAGGTGCGACAAGCTGCCGGCTGTGGCACTGCCGGGCAGGGACTGGTCAGGCGAAGACGCACCAGCAAAATACTGTATTGATGCATCAGTTGTACGGTCAGTATCAAATATCTCAACATAGTACTTGGTTGCGCTGTTGACCGTGCGTTTCACGACACAGTAAATTGTATCTAAATCAACTCCTACATCGACGAAGTTACCGTCAGTGGTAAAGGTTGAGGCTGCTACAATCTGTTGAGGGCGGTTCAGCGTAAATGCCGCCATTGTCCCCGCAAAGCCCGTACTGTCGGCTCTGTAGCCCGTTGTCGAGGTTCCGTTGACAATCAGCAGTAAATCACCCTCGGTTGTGTCTGTGGCCGGTCTAAGCGCCATACGCAGCGGGTCAACGATAAGATGGGAACTAAGCAAGCTGATATTGTTAGCGACATAGGACAACTCAACATCACTAAACAGCATTTCACGCAATGCCTTGCCCTGGCGCTGGATAAACAACGTGCCGCCTTCGGCTGACTGTGGTCGCAGACCAACCTTACTGCCGCGCCGGGTCGCTGACTTGATAGTGATATTGGCCGGTGTGATAGGGTCTAGGTCAGCCTGGGGGACGAAGAACTCAGCCCCGGTGGTGAATATCTGCAAGTCTCTGCCAGACCTGATGCCGGTGATAGCGTTGACCGTATCAGTGTTAAGTGTGGCAAGTATCGCATCATCATCCAGAGCCTCGGCTGCTTTGAAATTGAAAAAGTCATTTACTTTGCTACCAAACAGGGTATTGACCAGACTTGCACTGCCGCCAAAATATAAGCGCCCCTCATGGAAAGAACAGGTACGAGGCCAGCCTCTGGTATTCGACCATGCATCTTCGTAGCCCGACTCAATTTCATAGTCCCCGGAAGCAATTGCATCGGTTGAAAAAAACGGAATCTCTGCAATCGTCAGCACTTCGGTCGCGCTGTTACGCTGAATAATCCGCGCCCTGCCAAATCCATTGGTAACGTTGATAAACTGGTCTACCATATCAGCGGTGAAGATGCTGCCGGACGCAGTCACCTTGACCGTGCCATCAACCGCGTCCGGGGTAATCGTGCCGGACGGCGTAGCGGTCGAGAGCGTAAAGGCCACCTTGGGGACTGTCAGGGTCAGTGCAGACGCTGTCCAGCTTGTGTTGTTGGCCCCGCGCACGATTTTGAACGGTGCAAAATTCTCATGCACGATGATTAGCGTGTCAGCACTCTGCGTGAAATACAGCTTCTGCATATCAAAGTTGCTGACCTCATAGAGAGTGCCAACACTGTAATCCAGGTAATCATTGCCCGACCCGTTGATATTGGTCAGCAAACTGCCAGCCGCAAAAAACCTGAACCTGATGGTGCTGGTGGTATTCTGTGCAGATGCCAGTATCATAAAATTCTGGGTGGTTGAAAACTCAAACGGTATCAGAGCCGTTCCATTTGCCGCATTGTCACTCGTTGCATCAAGAACAAACCTCAAGCCGGGGCGGCGGGAGAAACCGCCCTGCGGCTCGAAGACAACATTGCTGGCTAAATCGACCGAGCTGTAATATTGCGACAGGTCAATCCGGCCACGCAGCAACGGGTCCAGCTCACCAACAGTAAAGCTCGATTGATATTGCTGTATCCGGCTCATCTGACATCCGTAAGTAAATAGTCACCGACAACCGAAGGCGTCTGGCCTCCGGCATCTATGTTGGCGGCCTGTCTGAAATACCCGCCTCTAAAACCTTCTGCCGCTGTGCCAAGTGCGATAGCACGCCAGTATTCAGACTTCTGGGTTTGGTCGGTTATCACTTCGGCTATGTGCCAGGCCATCTGATAGGCAAGCAATGTAACGAAATAGGTGGGCATGTTGCCCTCTGATACGGCTCGTTGATAATCAATATGGATTTCTGTTGCGTCCGTCAGAAGCACCGTACCGCCTGCTGATGACTGGCCTATCTCCCATATTTTGAAGAGGGCAGCGCCAGCCGCTGAACTGGTGCGAACGGCGCGAGGCACACCCAATACCATGTCGTTGGGCAGCAGAAACTGATTGTCATATTCGTTCGCCGGGCTGGTGGTATCTTTTACCAGTTCTGTTTTTGCAACAGTAAAGCTCCAGGGGTACATGCCAAAGGTGGTGAGCTTGACTTCGTTGTATATAGTCGAGCAAGCCTGTGCCGCCGGTGTACCGTCAGAAAATGAAGTGATTGCATCCGAACCTAGAAGCAATAAAGCCTTGTTGCAGATGCTGACATCGGTATCACCAACAGCCATGAATTACCTCCGGTTAGGGGATTGGCAGAGAGGTGTTTCGGATTGACCCCTCTGCCAAACTTGTTAGTCGCTATCAGTCTGGCTGATGCTGGTGCCATCGGATACGTCAACCACGCCTGATGCATTAGATACAACAGTGTGGATTGATGACGCCAAGGTGCCGCCGGTTGATGTCACAGAAATGATAACATCGCCAACTGACACATCGTCAGACACATCATTGAAATAACCAGCTCCGTCCACAGTTCCGACCGCGTCGGTCGTTGTGTAGGTGAATAGCTGGGGTGCGGTGCCTTTTTTAGACTGACCGCCGATTGGGTTCCAACCCGCTCTTGCAAATGCCATCTGTCAGTCCTCCTATGACTCGTCCATTACGACATCGACAATGCCGTCAACATCAATCGCTACCGCGCCCATCGACAACATAGCTGTAATCAGGAAGCTAGTTTTCTCAGGCACATAGTTGATTTCTGTTTTCGGTGCGATGCCTACGGCCACACCGATAGCAGAGCGATGGAACGCAAAGCCGGTGCGGTCATTGGTTGCTAGTGGTAAACCACCTTCATCCCGGTCACCCACAATATGGAACTGAAAGCCCATCATTGTGTTGATGTTGCCTTGAACCAGTGCTTGGATTGTTTGAAAGTCACTGGATATGGCTCTCTCATCACCGAGTAATCCAGCCAGGTTGTTGGCATGAATCACAAAGTGCCGGTCAGTAGCTGGCACGTTCTTCGCGTCTAAGGCTTTCTTGGCGGCGATAACTTTACCAATATTTAAGTTCGACGAAGAAGCAGAGCCACTGGTAACAACAGTCTTGGCAACGCTTGAGCCAGCAGATGCAGTATTAAGCGCATCAATAATTATCTGGTCTTCGCGTCGGCCAATCGCGTTACCCACGACCTGTGCCAGTTCTTGCCTCTCATCAAAGTTGACCTTTTGCTGGTCGAACACATCAGAGTATTCCGCAGCCACGAAATTAGTAAGGCTACAGGAAACCTGGCTAAAACTAGCGTTGATAGGCACGACATCGGTGGCGGGAGTACGCACAGAAGCTGTGCCTTTACCCACCTTCGGGAACTTGACGGTATCACCGACAACACCCGTGCGCGTCCGGGCAGCTCCACGAAGCACGGCAGAAGACTGGTAAGCCTGATGCACTTCTGCTTCAAATAGCTGAACAAACGCTGGAGATAGATTCGTTGACATGTTTGTCACTCCTCAATTTGAACACACAAAACTTGCGCCTTGCGGGTTATCGGGGAGTCCCCGGCCCTGGCTACGCGAACGTCGCGCACGGTGTATTTCTACACGCCAGACCGGCCCTTACGGGTTATCAGTCTTTTTGAACATATACTACAAGCTGTAGCTTGTAAACAGTCCAAACACATCATCTGGACTGTGTACAGTTTAGCCATAGCGTTTTTCAAACCTTTGCTCCACCTGACGCCTGAAGTTTGCATCATTGCGGTAGCGCGGGTCAGCAATCAGTGTTTGCATTTCAGCGTCGAACTCGGCCTTGCTTTGCCCGGCTTCGGCAACATCTGCTATTGGCAGCTTTGACAAATCACCCGTCATCTGACGGACTTTCTGCATCATCCGCTGACCCAAAGCCGTGCCGCCCCAGATGTTCAGCTCTTCACGCTCTTCATCTGATATCACGCCTTTTCGCAGCATACCGTCTGCCCATTCGATATTTGACTGGATGATTGCATCAGCGTTAGCGCCAAGCGCCTGCTTTTCAGCTTCCAGGTTGGCTTTCATTTCAATGCCAGCTTCACCAGAAATCACCGTAATGGTTTCTGCCAGCTCGGAAAACGCCGCCTGATTGATGCCGTGCTTTCTGGCCCACTCAAGATATCCTTCAACCACAGGGTCATCTGTCTCATAGCCAGCGTCGGTCAACACCGACATATCGTAGTTGCCATCTTCGGGAGCCTTATGGTCCCCGTGGTGAAACTTTTTTTCGAGTTCAAGATTGCTTTTGACCAGCCCCTCTATGTCCGGGCCTTCTTTCTCGTCCCAGTGCTTCGCCGGGAACCAGTCTGGCCTTTCGTAGATTTCGTCCTCATCCTCCCCCTCAACCGGCTGGGCGTCCTCCGCAAGGTGAGGGATGCTCGACTGCTCGTCGTCATTTGCTGTATCCTCCGCTTGAGCTGCGGCGGCCATCAATCCATCAGGAGCCGGTGTTTCTTCCGGTTGTTCCTGCGCTTGCTGGTTATCGTCAACTTGGCTCATTTGCTCGTTTTATCCTCTGTTCTATGTCCCGCACTATTGAGTTCTGACCCTCCCGTGCGAAACCAAAGGACGGGTCAGCGCCCGGCACCCATGCCGGTTGTTCAATCGTGATGGCCCGTAAATGCTCCAGAACTTTCTTGCCTGCCTCGGTTTCAAAACAGCGTTTGAAATTGATATCGAGGCTGCGTTGTAGGTCAATATTCTGTAGCCTGATGGGTTCACCTGTTGCATCGACGCCATCCCAGCCGGGAGCATTGATGCTCTGTATCTTTTCTGCTTGTGACATTACTCAGCCGCTTGTTGTTCTTGTTGTGGTGGTGGTGCTGCCATGCCTTGTGCCTGCATGGCAGCTTGTGCCGCTTGTATCATTTGCTGCTGTATTTCAGCGCGTTGTTGCGGAGTAGTGCGAAGGCTTGCCGGAATGCCGAGCTGATCAGCGATGTAATCACCAACCGCCTCCATGTTCAGCAACATCTGCCCTTGCGGCCCGAGGCTCTGGCTGACCTGCATAAACTGCATGACCTCGCCAACTTTCTCCATATTGTTAGCCATCGCCAGCGGAGATATCGGTGTAACTTCTACCTCCAGACCATTTACTTTCAACGGTAAATCAATCTTACCCATTTCATCCATCAGTTCCAACGTGCGCCGCACAATCGGAAACATTGTCTCAGATATAAGCCTGCCAAACGCTGACCCAAGGTTCTGGGACAGCTCAGTCAGCTTGGCATTGATTTCTGTAGCTGACCGGGCGCTCATGTTCTCCGGGGTCAGGCTTTCATCAAGCAGAGTTTTTTTGATGTTGGTGCGAAGGTCGTTCGCCACAATCTGAGACAATGAGGCATCCCCAGACCGAGGCAGCGGGGCAAGGGAGGGACCGCGCGGCCCCCCATTGCTCGACACGCCGATAACAGCGCCAGGCACAATGGATATGGTCTGAGGATTCAACACGCCATCATCGACAGCGGTGAATACCCCGCCGATAGAAATGCTGGCATTTTTCAACGTCAATTCAACAACCTTATTCAATGTTTTAATGTCAGGCAACGCGTACAGAACCGGACCGCGCCCATATCTCTCATTACTGGCTTTCATGTACCGGCTAATTACAAACGGGAAACTTTTCAAGTCGCGGTGTAAGAGCTTGATGTCCTCTTCCATCGTTATGACGCAATAGCTTATCTTGCCCTCTTCGGTATAGGTGGCCTCTAGCAATTCCACCGTTTCGGTCGGGTCTTCCATATATTTTTTAGCCAGCTCGTCCGGTATATCGGCATCGGGAAACTCGGCCTGGATTAGCCGGAACGGGCGGCGAAACTTTCGGTACACCGTATCGACCGTTCCATTTGGCCCTTCGTCAAACGTAATGTGGTAGCTGGGTATAGCTGTATATCGTATCGGTGTTAAATCGTTGCCCGGCTGAATCAGCATCACGGCTGTACCTACAGCCAAATCAAGTAAGAACTCCCCCATCGCCAGGTCAAAGCCTGACAATCTCATAATACCGAACATGCGCTCGGTGATAAAATCTAATGCTTGCTGTGCCTCAATCTGTCTGGCTCTTGGTATTTCATTGCCCGGTTGCAAGCGGCACCAGGTTTGCTGCGGAGGAAACAGACTGGACTGGATGCGGTTCGCAAACCGGGCAGTCGAGTGAATGGCAGTGGAATCAAACACTCGTTTCATTTTGTTCTGACCGGGTACGCTTTGCTCGTAATACCCGTCGTAAAGGTTTCTCATCGGCAGGGCGTACTCATACGCCTCTTCATAGATTGCGCGCCATTGCTCCTTGTGTGTCTGAGCTTTCTTGTATCTCTTCTTGATTTCTTTTACTGATACTTCCATCAGCTTCCGACTTTCTTCTGAGTTTCTTTGTGAGCTTCAGAAAACGACTTGCCATCATTTTTCATCAGGTTGGTCATCATCCGCATGTGACGCGGCGTGTGATGTTTCTTGTGCTTTTTCATCAATTCTTTTTGACGTTTCGTCAGCTCTGCCATGTCATGCCTTTTTGTGCTTGTTTGCAAAATTTCTAGCCGCTTCTACTGAGCCGAACCCCCAGGCTTTCAGGGCTAATGCTTTACGGGTGGGTCGGCCCTTTTCATCTTTCATCGGCCCCTTCATCCCGGCAAATCTGGCAGCAAATGAAACCCTGCGCGGTGATGTGCCGGATGACAATGGGCGACGGAGATTGGACCCTTCAGTCTTTTTGAAATGCTTTCGCCCAGCTTCATTAAGGCCACCTGACGGGTTTTGAAATCTTTTAGCTACCATACGACTTATTCGCCGCCTTCTTCTTTCCCATCTTCTTCATCGCTGCTTTTCGCATCTTGCTCATTTTGCTGTCCATTGTCTTGGCCATTGGCCGTTTGGTTCCGTGTTTCATCTGCGACCTCTTTGTGTCTGGGGTTACGTTTGTAGCTGTTCATATCAGCCCCGAGGGTTACGACCAGCGCCTAATGTTGTGGTCAGAGTCACATCACGACCTTCTCCCTCACCATAAACACCGGGAGCCATGAGCGTAGCCCTGCCGCCGGTTCGCCTTGCTGACCGCCGAGCTGCCAGACGCCTTCTGGACGCGACCTCGGCACGCTCAACCTTCTGCCTTTGGCGTTCAATCTCCGGGTCAACCTGTGGGGGTGGTGGTGCCTTTGGTCTGGAAAAAATACCGCTCATTTAAATATCCTCGCATACATCCAATAATCAGCGCCATCAGGCCCGTAGTGTTTCAACAAGCCTTCTTTCTTAAAATGACATCGTGATGCCCATCTGTCAGCGCGTACATTAAGCGTATGAACCGTGAACTGTAGCCTTTTTGTTTGCATTTGACGGGCTGCATACTCAAAAAACGCCAGTGAGCCGCGATGCATCGCAACGGTTTTTTTCTTGATTTTTGCATTGGGTATTAGCCAGGCTTCGCATACGCCGGGCCATAACTGCCAGACGCCAAACATCGCCATGACATCATCCTCAACCATAGCGGTAAATGCATGGCCGGTCGCTGCATACGTTTCCAGATACTCATGAAAATCGCCAAACATTTCCAGATTAGCCTCATCAAAGGCGTTGAGCTGGCACATGTAGAGATGAGCCGGTTGCCAACGGATGATGCGGTTGATCGGATAATCCATGCGCATGACGCGGTTTAGTTCATCAAGCGAAAACATCAAAGTCCAGCACTTTGGCCTGCGTTGGTCTGCCGCCGGTCGGGGTAGGGCGCTTGGTCATCATTTTATGCTCGGAGCCAAGCAGGCAGTAGCCAGCCGCATCGCCAACGTGTGAGTGTTCGTTTTTATCCGGAACATCGCGAAACCGTTCCTGACCGGCACCAATCGCCAGTCGCTTGAAATGATACCCGCCGCCAAGGCTCTTACGTAGCTTGAGGCAGCGCCGGTCTATCATAAACCCCGGCTTGCCATCAATGAGCCTGCCCATCGGTATTGCCAGCGCTTCGCGCCGGGTTCTGAACTCGTTGGTCGCGGTTGGTCGTGCCAGGATGCCATGCGTTTTTAGATGGTCAAATGCCGTGGTTTCAAATATCTGGTCACGCTGTGAACCGGCAGGGTCACCCCAGACCAGCATTTCCATGCGCGGAAACCGTGCCTCGATATCACTCTTCAGCATAGAACAGAACCGCTCCAAGCCCATATCAAAGCTGACCAGTTCATGCAGTACATGCCACCGGCCATCAGGCAGCTTTTGAGCAAACACCGCTGCCGGGGTCAGTCCAAAGTCAAGGCCGATATGCACGGGTACATTTGGCTCCGGCTCCAGATCAGCCGCCATCATCTGGTCATTGAACTCCGGCCAGACCGGACGCCCTTCCTGCACAAAGGTATATTCGCCTTTGGCATAGCACTGAATCCAGTCAAGGTTTTTACCGCCCAGGAGCTGGTCATAGTATCCGGTTGGCAGGTTCCTAAGGTTCTCGGCCTTCGGGTTGGTCTGCCACCACCGGCCAGACTGATGAATATACCCTTGCGCCTCGGGCATCTCTTCGGGCAGTTCTTCAAGCGGCACCTCCAGTACACCGCCCGGTTGCCGGAAAAAGTCCCACGCAAAGCGCCCCGTTGGCCGGTCTTTCTCAGCTAGCCGGTAATACCAGTGGTCATCATCCATCGGGTTGCTGTCCATAATCACACCCCGCCAGCTAGGCCCACCATCAGCCTTGGTCGGATATCTGCCCACACGGTGCGTCAGCCCGTCAACAACCGCCTTTGGCAGCTCTCTAGCCTCATTCACCCAGGCACCGGTCAGCTCAAGAGACAACAGTTTCCGCACATCCTTGGGGTCATCAAGCGCCAGAAACAGCACCTCCATGTCAATCCCGGCAGCACCATCACGCGGCGGCAAGGTAATATGATGCGTGATAGGCGGTGAATATTTCACCGGCCCCCACACATGCTCGGGCAACAGCTCCAGCCACGTCTTTAAGGTCGTCGTACGCAGCATCGGGTGCGTATTACGCACTATCGCCCAGCGGCTATATTTCACACCATCCCTAGGGGAAGGGCGCTGCTGTACCGCCCGCCGGAATATCTCCGCGCAGCAGGCATAGCTCTTGCCACTACCCACCGGACCCATCAAACCCCTTACGAACGCATCACTCTTGAAAAACCGC
>VTLG01003761.1_pt1 | contig 13926 bp, 27 predicted proteins | sample 4694571 | NCBI WGS metagenome assembly VTLG01 (sample SAMN12604809, study PRJNA352737) | marine metagenome | biome: ENVO:00000447; feature: ENVO:00000209|ENVO:00000569|ENVO:01000036; material: ENVO:00002151; isolation source: viral sequences binned using virsorter ...
TCCAGCTTTTGCAATAATTAATTTTATTAAAGTTCTTATTTGTATTGCTGGTCTTAATTGTGTGATTGGTGTCATTTTGTCAAATGCGTCATCAATCGTTGTGTCTGACATATTCATGAATTGATTATAGTCTTTTCGCCAATAAAAAGTGTCTGTGGTTGCTGACCAATTATACATGATTTTTTGAACATTTGCCGAAGCGTCTTGCAGTGATGTTCCAAGTATATTTTGAAAAGCTGAGCTTGTTCCCGTCCAAGAACGCAATATATTTGTTGCGTCAAAAGTGTGATTAAATTCTCTTGAATAGCTTCCGTCACTTTCTCTGAATACGTCTTGAAGTTTCTGTTCTCCAATAGTGCTAAAAAGGTCAGCCGTGTTAGACATCAAAACGACTTCATAGGCTTCGGCTTTTTCATAGACCGCTTTTAATTGAATATAGCCTTCAAATTGTGGGACTGATCCATAATACAATGAAGCTGAGAATTTAGTCCCAGAATCAAACACCAATGTTTCCAAATTAACATTGAACCAGTTCTCAAAAAACTCATTGTTTTTAGTTGAAAATGGAAGCTTAAATGTTTGAGAAAAACTCGCTTTTCTTGTCTCTGGATTCTTAACATCTGAAAACCTAAAGTTCAAAGGAATGTTCGGACTATTCATCAATTCCAGTTCGTAGGTTGATTCAACCGTTGAAGTCGTTGTTGCTTTTCTGTATGCTAATAATCTAATTTTCATTAATTGTTTGTATTAATTGGATTTGCATATTCTATATTAACAGTATATTGAATCAATCTATCATTAGCATGAGTCTTTCTTATGAAGCTTGTGTCTGTAATTACAACGGGCTGAGTATACTCATTGTCATCACTTTCAACGACATCAACACGAATTGAAGTAAATAAGCTTTCAAGAAGTTGTGCTTCTTCTTCTTTTATAAAATCCGTTTCCAAAGTTTCTCTTAATATCGCACCCGTTCTCCTTGTTGTTTTTCCTCGTCCAGTGTTATTATAAGAATAATAATCTTGATTAAAAGTTCCCAACATTGACTCGTAATTATCACGAGTTATGTCAATCGTTTGTGTTGATTTCATTGTGAATGAGAAATAATCATATCCGCCTTTTGAATTAAACCAAGCTAATCTTCTGTATTTAAACCCTTTACACTTTTGTCCAAACCATTTTGAGACTTTTGCAAAATAATATGGAACGGTTTCATAGTCGTCATAATCTAATGCACCGCCTTTGACATTTGAATTTGTTGAACAACCTCGTATTGTGTAAAACTTCCAATTGCTGAAATTGGTTGGTTTCGCTTGACCAGAAGCCGTTGTTCCATCTTCTTGTATAGCAAAAACATTGGAAGTGGTTAAGTTTTTAGGACCACAACCAAAGTATAGCAATGACGTGTGTTTATTAGGTCCGCCCGTTGGGGGGTCTCCGCCATTAGTTGCAGAGTTTTCAATATATTGTTTGTTTCCTATTAACGAAGCGTCTGAGTCGTAATATGCAACCTCTATCCATTTAATGTTGGAATAAAAGCCCGTGTTGTAATTTAAGAAAGCTAATGTGTGATAGTCGTTTGATTCTACAAAATTAACGTATATGTCCGCCGTTGTTCCAAAATTTATTTTGTGGTAATAATTAACCGACATAGGTTTCACATCACTTAAAAACAAATTAGTGGCAAAAGAACCACGATAGAGGCTAAAGGATTCGGCTGGTTGAATGTATTCTAAACCACCGCCAGTCATTACGGCTCTTGGCGTTGTTAATGGAACAGAAGCTTTTAGCCACCACATTTGATGGTTGACCGCGTCTCCCGTTTGGTCTGTTGGAATTGCACTTGCCGAAGTGGAATAGCTCTCATAAGCTTTTATGTATATTAAAATCATTTGTCCTTTTCCCGCAATCTTGTCTCCGCTTTCACTTAATATCGTAGAAGCTTTATTTGCACCCACTTTGTGAATGGTTCTGAATGGTGCTGATGTGTCGTTCTGGTCAAAGACCGTTGGAACAAGTTGAGAGTTTACAATTTCGTTTAAATCAAAAAATGCTCTTGCGTAATTATTTGTAACATCTGTCGCGTAGCCATTTCGTCGTTGTTTGATCTTAGCGAGTAAAGTTCCCGTTGAACTGTCCTCTCTGACTTCCATTACTAACTTGTAATAAAAATATGCAGAGATGTCGTCACTTCTGTATATCATATATCCACAAGAGGGTGTGTAATTAGTTAGAACGGGTATTCTGTCCGTTCCGACGGCGGGGGTTGAGTTTCCCGCATTTGGTTGTTGTATTATTGCAAATCCCATATTTTATCTTTTTTTATACAAAGTATTCGTCAAATTTAAGTATGTTTTCCAAGTCTTTTGCAAGTGCTTTTTCCACTTCGTCTGTCATGTCAATTATATTTAACAATAATGGCTTAGAAAAGAATCCCGTCCCCTTTAAGCCTTCTTTATATATTGACGTTGCAATTGCTATCTTCATAGCACTTCGTGTTATAAAACGCCCCTTTGCGTCTCTTGTTCCGTCCAGACCTTTTTTAATAACCCACTTGTCAAGTGCTTTTGTGTTAATCATTTTAAACTTTCCACTAAATTTTGGCAATTGATTAAATCCAAAAATAGTGTTCGCCCATTGTCCGTCTTGTCCCGTTAGTGTTTTTTTACTTCTTAAAGGTCTTTTGTTTTTAAACCTTTTTCCAGTCCCTTTTACGCCAGTATCTACAAAAGAACCGTAATCGTCCATTTTAAATAGAACGCTTGGTCTTGCGGTGAAGTTTCCTTGCACTTCGTATCTAACTGAATTATACAAAGAGCCATCACCCTTCTTGTTTCTTTTTAATCTTCTTTTAGCGTCTTTGACTTGTTTCTTTCCAAATGACGCAAGAGCTAAACGAAAGTTTGTATAATCAGCCATTATGTGTTGTTAGTTTGTGGAACATTACAAAGGTTATTTTGATTCTGGCAAACGATATTAAAAGTCCCAGCCCAACCCGTCAGCATATTAGAAAAACGGCTTGTAAATGGCGATAATTGAATCGGCATTTCAAGGTCTGTGCGTTGGTCAGCCCAAGAGCTTGTTTGTGTTGCTTGGACAAAATTAGCAATTACGTCTTTAAGAATTAACAACGTTTCAGAATAAGCGTCATTTAGTCCAGTCATATCCTCTTGAATTTGGTCTGCTATTATTACCGTGAATGAATATGTCAACGTTTGTGCGTCCACACTGACTGGTTCTGGCTCTACATACATCAACGGGAATTTAGATAAATCATATTTTTCCAAATCAACATCATTCAAACTACCAGAATTGAACGAGTGTATTTCGTGATGATTTGTCGCAATATCCTCAAACGTGTTTATCATTTGACGATATGTGATATTCATGTATGTGTTGTTATTATCTTGTGCCATTACTTTGTTCTTTTTCTAAAATAAATTTGTCTTGTTTATACGCCAAGAACGTTAACGCTTTATATATTTTTATCTTTGTCACTTCTTCAAACTTCAATAAATCTCCATTTGCTATTTCATAAATAATTGGATACCAGCCCCACTTTTCCTTGTATCTTATGTCTGTTGTCACTCTCCTTTCTGTCTCTTTGCCTTCGTTTTGCTTTATGTCTGTGGATTCAAAGAGTTGTTTAAATCTTCCAAAAGTATCTCGCCTAAAGAAAAAAAAAAGTTTAGAACCCCCAAAGCATAATTCATTGGCAAGTCTTTCATTGCTTCTTTCTTTTCTTCACTTGGGTCGTAGCTTTCAACTTCATATCGTCCAAACATATTGACATCACCAATTTGTTTTCTATATAGTATTGACATAATCTTGTGTAGATTCTTTGTTGAATCTTCGCAATATGTCTCCAAGTCAATAAACTCTCCCGTTGTCATTTCTGACATATTGGGAATGATAGCAAACTTTTCGTCTTTAAACTTAATATGTTTTACTATCTTTATTTCGCTTGGGTCTTCTTTGGTCATTTGGATCAATATGTTTGAGACCTTTTGTAAATCACCAAACGACATATCTTTCAAGACCTTCTTATCTACATTACAAAACAAAGAAACCATTTCAAGCGTCTTTGTCTTTTCTCTTTTTTTGCTTTCCATTATGTCCATAAACTGTTGATATTGCCTTATTGTTATATCACCCCAGTTGTCTGGAACTCTTAATTTTATTTGTTTCATTTTTTATAAATATATTTTTTCCTTTTTTGTTTCAACTAATGTAATACTTTCCGCTAAATGATACCATTAATTTGTTTAAACAAACATATCTCACTGCGTCAATACTGTGATTAAATGCGTCAATTGGCTTGTTTGTAATGTCACCATTCTTGTCTTTTATCCATTTATAGTTTCTAAATTCTTTGATTGTGTTGACACTTCTTTTTGTGATATTGAGCTTATGTCGTTTCATAACATCAATCCCAATACGAATAGAGTCTGCACCCTTTTTTGCCCCCTTTATATTGATACCAGTTTGAAGGCGAAAGAGTTCTTCAATACTCTTTGGCTCACTGGAATCGGCAAAACATTCCGCCCCTCGTTCAAGTCCCATTGCTTTGATTCGTTCTCCAATGTCTTGATTTGTAAGTCCTCGTTCATATAATAGCTCGTCAATATACAAGTCTAAGTCGTGCTTATATACGCCCACAATTGTTGTTGGGTCTGCTGAGAATCCGAAATCTAAGCCATAAGAAACAAGCTTTGCATTGTCTGGAACATTGTCTATGGTGTTGAAGTTGGGAAAGACCGTTTCAGTTGACACACCTCTTTGACCTTCTCCAAATACATTCCAAAGATTTTCGTCCACTTCTTTCAAGCGTTCTATTTCTTTGATTGTGGCTTCTTGCAAAAAGGGGTTGTCTTTATATGTTGAAATGTGAAAGTCAACGTCGTCTCTGTCTGCGTCTATTATTTGAGAATAAAGCCAATGGAACTCGTCACTTGGATTGAAGTCTATTATGATTTTATAAGTGGTTCTTAGTGATAAAGCAATGAAGGTTTCGTGACTAAACTCATTACACTCATTCATAAACAGAACGGCTCTTTGGCGACCTCTAATCTTGATTTCAGAATCGCAACTTATAAATTCAAAATAGTTGCCAAATAATGAATATAAGTGATTTGATTTATTGTGGTTTCTTTCATTATACAAGTTCTCTTTTTTAAGAATGTCAAAGAAATCACGCATAGAGCTTGAACGTAATGATGGAAACGTTTGTCTTGCAATCGTTATATAAAGCCCTTTTCCAACGTTCTTATAAGCAAACTCAATTAATGCAAGTAGAATTGAATAAGTCTTTCCGCTTCTTGTCCCACCTTGCAAGACACAGATTCTTTTAGTTGAGTTCTTAACATCATAATACGGTTTAGCTTGTTTCTTCATCTTCGTCAATATCGTCATAAACCTCACCACTTAAAACGTCATCATCATTAATCCACGAAGGTTTTGCACTGACTGTCACATTTTGTTCTGGCATACCTTCAATTCTGTCAAGTATTTCTTTAATGGCTTTTAGTTTCTCGTTGTTGTTTGAGTCTTTATGGAACGCAATTTGTATTAACATTTTAGCAATAGGACTTCCAAAGTCACCCACACCACCCCAGCTTTTGTCTTGTATTGCAAGTAATTCTTTTAATACTGTTGCCACATTCCTTCGTCCTTTTGGTCGTCCTCGCTTTTCTGGTTGATTGTCTTTGCTGAATTGCGTTGCTTTGTTTGGGAATTTATTCATAGTTCCGTTTTTATACCGATTTTTTCAATGTTGCGTTATATCCTTGCTCTATCAATTCTAAGTGTATTTTCTCAGCTTCTAAGACATCTTCTGTCTTTATTGATACTAACCACTTGTCTGGCTTTTCTTCTTCTATTTTGTCAATGTTTAAGCCAAGCTCTATTTCTTTAAAGCCCCAGTCTTTCAATTCCTCTATTTCAAAATTACTTAATAAATCAAAGTCCCAGTCACCACCGCTTTTGTTTAGTCTGATATTAAGCTCTCTTTCTTCTTCTTTTGATAGGTCTAATATAACACAAGGGATTTTTGGGGGGTATTCCCAGTCCACTTTTTTAGTCGCTTCTTTTAATATGGCAAATCTTTGATGTCCACCGATAATTGTGTAATCGGAATTAATAATTAACGGGTCAACAATTCCAAATTTTTCCATTGACTTTTTTAAGAATTTTACTTGTTTTATTGTAATCTGTCTTGGATTGTATTCGGCTGGTTTTAGCTTTGATAATTCAATGTGATCTATTTTCATTATTTAAAGATTTGGTTTATATAGTGGGTAAAATATATTGCAATAGGTGTGCTAATTATTAATGTTATAATGTTCAAATGTGGTTCGCCACAAAATCCAAATATGTGTTTTATTAATTCCATTACTTTTTTTTAAAGCGTCTTTCGTATTCTATTAACGCCCAAATCTGATGACATACCGTCTCTAAATGTTTTATCCTTGCAAAAAAATTAAACATATTATCGTTCTCACATTTATTATGACAGTCTCTACACACAGCCATTGTATTTTCAATATAGTCTTTCTCTTTCTTTGAGCCAAATTTTGATTGTTTAGTTAGGTGATGGATGTCAACGGCAATTGAACCACATTCCATTTCACACATAATTTTGTCTTGTTCTGCATATCCAAAAAAATCCATATAAACCTTAGTGTGATTCTGCATATCTTTTTCGTGGCATTATTTTTAAATCGTCCGTTGAAGCCGTTAAAATAAATTTGCTATTACAAAAGTAACAACAATCGTCTTTTATTAGCGTTTCTCTTGCACAACTAAGACAGAATCTAAACATTTGATTAGACATCACAACTTTTTTCATATATCTTTTTTAAGTTTTCTAATGTTTTTTTGTTACACGAACCGCAACTTGACCACTTTGCTGGTGTTTCAAATACGGCTTTATACAATACGCCAAGAGCAATTTTCTCGTCTGATGTTATTCTTGAAGTTTGTTGTATTCTTGGAATGACTTTTTCATAAACTTTTTTCTCATCTGGCGTGAAAGCTCTTATGTTCTTAAAATTTGGGAACATGGCGTTCAATTTAGACTGACGTTCAGAACACCCACACGAATCGCCAAATATAGTTTTAACCGCTTTAGATATTCCCAGCTTGTCGGTTATTTTTTTAATGTCGTCTCCAAGACCCTTTGATTTTACCATAGTGCAATAATTAATAAAATTAGTATAATAAATCCGACTATTGTCATAAATGTTTTTGCAATGTATTCTTCTTCGTTACTTAACATTTTAAAATCTTTTTTACTTTTTTAATTGATTTGTATAGTGTGCTTTTGCTAATTCCAGTTTCTTTTTCCATACTATTCAATGAAAATTGTTTTCCATTTACTTCACCCAAATAATAAATTCTAAAAACCTCGCTATCAAACCAATGAATTTTTTTAAGTTTTTTGTCTATTTCTTCAAGCCCTTTTTCAATTTGTTTCTTAGCTTCAATTCCATCTTCTTGAATTATTCTGTGCAATCTTGAAGGCGTGTTATTTATGTATTGATCTTGCCAACAACCCAAAACAAATTTTTCATTTATTTTTTTATAATACTTTCTATACTTATACCAATAAGGACTTGTCTTTGAGTGATATTGATTGACCATTATTCTCGCAATCCAAAACAATAGCTTTCTATTTTCTATTAAATCGTCTATCTTTTTTTTATCACTACTATATAAAGAAACAATCGTTTCGTGCAACAAGTCGTCTTTATCTGGTGACTTTTCACTCGTTATTTTATACGCAATCTCTTTAAGTCTTTCGTAATTTTCTTCCAGATATTTGCTCAGTTTTGACACAATTTACAATGCTTGGTGTTTCTAAATTTTTTAAAAGGTTATATTCTAAAAAAGAAAGTTTGCTTGTGTCTATTTCTATTATGTTAAATTTCTTCTTTAGTTTTTTATAAATATGTTTTACTATACTATCGTTTTTTTTTAAGTCCCTTAATATAAAGTTTTTTTCTTTGAATTTTTCTTTTTCAAAATACATTATTGTAAACAACCAGTTGTTAGTATCTTCGTAGTCCCAGAACAAACGTTCGTTTCTGCTATTAAAAAAAGTTCTTTTTATTTTCATTTTATTTGATTGTTTAAGTATTTGTCTAAAATTATTTTTGCTTGGTCAAATCCATATACGATTTCGGAGACAAACCCTCTTTTGTTTAACTCATCACGCCACCACAATTGTTCTTTTGTTGGTCGTCCCTTTAATGTTTTAACTTCTAAAAACAAAGAATGGAACTTTCCTCTTATTTCATAAACCGCAATGTCTGGTGTTCCCCGCACATAGCCAGTGGCTTTCATCATTCGTGCTTGTTTGATTGATGTCCTTAAACCACCAGCACTTGCACAATATAAAACGCTTGGATATTGTAATTTGATATAATTAATTATAGCGGTTTGAATTTGACTTTCTTTCATAATAGTTCCATATTAGTCAAAGAGGGGGTGTCAGAACTCACAAGGTTGGGTGACGACCAAATCTTAACAACCTTCACACCCCCGCTTTTTTTATCCACTTGCCACCCGAATTTGGATTGTAAGAATAAGAAAACCCGTTTTGTTTTAGCTTTTTTTCGTATTCCTTTTTTGAACCCATATCCATTTTCTTATATAAGACCTCATCAAAATAGTCTGGCATTTTGTTTTTGTCTTTATTAAATCCATTATTTACCCAACGTTTAAGCCTTAAATTTAAAGACCATGTTCTCTCAAGTTCAAATCTCATTTTCGGATTGTGTGGCGATTTATTTAACTCTGACCAGTATAAGAAAAAATTGTCTAAATCTTCTTTGTCAAAATCATTGTGGGAAAATACTGACTTTTTAAAGTCACGTATTCTATCCTCTATTTTATTTACTTTACTTTTCTTTACTTTACTTTCATTTACTTTAATAGTAGAGGGGTCGTAATGCGAACGCATTGCAGTTGCATTGTTCCATCTCTTTTTTGCGTTCTCCGAAGCTTTTAAGCTCTTTTGACATATATCATCTAAGGTTTTAGAAAGTCGCTTAGAATAAAAGAAATCGCCCTCTAATTCAAATAAGTCAAAATTTTCTATAATATCTTTCAAAATTGCTGAATCACATTGTAAACCAAATGCAAGTGTCTCAAAATCGTCAATTTTTAGTTTATTATTTTCAGAAAAGAGCAATTCTAATAGTGCAAAATATATGCCAAACCCTTGCCAAGAATACTTTGCTCTTAGTTTTATAAGCTTGTAGTCGTTCCGTGCGTTGGAATCGTGTGGAAAATATGTTTTTTTCATGTCTCTATTTTATAAAACAACCCCCCGTCTCCATAGAAAATAGAGAAAAAATAACAGAAAAGGAAACGAGGGATTGCCGAAATTGTTTTTAAAATGGTGTTTGATCTGTTTGTTCAACAAAGGAATCCTCTATTCTTAATTCCTTTACTTTTAAAGTTGTGTAAAACTTGCCTTTAAATTCATTGCTTCTTATATAAAAATCAATGTTAACAATCTGTCCTTCTTGAAGCTTTTGTGAACTCTCAATTACTGCGATATTTTCTTCGCCAAATACTTCAAACTGGTTAACATCTTTAAATTCTGAACCAACTTTTTCAATTGTAATTAGCATTTTTACAAAATCACCCTTTGGTGAATTGATATTTATTTTTTCTAATCGTATTATTTTACCTCTAATTTGATACATATTTAATTTATTTATTGATTATTACTTCTTTTGAATTGTTCGGATTCGTCTTCACTAAAACACCCGAATTGATAGAACCCAGCTAATTTTAAAACGGCTCTGCTCATTGCCCTCTTTTCAGCCATTTCCATTACATACCAACTATTAGTGTTGCCATCAGTATAGCTTTTGCCTTTTAAAGCTGAACCAAATGTTTGAATAAATTTCTCGTCTATTATTTCTCCTTTTGCTTTAACAACTGCAAAATTTGGTTCACATTTTATCACCTCATATTCAATATAAATGTTCATATTAGCTTGAATCTTTTCTATTCCATTGCGAGTGATTATTGTATAATGTTGATGTTTAAAAACGTCTTCTTCTGTTAAATTATTTTCTACAAATAATCTGTTTAAAATATCTTTTTTTGTTTCTTTCATTTCTATTTTCTTTAAATTAATAATTATTAATGTCGTAAAAATCTTCTAATATAGTGTTATTTATTTCATTAATTTCGTCTATCGTGAAAAGCTTTGGAATACTATCGGCGTCAACAATCTCTTTTCCTTTGTATAGTTTCATTCTAAGATTGTCAATGACATCACCTCTTTGAGCTTTGTCAATGATCTCTTTCCAATTTTTAAAGTTTCTCATATTTTTATATAATGCAGTGCGATAGCTTTTGCCCGTTTTTAAGCACTTAAAATAAATATGAAACCAATTGCCACCATGTGCAGACTGATACTCTTTTCCAAGCTTAATAAATTCTAATGCTTTATTCATTTTCGTTTTCGTCAAATATACCTATAACTTTGAATGTTGCTTCGTCTTCATATAGGTGTTCCAAAAACGAGCTTAATTGCTTGTCAGTGCCTTTGAATTTTATATATCCATAACCACTTGAAATGTCTGACGTTTCAACGCCAGTGAGAAAAGGGTCATTGTCTAATGTGTTATAATAGCCCTTTCCTTGAATTATATAACTATTCATAATAAATTGTCTTTAAAAGTTTGAATTAATTTTTCTGTTTTTTGAATTCCCTCTCTTGTCTTCTTAACTTGTTTTTGATAATAGGGAACGTCTTTGTGACTATCCGAACCATTCAATCTTGTTAAGTGATAGTTGAGCAATTCTTTCTCACTTTTTATGTGAGTTTTTAAAGAATGAATTATGATAATTAAATCGTCATCATCTAAATTTAAATTGATTTTGTTTTCCATTTTTCTCTATTTTTTAAGGTTAATAATTAAATGCCAAAAAGTATTGTCATAAATACTCTTATGGTAAAATAAGAAGCTATAAGCTTTATAATTAGTAAATTCATTTCTCTATTTTTAATGTTATTTTCTCCAACAAATATATGGAACTTTTTGAATATACAAAACGAAAGAATTGAAATTGATATTAACAAGTTTATTAACAAAAAGGACAAAGGAAAGGTGTCTGTATCTGTGACACAGATCAAAGAATAAACGTTTTTAGATTGTTTATTTTAAGCGTTTTATCAACTCTTTAAAATCTTGACGCATAGCTTTAATGTCATAAACTTTTTTATTGTTTTTGTCATAGCTATAATATGCACCAAGCTTGAGTTGTTCGCTATATATGTGTTTATTATCACTCATAATTATTATAATTCCATTAACAAATTTAATGGCAATTTTCCATTATTCAAAACGACACCACAACCAATGGCGGGTTTTTTTCCGTGTTTTGCGTAAGCCATAGCGTAAGACTCGTGGTCTATACCGCAACCAACTTGCATTCCAAAAACTCTAAAATTTTGACCAACATAGTGTTCGCAATAAGCTTGTGTGTGTAAGTGTCCTTGAACTGTGTTCATCATATCTGCACGACATTTTGTTCGTGCCGTTCCACCCTCTCCGTGTATATATTGAACATTATCTTTGACATATCTTTCAACAAAATTCCAGTTTGGGACTTCTAAAACTTCTTTGTATGATTTAATCCATTTGCTGGGAATAGCACTTGTTTGAGCTTTACGCATAACCATTCTGTCGTGGTTTCCTATTATAACGGTTGCTTGTGGAAATGCTTTATACCAATGAGACACCCTTTCAATAGCAACGTCCAATTCTTGACCACCACTCATTCCGTCCACATTTGTCTCCCAATATGAGGAAAAGTGGTTGTCAATTATATCACCAATCATCACCACTTCTGAACAATCAAACTCGTCATATTTGGCTTTGCAAAACTCAAGATATTTATTATTCTTTAATTCAAATGGACAATGCAAATCACCGACGACAAGCAAATTATTTAATCCATTATTTTCAGACTGGCGTATTTCTTTTATTAAGTCGTGTTCCGACCTTGTTAACCTTAAACGATATTCTTTTAGTTGTTTTATTTCTTTTTAATTTTTTCAAGCCCACGACTTCCGAAATAAGCACCAATGCAAGTGATGTTACAAATTTCTATAAGACTGATCCACCTTTCTTCTACGTTAAAATTTATCGTTCCACTGTCAATGAAGACAAGCAAAACGGTTGCTATTATTAAAAAAGCAAGTGTCAATGGACGAATGTTTGCTGGTAGCCACCCAGCTTTTGCGTCAGCTTCCCAACGCCTTGTGACTTGCTCTTGTGCTTTGGCTTCTGCGTCCATTATTGCTTTCTTCAAAGATAGAGACAATTCAAGCTTTTCTTCTTTCGTGGTTGTTAAGTTATCAACAAGACTATCAACATTTTTAATCAAATCACCACTAAGTATTTTTTTTATAAAGTTCATGCGGAATAATAATTTGTTGGCGGTCTGTATTTTGTTTTATTGTTTTCGTCTTTATAAGCCACAAGAATTTGTCTTCTGTTTCCTTCTACTTTCCAACTTATATGAATCCACGCTGGATTGTCACTGTCTTTTTCACGAGTTGCACCCTCTCCAAATTCAAGAATCATTTGGTCAAATTCCAAAGACCCTTCAATCACGGCTTTAAATATCTTGTAATTATCCATTTTCCCCCTTTTAAAGTATTGAAGGTCAACGGCTTCACATTTGCAATGTTGTGAGTTAGAAGACCCCCCAATTGCTTTGTTTAGTTCTGGAGAACGATAACCACTCGTTACTCTTATAGAGCCAGAAAGTCGGTCACGAATTGGCTGGAGCAATTGAGTGGTCATCAATCTATATTTTAAAATACCTTCTTTTGGAATCTTGTTTGAAATACCCAAACGCAAACTTGTGTTTGATTTTTCAAATTCATAAAGACTAAAGTTTTTTGATAATTTCATTCAAATTTGGCTAAGTGAATTTTCTGGATTTCTTCTTGGATTTCTTTTTTAGTGGTTTCAAGTTTCATCATGATGTTAGCTTCAAACCTTTTGACTTCTATATTGTTGTCAAAAATTATAATGGTTGGCACTGAAAGAATGTCGTGTTTTTCTTGCAAGTCTGGGTTGTGACAAATAACAACATTGGAAGTTTCGCAGTCTTTTAAAACTGAAATATCAAAATTGTTTTTCTCATTCCATTCACTATTGAAATGGATTGTTGATACTTGCGAATAGCTTATAAAAAATAAACTACTTATTATTAATGTTATATAACCTTTCATCTATTATGTCAATTTTAGATTCTATCTTGTCAAGTTGCTCTTTCTGAGTCTCTTGTTGTTTCTCTAAATTCATTATAGTTTTTCTAATCAATTCGTCTTTTAGTGTTATTTCTTGCGGTGACATTGGCAAAGCTGGAAGCTCTTTGGCTTCTGAGATTGACGCTTGAAGCGAAAACCACATTCCAACAAACGCAAAGATCAACATTGCTATTCCGCCCAGTGTCTTAATACTGACTTGGAGTTTAGAGTCTTCGGAAAGTTCTTTCATTATTTACAAGATTTATCACATTTTTTACCACTGAATTTTTCAAAACCACTGATTCCAAAACAACCTAAAACAATCCACAGAAAAGATTCGTAAATTTCTGAATTGATAACAAGGTCTTGTCCAAAGTATCCAGTGACTAAATCACATATTGAAAAAATTACCATTACTAAAAAAGCAACAAAACCAATGATTGCTTTTTCGTTCCAATCGTTATTGTCTTTAAATATATTCATTATAATTTGTATTTTATTTGACCATTTTCTATGTAAACACCTTCGGGTTTTGTCATCACCTTTCCACTTAAATCATATATTAAACCCGTATTTTTTGACTTGTCAACCACCTCTTGCAAACTAATATCACACGGAAGTCCCGTTTCACAATTGAC
>VTLG01010025.1_pt1 | contig 13925 bp, 15 predicted proteins | sample 4694571 | NCBI WGS metagenome assembly VTLG01 (sample SAMN12604809, study PRJNA352737) | marine metagenome | biome: ENVO:00000447; feature: ENVO:00000209|ENVO:00000569|ENVO:01000036; material: ENVO:00002151; isolation source: viral sequences binned using virsorter ...
TTCGCATCAGGTACAAATCCATTCGGCACACCTAGTAGTAATAGGTTACGAGATGAAATTTACGTTATTGATAGAAAAGCTGTAGAAAATAGACAAGTTGTTCAGTTTGAGTTAACTGCAGCTCATGATTTAGAAAATAGAAAAATACCGCAAAGAGTGGTAACAAGAGATATATTTCCTGCAGCTGGCACGTTTGTATGATGAAACTATACGATTGGGCTACTGATGCTTTTTCGCACGCTGCAGAGGCTTATCCAGAGGAATGCTGCGGATTAATTATTAGTGTCGATGGTCAAGAAATTTATTGGAAATGTAAAAATATTTCAGGTGCATATAAAGAAAAATCATTTGTAATTGACCCTTTAGATTATGCAGAGGGCGAAGATCAAGGTGAAGTACTTGGCATTGTTCATTCACACCCAGATGGTGAATTGGCTTTTAGCCATACTGATAGACTAGCTTGTAAGTATCTAGATTTACCTTTTTATCTTGTGGAACCTAAAACTAAGTCTATTATTGTTATATATCCATCTGAGATAAATGATTAAATTAACTATTTATGGCAGATTAAGAAAATTTATAGGTGAGTCTAGTTTTGAAATCAAAGCTAGGACACCTAAAGAAGCATTTAGCTTTTTAATAAATAATTTTAAAGGAGTAGCAGATCATATAAAAGAACAAGAATATTGTATTATGGCTGGTGATTTAAAAATAACTGAAGAATTACTAGACATGGAGACAGAAAGTGATATTAAGATCATTCCTGTAGTTCATGGTGAAATATTTGGAATAGTTCTAGGTATTGGTGCAATATTCGGAGGCTCTGCAATAGCAGCTTCCACAGCTGGAATATTAGGTGCCACGATTTTAGGCACTACAGTAGGTGCGCTTGTTGGTGGTGCTATTACATCAATAGGAATAAATATGGTAATTGGAGGTATTACAGATATGTTAACCCCAGACCCTGACCCAATAAATTTTGATAGGCAAGAAGATCCAGCAGACCCTAGTTATGTATTTTCTGGACTCCTAAACAATACAAAACAAGGTGTACCAATTAATATTATTTATGGTGAAACATTAGTCGGAAGCACTGTAGTTAGTTCTTCAGTCGATACTTTCCAAGTCGTAAACGAGGCATAAATTATGTTTAGTGCTGCTGCTCTTAGAACTATAGTTGATGCAACGCTTGGTAATAATAAGCTAAAATCTATTGATTTCGGTACAGTTGTTGATGTATTAAGCGAAGGTCAGATAGAAGGTTCAGCTTCTGCAAGTAAAGCTGGTATTACAGATAAAACAAGTGACGCTTATAAGAATGCATTCTTGAAAGATTTATTTCTTAATAAAACTGCAGTATTACAGGCTGACGCAAATAATACTAGCCCTAACGATTCAGAATTTAACTATCCGAAAGACAGATTAAGATTTGAATTTCAAGATGGCACAGCTAATAATACTGTTTTGTTTGCAGCTGAACAGCAGAGTAGTGAAGTTGTTACAGGAGATAAAGGGCAAATATGTAGTTTTCCAGTAGGTGGTTCTGCAACTGCTAGATCAGGAACTATCACACTTACAACAATAGACACAGTTCAAGTCAAAGTAAAATTCGACCAGTTTTTTAAATTAAATCGTGATACTGGTAATCGAGATTCGACTTCAGTACAAGTAATTATTAAAGCGAATCCAAATAATGGATCTGCAGTTACTGTGATTGACGAAACTGTAAAGGGTAAAAGTTTCAACCCTTACAGCAGAGATTATGGAATTGATTTAAGAGACCTAAGTGGTTATAACACTAACACCGCTGGTCAATCTGGTTCATTTTTTCCTGTCGTTATAAGTTTAGAAAGAGGTAACGATGTAGGCGACGAAAATACATTCAACACCATGAGATTAGGGGAAATAAGACAAATAATAAGAGAGCAAAATAATTATCCAAATATCGCTTATACAGCATTAAGATTTAGCTCTGAATTATTTCCAAGTTCACCCGCACGTTTTTTCAGAGTGCGAGGAAAATTAATAAAAATACCTCATAATGCCACTGTTGATGTAACAAACGGAAGGCTTATTTATAGTGGAACTTTTAATGGAACTCTAAAAACTGATAAGGCTTGGTGCAGTGATCCAGCTTGGATTTTATATGATTTGTTAACCGATACAACAAGTGGCTGCGCATTACCGACTAATGAATTAGATGTATTTACCTTTTATGGTGTTAGCACATATTGCAGCGCTTTAGTAGACGATGGAGATGGCGGGCAAGAGCCTAGATTTTCACTAAATGTAAATATCAATACTAGACGTGACGCAATGGCAGTAATTAAAGACATTTGTTCTGTTATGCGTGCAATGCCATATTACGAAGAAGGAACAATAAAAATTGCACAGGACGCGCCAAAAGATCATTCAAATCCTAGTGCTGTTAGTTTTGATTATGTTTTTAATAATGCTAATGTTGTCAACGGAGAATTTACATATTCAGGCACTTCAGCCAAGACTAGATTCAATGTAATTAATATTTCTTACTACGATTTGGAAACGCAAGACATTGATTACGTTACTGTAAAAGACACCGCTGCACAGGCAAAATACGGAACACACACTAAAACAATACCTACTTTCGGTACTACTTCTAGAGGAATGGCGCAAAGAGTAGGCAAGTGGTTTTTACATTCTCAACAAAATCAAACAGAAACTGTAATATTTACAACTAATATAGCTGCTGGCTCTGTTTTAAGAATTGGTCATATTGTAGGCATTGCTGATAGGGTCAAGTCTGCAACTAGAAGAGGTGGGCTAGTAAAATCTGCCACTGTATCTCAAGTAACATTAGATTTTCCAAACTCTACAAACTTACCTGACAGTAGCGGTAGTCCAACTATCAGTTGTCTATTAAGTGATGGCACAGTAGAAACGAAAATAATAAATCAATATGTTGGCGGTAATATAGTAGAAGTTGACTCGAATTTTACCTCTGCACCTGTTGAAAATAGTCCATTTATTCTTGAGTCTGGTGATTTAGAAGTACAAACATTTAGAGTAATAAATATAAAAGAGAATAAACAAAAAACTTATACAATTACAGCGGTTAACTATTCTTCAGCCAAATATGCAGCAGTAGAAGATGGCGAACAATTACCGACTAAAAACATAAATTTATTAACAAGTTTATTGCCCTCACCGCAAATAATTGATGGCGCAGATGGAACTAAGGCTATAGAGGAAAAAATTATATTAAACAATAACAGGCCTGTACCAAAATTATTTATTGATTGGCAAGGTGTTGAAGGTGCTTCTAGTTATCAATTAATTTACACTAAAGATGATGAGAACCCTGTAGTCGTAAATACGCAACAATCCGAGTTTGAGATATTACCATCAGAATCTGGAACTTATTTAATACAAATTTATACAATTAACAGCAATGGTGAAAGAAGTGCTAGTCCTACAGAAGTTAGTGTTGACACTATAGGCTTAACAGCTGTTCCAGAAAATCCAACAAATTTAGAAATTGAGCCAATAAACAATGCACAAGTAAAATTAACATGGGATAAGACAACATCTTTAGACGTAGAATTTGGTGGTAATTGTATCGTTAGACATAGTTCTGCTGCATTGGCAGATGCTACATTTGTTAATTCTACAGATTTGAATGAGAATATAAATGGAGGCACTAACGAAGCAATATTACCAGCTTTAACAGGAACTTATTCTTTAAAATTTCGCGATATAGGCGGTAGGTTATCAACTACAGAGGCAAAAGTAGAGCTATCGTTGCCAGAAATGGCAGACGAATTATTGATAAAAAGTCAGAGAGAACAGACAGCATTTAGTGGCACAAAAACAAATTTATCTGTTGTTTCAAATGCTTTACAACTTACTAATCCAGCTTCAAGTCTTACAGGTTCTTATGATTTCGCGTCTGTTTTTGATTTAGGTAATGTTTTTAGTAATTTAAGATTAAAACGACACATAAAATCTGAAGGTTTCTTTGTTTCAGATTTATTTGATTCTATACAAGACGTAGACGCGAGAGCTAATTTTGATGGCGCTGGAAGTGATCGTATTAAGCAAAAGTTGCAAGTACAAACCTCAACTGACACATCTACATATACAGCTTTACAAAATCTTACTAATGGGTCTTTTGTTGGTAGATCTTTCAAATTTAAATCAAATATTATTTCTGTAGATGCTAATGAAAATTCAAAATTTACTGAATTAGGTTTTGATGCTTTTTTACCATCTAGAACAGAAAATAAATATCAATCAGGTGGTAATATTATCTCAACACCTTTGCAATCAGGCACTAGTGCTAGTGGTCTAGCTGTTGTATTTGGCAAGCGTTTCTTTACTGGTACTAGCAGTATTGGAGGTTCTACTACTGCATTTCTTCCGTCTATCTCGATTGCACCAGAGGATATGCCAAGTGGCGCTTTCTTTGTTCTTAGTGCTATTTCTGGCGCAGGGTTTACAATAGTATTCAAGAACTCTTCTAACACTGTGATTGATGTGAAATTTACATTCCAAGCGTTAGGATATGGCAAGGGAGCTTAATTAAATGGCAAGAGTTAATTCTACAGGCAAAGAAACATCAAGTAATTTTTCGCCCGCCAACGGCACAGGTCTTGCAGTAAGAACAGCAATTAAAGATATATTCGAGTCTGTACGTACTTTAAATGCTGCTTCAGGCGATCCATCTGGTACTGCAAATTTAGCAGCTTTTCAACCACATATTGACAGCGATACAAATTTATTAAAAATAAGGAATGCTGCAAACTCAGCTTTTGTAACACTTGGCAATGTAAGTCAGGCAAATTTAGGTTTATTACCAGCATCAGGAGGCACATTAACTGGTGTACTAACTACGTCAACTGGTTCTGAATCAGCGCCAGCTATAAATTTTGGAGATAGTAGCACAGGGATATTTAAAACTGGTACTAATCAACTTGGTCTGACTTTCGGTGGTTCCGAAAAAATAATACTAGATCAAAATGGCATAACATTACAGGCACAAACAGATATAAGATTTGCAGATTCTGACAGCAGTAATTATATTGCTTTGCAAGCACCAGCAACTGTATCTAGTAATGTAACTCTAACTTTGCCAGCAACAGATTCACCTGTAAGTGGATACGCTTTAATATCTAATGGTTCTGGCACATTGAGTTGGGGTGAAGCTGGTGGAGGTGCTGAAGGTGGTGGCACTGATGAAATATTTTGGGAAAACGATCAAACAATAACGTCTAACTATTCGATCACAAATGGTAAAAATGCTGGCAGTTTTGGTCCCATTACTATACAATCAGGTGTAACAGTTACCATCGGTTCTGGTGAAACTTGGACAGTTGTTTAAATTATGAGCCAAATAAAAGTTGACAGTATAGTTCCAAGAGGTGGTTTACCAGCAGGTGCAACTGGTGGTGGAGTAATACAAACTATTCAATCTACAAGGACAGATTTTGTCTCTACAACTTCTAGTTCTTACACTGATTATATGAGTTTGACTATTACACCTCAAAGTAGTAGCAGTAAAATTTTGTGTTTGTTTTCAGCTTTTGAATGTACCGACGCTGGTGATGGCAACACATATTCTCAATACAAATTAATGCGAGGCTCAACTCATATTTACGCTGGCGATCAATCTGGAAGTGGCTTATCGGGAAGTGCAGGAAGATATGGAAGGCAAAATAATTTTAAGTCAGATCATTTTGGAATAACATTTATTGACAGCCCAAGTACTACATCTGCGACAACTTATAAAATACAATTTAGGTCATCTAGAGGCGGTAGCTTTAGAGTTTCGTTAGGCGGTGCATTAAGAACAGAGGCACATGACGTAAGAAACCCCTCTAGTTTTATTCTTATGGAGGTATCAGGATAATGGGTTTAGATCATCTTGCGATTGCTAAAGCGTATTCAAATGCTGTAACGATTGACGACGCTAAAGGAGCTTTTGATGAAAGCGGTAATTCAATTTCTCTAGATCAAAACAAAATAGACGAAGCAAGAACTACGCTAAATGCTGAAGCTGCTGCTACAAAATATCAGACCGACAGAACTACAAATGGTTCTACTAGATATGCTTCGATTGGAGATCAACTTGACATGTTGTATAAAGATATTGTTGCTGGTAAATTAGATACAACTGGAACATGGGCAACTCATGTTAAAGCAGTTAAAGACGCTAATCCGAAACCATGAGTACTTTACAAGTCACAGCTTTAAAAAGTCATTCTTCTGGCGCACCAACATTTCACAATTCATCTGGTACTGAAAAAGGTCAGTTATGTAAAGCATGGATTAAATGTGGTAACGATGCAGATATAGATGACGATTTTGGTTTTTCTAGTGTCACAGATCATGGTACTGGATTAACTGAGTTTACTTTCAGTACAGCTATGAGTAACGCAAATTACTGCATAGTTGGTGCATCTGCTCAAGACGCAAGAACAAACCCAAGTAAATTTTGGTGGGTTGATGTTGACGAGCAAGCAACTGGTAGTTTTAGAACTGAAGTAAATACAGCAACAGGTGGTATAGCTAATTTAGGTAAGTACTACTGTGCTGTTTTTGGAGATTAGTTATGTCAACACTTAAAGTCAATACAATTCAAAATACAAGCGGAGGCGCTAGTTCGACTCCTGAACAGATTGAACAAGGTAGAGCAAAATCATGGGTACATTTCAATGGAACTGGTACTGTTTCTATTTATGATAGTTACAATGTAAGTTCAATAACAGACTCAGGCACAGGACATTATATTGTAAATATGTCAATCACAATGGCAAGTATTGATTTTGCTGCTTTTGCTGATGGTCGTTTTAACTTAAGTGATGGTGATGGTTCAGCAAATCTAACACTTAGAAGAATTGCTCAAACAACAACAAGTTATGGAATAAGGTGTTCAGATGCGTCGGCCAATGTATATAACCCTACTTTTGTTACTGGCGTAGTTTTTGGCGATCAATGATTCTTTGATATACTAAAAGAAAAAACCTATGGCTAACTCTGATAAGCGCTTTATTTATGCTAATGACAGTGGCGGTATTTCTATTGTTGTACCATCTGATAACTGCGGATTAACTTTAGATCAGATAAAAGATAAAGATTGCCCTAGCGGTAAGACAGTTTATACTGTAGACAAATCTGCGATTCCTACAGACAGGAGTTTCAGAAATGCTTGGACTTATACGGAGTAAATCATGGGATTTGGCGTAGACATGGCAAAGGCCAGAGAAATTCACAAAACAAATATTAGGGCAGCAAGAGAACCTAAATTTGCAGAACTTGACATTGAATTTCAAAAAGCATTAGAAACAGGTGCTTCTACTACAGATATTGTTGCTAAAAAACAAGCCTTAAGAGATGCACCAGCTGATTCTGGTATAGCTGCAGCTTCAGATACAGATGCTCTTAAAGCGCAATGGAAAACTGATATACTAGGCTCATCTCCTTATAGTTAAATGGCCATAATTGCTGGTACTTATGATTTTACTGTTCAAAGAAGGGCAGACCATACAGAGTCGATAAGATTAACAGATTCTAACGATCAAGCAATAAATTTACTTGGATATACCATTGCAGCGCAAGTGTGGGATAAAGCTAGAACTGGTAAATATGCAGATTTTACTGTGGCTTATACAAATAGAAGTAATGGAGAATTTACTATAAGTCTGTCGACTACACAAACAACACAGTTCACACCAGCTGAATTGGTATATGATGTTCTGATTTTAGATACAAATGGCAAGCGAGAATATTATTTAGAAGGTAATATATTTGTAAGCGAAGGTTACACAACGATCTAATGTCAAATATTAATATCACGCAAAACAAAAATACAGTTACTGTAAATGGCGAAACTCGAGTTGTTACAGTAAAAACAGCGGGACCCGCTGGTCCCCAAGGTGAAGGATTTGATATTCTTTTAGAACATAGCGATAAAGTTGACAACTCAGTAATGTACTATAACCAAAGTAGTGGTAAGCTAAAGCTAGATTCAACAACTACCAAGACAACACTGGTTAATGGAGGTAATTTCTAGAAATGTCTAACACTATCCGTATTAAAAAAAGAGCATCTAGTGGAAGTGCTGGCGCACCTTCAAGTTTATCCCCATCTGAATTAGCTTTTAATGAAAATGATTTAAAACTATATTATGGTTTTGGCGATGACGGCAGTACTCCACCCGCTGCCAGTTCGATTATTACTATTGGTGGTGCTGGTGCGTTTTTTAATAAAACAGATACAAGAAGTGCTAATGCAATCCTTGCTGGTCCCACAACAGGAAGCGCTGCTGCACCTACATTTAGAAGTTTAGTTGCTGCTGATATTCCGAGCATAGCGCATACCAAGATCAGTGATTTTGATACTGGTGTTAGAACTAACAGATTAGATCAAATGACAGCGCCATCTGGTGCGGTTAGTTTAAATAGCCAAAAAATAACAAATTTAGCTGACCCTACAGCAGATGCAGATGCAGCCAACAAAGGCTATGTAGACGGAGTAGCGCAAGGTTTAGATATAAAAGATTCTTGTACTGCTGCTACTACTGCAAATATTACAATTTCTACTGCATTAAATAATGGAGACACTTTAGACGGAGTCACTCTTTCTACGAATGATCGAGTATTAGTTAAAAATCAAAACACAGCTTCAGAAAATGGTATTTACAAAGTCGGGAGTTCACCAGCTAGAGTTGATGACTTAGCTACTGGTGCAGATGCTGCGGGTGCTTTTACTTTCGTAGAGCAAGGAACTGTTAACGGAGATAATGCATTCGTTTGTAGTTCTGACAAAGGTTCTGCTGTTGTTGGAACTAATAACCTTACTTTCGTTCAGTTTTCGGGTGCAGGTCAGGTGATTGCTGGCGATGGTATAGACAAATCAGGTAACACTTTATCTGTTGATCTTAAATCTAATGGCGGTCTAGTAATTGAATCTACTGAAATTGCTGTTGATCTAGGCGCTAGTTCTATTACAGGAACTTTAGCGGTATCAGATGGTGGTACAGGAAGCACCACTGCATCAGGAAGTAGGACAAATTTAGGTCTAGTAATAGGAACAGACGTAGAACCGCATAGTGACAAGCTAACAGAGTTAGCGACGATGAACCAAAATACTGCTGATGCTTTGGCAGATTTAACAAATACAGAGGTTCAGATTCTTGATGGAGCTACTGTTACAACAGCACAGTTGAACAGAGTAGATGCTACATCGAGTATTCAAACTCAATTAGATAATAAACAACCATTAGATGCTGAATTAACAGAATTAGCAACAATGGGTTCTAATACAGCTAGTGCTTTAGCAGATTTAACACAAGCTGAAGTTCAAATATTAGATGGAGCAACATTAACCACAACGGAATTAAATTACGTAGATGGTGTAACTTCTGCTATACAAACTCAGTTAGATGCTAAACAAGCTGCTGATGCTGATTTAACAGCTTTATCCAGTTGTCAATCTGGTGCTGCTGCTGCATTAGCTTTATTAACATCTACTGAAGTTGCGATTCTCGATGGCTGTACTTCTACTACTGCTGAATTGAACGTCTTAGATGGCATTACTTCAACAACTACTGAATTAAATATTGTAGATGGCAATACTTCAGCGACATCAACAACTTTAGCTACTGCAGATCGTTTTGTTTGTAATGATAATGGCACCATGAAACAAGTTGCATTGAGTGACTTGGTTACATTCCTTGAAGATGGCTCTACAAGTGGGTTCGACATTAATGGGGGTACTTATTAGAATCAACTTATAGGGAGGTGAACCAATGGCAAATACAATTAAACTTAAAACTGGAAGCGGTAGCGATCCAAGTGCAAGTGACTTAATTGTTGGCGAAATAGCCATTAGAACTGATTCTGGTAAATTATTTACAAAGAAAGACAATGGAACTGTAGCTGAAATATCAGGTAGTGGAGGAGGTATAGATGATGGAGACAAAGGAGATATTACTGTCAGCAATGGTGGCGATACGTTTACTATTGATAATGGAGTTGTAACATCAGCCAAAATAGCAGATGGAGCTATTGTCAATGCTGATATAAACGCAAGTGCAGCGATAGCTGGTACAAAAATTAGTCCTGATTTTGGCAGCCAAAACATTGATACAGGTGGCATTTTAACAGTTACTGCTGATCACCCAAGAATAAGACTTGTTGATAATAATGCTGATGATGATTTTCAAATATCAAATTTTAGTGGAAATTTTAGGATTGCAGACTCAACAAATAATGCAGACAGATTAGGAATAGACTCAGGTGGTACGGTAGATGTTTATGGTAATTTAGACGTTGGTGCTGGGCTTGATGTCACAGGAAATATTACAGGAACAGGCGATCTAACACTTACATCAACTGATACTGGAAGTTCAGCTTCACCAATAATTGAACTTTATAGAAATAGTGCTTCTCCAGCAGACGCAGACTATCTTGGACAGATTAAATTTACTGGTGAAAGTGATGACGGAAGCAAAGAAGTTTATGCAAAGATTACAGGAAAAATAGGTGATGCCAGTTCTGGAACGGAAGATGGAATTATTGAAATTGCACATACAAAAGCAGGGTCAAATAATATTTCTGCAAGATTTACAAGCACAGATTTAAAACTAATAAACGGAACAGGACTTGAAGTTGCTGGTGATATTGAAGCCTCTAGCGATATAAACATTGATAATATAAATAAATCTTTAAAAGTAGGAGATATTTCTAATGATAATTATGCTGACTTAAGACAAATAAGTGCAAGTTCATATAAAGGTTTTACTTTTCAACATAGTAATGCCTCAGTATTAGCAAACTTACAAGGCAATACTAATCAATATCTTGTTTTAGGTGATAATAATAATGACAATAGTGGAACACTATTTGGTATAAGTATAGATGCAAGTGGAACTGTATCTACAAGGTTAACTCTTTCTGGAAGTGGTAATTTAGCTGTACATAATAATATTACTCTTGGAGGAACAGTTGACGGAGTTGATATTGCAACCAGAGACACGCTATTCGGTGGCTTGACTTCTAGCTCTGGTGTATTGACCAACGGAGTAACAGCAACGACTCAATCAGCAGGGGATAATTCTACTAAAGTTGCGACAACAGCTTATACAGACACAGCAATAAGTAATTTGATAAATGGCGCACCTTCCGCGTTGGATACTTTGAATGAATTAGCAGCAGCTATGAACGACGACGCTGCATTTAGTACAACTGTTACTAACTCAATAGCAACAAAAATGCCTTTGGCTGGCGGTCAGTTTACAGGTAATATTACTTTCTCTGGAAGTCAGACAGTAGATGGAAGAGATTTATCTGTTGATGGTTCTAAACTAGATGGAATAGAAAGCGGAGCAACCGCTGATCAGACAAAATCAGACATAGATGCTCTTGGTATTGCAGCTTCTACCGCAACTACACTAGCTACTGCACGAACCATTGCAGGGGTTAGCTTTGATGGATCGGCAAATATATCTCTTAACAACAACGCTATCACAAATGGAGCAGGGTATATAACTGCAACCCTCACTAATGAGCAAGTTCAAGATATAGTCGGTGGCATGGTTTCTGGCAATACAGAAACAGGCATTACAGTTACCTACCAAGACGGAGATGGAACTCTTGATTTTGTTGTTGGTACGTTAAACCAAGACACTACAGGATCAGCAGCGACATTAACAACAGCTAGAACGATTGCTGGAACTTCTTTTGATGGGTCGGCTAATATTGATATTTCTTACACAAACTTAACAAATAAACTATCTGTAGGTGATGGGGGATTAACTCAAAATAATTTCACAAATACATTAAAATCTAAACTTGATGGAATTGCTTCTGGTGCTACTAATGTCACTAATACTAATCAGCTTACAAATGGTGCTGGTTTTATTACTGCAACTCTTACTAACGAACAAGTCCAAGACATTGTTGGCGGTATGGTCACTGGTAATACTGAATCTGGTATTACTGTCACATATCAAGATGGAGATGGCACACTAGACTTTGCTGTTGGAACACTTAATCAGGACACAACTGGAAATGCAGCTACAGCAACCGCTTTAGAAACTGCCAGAACTATTGGTGGAGTATCTTTTGATGGAACAGCAAATATTAATTTAGCTGGTGTAAATACTTCTGGGAATCAGGATACCTCTGGAAACGCTGCTACAGCGACAACTTCAACAAGAGTTACAGTAACAGATAATTCATCAGATACTTCTTGTTTTGTTTTATTTACACAAGGTGCAACAGGTAATCAACTTCCACATAGCGGAAGTAATTTAACTTTCAATGCTTCATCAGGGGTTTTAACAGCTACAGGGTTTGCTGGTGCATTAACAGGAAACGTAACTGGTAATGCTTCTGGATCATCGGGATCTTGCACTGGTAACGCTGCTACAGCCACAGCCCTTGAAACCGCACGAAATATTGGCGGGGTATCGTTTGATGGAACGGGAAACATAAATTTACCAGGTGTAAACACTTCTGGAAGCCAAGATACCTCTGGAAATGCAGCAACAGCAACGAAACTAGCTACAGCCAGAACCATTGCAGGAGTCAGCTTTGATGGTTCAGCAAATATATCTTTAAACAACAACGCAATCACAAACGGTGCTGGCTACTTAACATCTGTAGGAACATCAAATATTGCTGATGATGCTATAACTGGAGCAAAAATTGCTGATGATGCAGTTGGTACAGTTCATATAGCAGCCCAATCTATTGGAACAACTGAAATAGCTCCAGACGCAGTTACTTATGCAAAAATACAAAATGTATCAGCAACAAACAGAATTTTAGGTAGAGATTCTAGTGGTGCAGGAGTAATTGAAGAAATAACACCAGCTAATCTACGTACTATGATAAACGTAGAAGATGGAGCTACTGCTGACCAAAGTGCTTCAGAAATTAAAACTGCCTATGAATCTAATAGCGATACAAATGCTTTTACCGATGCTCTTTTATCTAAATTAAATGGAATTGCTGCCTCTGCTACTAATGTCACCAATAATAATCAGCTTACTAATGGGGCTGGCTATATTACTGCTACTTTAACTAACGAGCAAGTACAGGATATTGTGGGTGGCATGGTTTCTGGTAACACGGAAACAGGAATCACAGTTACTTATCAAGACGGTGACGGTACTTTAGACTTTGTTGTAGGCACACTTAATCAGGACACCACAGGAAATGCTGCGACTGCAACGGCTCTTGAAACTGCAAGAACTATCGGTGGAGTGTCATTCAATGGTACAGCAAATATAAATCTTCCTGGTGTAAATACTGCTGGAAACCAAAACACTTCTGGAAATGCTGCTACGGCTACAGCTTTAGCAACTGCGAGGACTATTGCAGGAGTTAGTTTTGATGGAACTTCTAATATCTCATTAAATAATAATGCTATAACAAATGGTGCTGGATACCTTACATCTTCTTCGACATTAAATTCATCTAATTTATCTGGAGCTTTGCCAGCCATTGATGGATCGAACCTAACGGGCATATCTGCTGGTGCAACTGGTGGCGGTTCTGATGAAGTTTTTTACGAAAATGACCAAGCTGTAACAACGAACTATACTATAACTAACGGCAAGAACGCTATGGCTGCTGGCCCAATTACAATCAACAGTGGTGTTACTGTCACTGTAGGGTCAGGAGAAACTCTTACTATCGTCTAATCTATGAAAGCTATTATTGAAAAACAGTTAGTTCAATGGAAAGAAGAACTAGCAAAACAGGTAAAAACTAAAGAGCAAGCTGAAAAAGTATTAATGGAAACTAATAGAGCTATTTTACTGATTGAGGGCGGGATACAGGCGAAGGAGATGCTACTGAAGAAGATCGAACAAGAATCCCAGCCAACAGGTATAGTGGAGCTAAACCAAGAATCAAAGCCAAAGTCATCAAAGTGAT
>VTLG01003422.1_pt1 | contig 13923 bp, 10 predicted proteins | sample 4694571 | NCBI WGS metagenome assembly VTLG01 (sample SAMN12604809, study PRJNA352737) | marine metagenome | biome: ENVO:00000447; feature: ENVO:00000209|ENVO:00000569|ENVO:01000036; material: ENVO:00002151; isolation source: viral sequences binned using virsorter ...
ATAGCATTAGACATATTGTCAACTCTAGTTTTTTCTGCCTCTGCTAATGCAGCCATAGCAGCAATACTAGCTTTACCAATTGCTTCTATCTGTTTTGCTGTTTCTGATCTTTCTTTTGAAGGCTGATTGAAGTCAGTAGGTAGCCCCACTTGTTCAGCCATCATTGTTCTAGACCGCTGGACTATTTCCTCTCCAGCTTTTCCAAGAAATTCTGGCAAGGCTTTTAAGACTTCAAGCCTCATTTTTGGATCAACATTTAGAATATTGCCTTCATTAACCGCTTGTTGTATACCTGCAATTAATTTGGTTGCCTCATTAGCAGTGCTTGCTTCACCAAACATAATTTGGTCTGCTGTACTTACAATTCTGTCTTCTCTTTCTCGTGCGCGCTGCAATCTTTCATTCAAAGCTGTCAATCTTTGTTGACTATTTCCATATTCATTAAGAATTGATGTTATGCTTTCAATTTCACTTCTTAGTTTATGGCCACTTTCTATCAGACCTTCTTGAGCCTGCATATTAGCGTTGTTTGGCTGTGCTAATTTTCTATTATTTGCCGCTTGGTCTTTTATTAACTGTATCAGCTGACTTCTTAAAGCATCAATATTGCGAACAGAAACATCAGTTCCTGTACCTCTATCAGGCTTTGCCAATTCATCTAGCCTAGCAAAAAATCTAGCTTGAACAGCCGCGTTTGACTCAAAGCCAAATTGCGAAGTACTCATATTCTTTGCAAAGTCTTGCTCCACTTTGACTCTAGTGTCTCTTACTTTTTTGAGAGATGCCAGATAACTGGTTTCAACAGTTCGCAATTGCTGATAAGAATTTTTAAGAAAATCATTTCTTGCATCTATTAAGGAAGCAAATTCTTTGAACGTTTCAGTTGATTCCCCTAAGACGCCTTTTATGGCATCAATTATGTCATTTCTATCTTCTCTAACGTTTGTTATATCAATTCCCGCAAAAGCCTTTTCTAGGTCGTCTTCTACTGCTTTAGCAGCCGCTGGACCTATTGTATCTTTCAAATCTTTTATAATAAAATCTTCAATATTTTGTCTGCCTGTTGGGTTTACTATTGCCGCCCTATTAAGAACTTCATCAAGACTTCTTTCTACAGCAGTGTTTGCTTTTACCCTGCCTGTAAATTGATCTAAACCAGCTGTTTGTCCAGATTGTCCAATAGCGTCAATAGCCCTGTTAAACTCTTCGATTCCAGTTTTACTTCTAGGCTGATTTTCAAATATAGAACCGGCACTTCCTATTTGCCCAATACCTCTTGTTGCAGACCCAGAAACGACAGCGTTAAACGTTGCTATATCAGATTTAAGCTCTTTACTAATAGCAGCTATGCCTTTTAACTTCAGAAGTTCACGAGTGGCTTCTTCTTGAGCTAGAGCATAGTTTCTTAAGCCTTCTTCATTTTTTAGTCTTTCATTTATTTCGCCTCGTATCTTATCAATTAGGCTTTGTCGAATCGAACCTGTTCTCAACAAGACTTTTGCGTTTACTTCGAGGCTTCTATTAAACTCGTCAACACTTCCTACATTCTTAGCTAAACCTCTAACAAACGATTCTGCCGATGCCTGTTGAGATTCTCTAGCTTTTGCTCTAGTGGCCTCGTCAATACGAAATCCTCCAAAAAGCCCTCTTTCGCTATTAAGAACTTCTCTTTTCAAAATTTGTCGTTCTAAACTGCCTAGTCCTGCCGACGCAGAAGTTAAACCCTCTCGGAACATCTTTGCATCATTTGCAGCTTCTTCTAGAGTCTGCCCAAATTTGACCTGTGCAATTTTATCTTTTGCTTGTTCAAGAGATGACACAAACCCAGCTATAGCTGCTGGAATAGCAAGCAAGCCACCCTTTTTTCCGAAAGCCATAAAGCCAGCCATGCCAGCTTGAACACCAGACGAAAGACCGCCTCCAATACCAGCTCTAGCAGCCTGTCCCTCAAATTGACCAGCGGCTATATTTTTCATAGCCGAATCTGTAAGATAATTTCCAAACTGGATGGCTGCTGCCCCAGCTACTTCCAGAGCAAGGGTAAACGCTTTTGATTTGGCTATTTGTTTTTGCTGTTCTTTTTGTCTTTTTTCATCAGCTACTATTGCGGCTTCAGTGGCAGCGAGTTTGCTTTGTTCATTTTCATACTGTTTCTTTGCTGACTCGGCAAGTTTATCTGCCTTTGCCATAGCTTTTTCGTCCATTTCTCCTTGGAAATCAATCATTGCAGCCCAATCCTCTTGAGCTTGACTATAGGCTTCTTTAGCTGCGGCAGTTGAATCTTGAAGCTGTAATCGTTTTTCTCTCGAACCTGCAAGACTTTTTGCTGTATCTCTAAACTTACTTGCATCCTTTGAAGCAAAAAATCCAAATTCAGCGTTATCTTTAGCCTTTTGAGTAAGCTCACTAAGAGCAGAATTTATACCTTTTAACTGGCCTAGTGTTCCACCAAACTCAGTAACTACCTCCGCCATACTATCGGAAAGAAAACCAGCTTGTGTAGCAAAACTAGTAATACTACTAATAGCACTGGTTATAATGACAGCATCCATTAAACCAGAACTGGTTCCAGCCATTGCTGCTCCACCAATTGCTGCTACTTTACCGCCAGTATTGTATCGGTTCATTTTGGCGAGATTGGTGTACCCTATAGCCTGAGCCGATTTTTTATTAATGACAAATTCGCCGGGAGTAAGAAGAGCTGGTACTGTGTCTGAACCTACACCGCCACCTTTAGCAAACTTTAAAGGCATATTGTTATAAGAGGCTCTTGCCTTATTTTTTCCAATGACGTAATCAGCTAAAATCCCATTCCATTGGTTGTAATTGTCTGGATAATAGCCAAAGACTCTAGGAGACTTTCCGCTTAGGACTTTTTTGGATTGTGTTTTATCTAATAAAGCTTTTGCTATATAAGTGCTTGCAGTGTTGCCTTTTCCGTCTTCTTTGCCATAGGTTGCTCCCCATCCTAAGTATTTAGCCTCTCCCGGCTTTCTAGGAAAGTCTAAAGGAGAATTTCCAGAAGCAGGCGCTCCCAAATTAAATACTTTGGAAAGTGCTTGTTCAAAATATGTCCATCTTAAACGGTCTGAAGGTTTTTTTCTTTTAGCGGCTATCATTCTAGCCATCACTTTTGAACCCGGCGCTGTTGTAGCACTCAGAGGCTGTTTATTAAGATTTATACCATAATCTTTATCTGCTTCTAAAACACCAGACAAGCTAGGGTAAAGACTGCTTAGTTTTTTGCCTTTTTCGGATATAGGACCACCTCCAGCATATTTGTTAATGCCTTCAAGAGAAGATCCAAAAGCCTGAGCAGCAGATTTACGTATTACAAACTCGCCGGGCTGTAGCATTGCAGGGACGGTATCGCTATTACCAGTTCCCGGAACCCAGCCACCCCTACTAAATTTGTGTACCTTTCCACCAGTGCCAAATAGATCAATATTATTTCGACCGTCAGTTCTACCAAGAGCTGAACTTAAACCTCCAAGTCCACCTTTTTTAAATGCACCCCCTAAGAAGGCTGCACCTTTAACAGCAAACAAAGCCGTGACTAGTGGTATTACAGGAGCTATAGCTTTTCCAACAGCAGTGATTGCTTTAGCTAAAGACATAGCTACACCGACCATGGCTTGGAAACTTGAGCTATCAGCCATTTCTCGAAATAGCTCTTTAACTTCTTCTGTTAGCTTTGCCATTTGAACAGCAAGAGATTGTTGGGCTATTTCAGCATCTTTAGATAGACTATCGGCAGCTTTCATTTGAGCGTTAAAAGCAGCTTGGCTAACTTCGGCCTGTTGGATTAATGGAATTACTTTAGAGACTTGTCTAAAACCACCAAGCTGTTCAACTATAGCTGAGAATCTCAAGTCAGAAGGATCTAAGCTTCCAAGAGCATTGTTAAGCCTCATAACAGCTTCATAAGGCCCAACAAACTTACCATTTAAATCTGTTAATTCAACCCCAAACTGACGCAAAAACTTAATTGTCGTCGGTCTTTGCAATCTAGTAAAGATGGTTCTAAAACCAGTAGCAATAGTTTCAGCTGTCTCTCGCGTAGTAGCACGGACAGAAGTAAACAGGGCAATCAACTCTTCTACTTGCCCACCGGCAGCTTTAAACGCGCCACCAGCACGTTTGATAGCTACACCAATATCAGACGCTTCAACAGCAAAATTTGCAGCAACAGTGTTAATTTTTCCAAGCAAGCCTTCTAGCTGACTACTAGCAAGTCCAAACTGTCTCATAGCAGCAACAGCAGTTTCAGCCGTGTCAGCAATATTATCAAACGTTGGAGCTAACTCAGTTTTGGCTAGTGCCTGCATAGCAATTTCAGTATCTTTAACAGAAAGACCTGTTTGCTTTAAGATAAGACCGACTTTTACTAAAGAAGAAGATGACACACCGAGAGATGTAGCCAAGCCGCTAACTGTACTTTCCAGACCTTTAAGCTGTTGCATAGTCTGGCCAGAAACCTGAGCAATTTTTACCATCTCTCTTTCAAAAGAAATAGCATCTTTGACGCCCTGTTCAATAGCTCCAGCAAACGCATAGAATACGCGACGAGCAATATCATATCTAAGCACGTTCTTCAAAGCAGAGCCAAACATTTTGCTCATGCTAGCTACATTGGATTCTGCAACCTTGGCTTCGTTGGCTAAATTTTTTGTCGCATTAGCAACGCTTTTAACATCTCTAGCTGCCTTTTTACCACCAGCGACTTCTAGATTAATCTTAGGGGCTTTTATTTCCCTTTTGATTTTATCTATAGCTCGTTTTGCACTGCCGGGTTTGGCCTGCACATTGAACTGTGCTGTTATCTCGTACTTAGACATATGGACACCTCAAAAAAAATGGGCATAGCGGTAGCTTTATGTTGCTAACGTTATACCCACTTTCCAGTTTACTATTCGGTTTGCGCTTTAGCTGTTGTTTTTTTAGCTGTCCTTTTTCGAGGAGTCCGTGTCGTCTTCTTTACGGCCTCTTCTTTTTCCTCTTCTTCTTTTGGCTTATCAGCTTCTTTTTCTAATACAATAGGATTGCCAGAATCATCTAAGAATGGTGAAAACTCAACTTCGTATTCACCCTCTTCTGAAACCTTTTCTCCATTGACATCTATAAAATACTGTTCGCCACTATCATCATAAGCAACGTATCTGCCATCTTCGTTAATAAGTCTTTCGTTGCCATCTTGATCAATGACAATAAGATGACCTTCTTTATTAACTAATCGCAGGGATTCGTCTGCTAATTTGTAATCTGTCAGAAATTTATTTTCTGGAAGATTTGATTCGTAATCAGGATCTAGCCCGTATAGCTTTTCCGCCAGTTGTGCAGCAGCGGATACAACATAAGGCTCAGCGGCAAATGTCTCATAATGCTCTTTGGATGTGAAGAGTTCTTTACCCTTGTCGTCCAATAAACATTTGTATACTAAATGAGAGAATCTCTCATTGTCAGCTTGACCTTCTGCCGTGTTATTATCCATCGAGCTTCTTTCAGCAATCAATGCTCTGAATTCTGCTCTTTTTTGTCTCATTTCAATTGCAATGTCTCTTGCATCTGAAAGAGAAATACCGCCTTTTTGCAAAGTCTTTTCCAAATTGGAAATGTCTTCGAGAACTTGTACATATTCGGCTTCTTTTTGCTCATCCCAAAGACCTTGTTCAGTCATAACCTGACTAAGTCTTTGTCGTAAAATGGCTCCCGATTGCAATGCTTCTCTAAAGGCTTTGTTATAGGCCAGTTGGCCTTCTTTTGTAATTTGTGTATCGGGAAGTTTAAAGTAAACTACTTTTTCATTCCCTTTTGAGTCCTGCGATTCTACTTTAAATCTATTCTTTGCTTTCGCCATCTGGAGTATCTCCTTCTATTTTGTTTAGAGGTTTCACTGGTAGTGTAATTTGATACTTTAAATAGTTTATGTCATAATTCATAAACTCAGTTTCAAGATTTCTACCTTGATTATTGCCTCTATCCAGTATTTCCGACCTAACTTGATCATAAAGTTCTTTCATATGCTCTTGCTCAGGAGTAAGCGCATTAGGACTTTCATGACCCCATAAAAAACCAAAATATTTTTCAACGGTGCTTAAAGCACCTATCATTGTGGTTTGTATCTTCTTTTTTGATATCTTAAGAAGTCTTTCCTTTGATACCTCTTTGTTTTTGCTAGATCTGTCAGTTTTGAATTTATCTGACTTTCTAACTAATTCAGCATATGATTCTTCCATCATACCCTCCTTTTCTTATCCGAACTTAGCTTTTGCTTTGTTCATAGCACTTATTTTTACGTCCGTAAATTCTTCGATTTTCATAGGTCTATCTGACTTATTTATCTCATCCATCCTTTTCTTAACGTTGAATTTTCCTTGTGCGCCGTTGAGATCATGTATTTGTTGTCTCTCTTCTTTGCTTCTGGCCATTATGAAGACTTCGTCCGCGCCTTGATGTCTACCAGCCAGACCATCCAACCTTTCGTTGTTATGTTCCTTATCTCTCTTAATCCTCTGTTTTATTAACCAGCCATCTAAAGCGTCATCGTCTTGCACAATCCTTTCATGTGGCGATTCAGCAGCTTCTGCTAAATTATCATACAAAGATGTCCACTCTAGTAATTGTTTTTGATCACTAGAAAATTCACTAGGATTTTTATTAAAAACGTCTTTAGGTGTTTGTTTTGAGTAGTGCCAAGTACTTCTCCAAGGATTTGTTCTTGCCAACTCTCTTATTTTTTCTTGAGGTATTGAATTGTTATGATAATATCTAAGTACTGTAGAAGGATCTACATGACTAAAGTCATATGGGGTTCCATCTTCAAAAAATGTAGTATTTTCTATTATCCAATTCCACCTAGAGTAAGAGGCTATGCCTTCGCAGTCTAAATGGTCATTAGAGTGCTTTTTTTCAAATAGGCGTGATTGCTCTGACTCTGTTGCTTTTATTGCTTCTTTTATTTGCTTTACAAGAGCGGGAACATAAAATGAGTCATAAAGTTTGACTTTTAAATCTTCGACTCTTTTTTGAAGACTAGACAATTCATGATCATCTTGTTTTGACCAAACGCCTTGGTTTGTCATTATTTCTAGCATTTCTTTTCTTGTGTAAACACCAGAAAATAAAGCATCGTCATAAGCCTCTTTGAAAGCTTCTTGGGCAAAAAAATTTTGCTCAGCATTCAAAGGACGTACAATCAGCGTGAGGTCTTTTTTTATCTTAAGCCTAGAGTAACCCAACATTACTTTAGACAAAAGGTATTCCCTTTCATATAATTCCATCTTATATCCTTAAAAGTCAGCTCATTCACTCGCCTGTCCCAAAAGTTGGCTATCGCTATTTGAACTGACAAAGGAGGCTGCTTGCAGCCTCCTAGTCATTTACAACACTATGCAGAATCTTTCTTACTTGTGACATCTAACCTATTAAAGTTTCTGTACGAGTAAGTAATGGTAGCATTAGTTCCATCAGTTGAAAGGCCATTCCAAGTTACAGATTGAAGGTAATTGTTTTTACCTAAATCAAACGTGTGTCTTGTTGCTACAGCACCACCACCGGCATTCTTTACGTCTGTAACAGCTCCGTCTTGAATATGGAACTTCAATTGGTGTGTATTAGAACCGTCGTCTCCAGCAGCTTTCTGAACGTTGTTCTGTTCTGGATATGCATCAATGACCATATCATCTGGGTCTGTGACATAAGCTTCAATATCTGTTGTTACTTCAACAGGGAATGTAACATACCTATGATAAGGCAATTTTTGACCAAGTCTATACATAGGTTCTCGACCAAAGTCAACACTGATATTCATACTAGCAATACCTAAGTCACCAATGTCACCAGCCACAGCGGACAAACCAGCGGTAGCATTATCTAGTTTCTTTGTGCCAAGAGGAGCGGGAAGGTCTTCAAAGTAAATAGTTTCTCTTCTAAGAACCGTACCAACGTCAAGAGCTTCGGCTGCTCCTCCAAAGTCTGAGTTTGGAGCGCCTGTAAGTTCACCACCAGCTGGAACTGTCCATATTTGATGGTTTCCAACAAGGTTAAGGCTTTCTGTAAAGTATCCATCAGTAGCAAAGTTAAAACTAGCTGAAGAAAGATACATGCCAGACATCCAAGCAGACACGAGAGAATCGCCGTCTCCAACAGCTTCGTGGGTATCTTGGTTGACAACAAATCCAACATCAACTTTATTGTTTTGATCACCTGAGATCGTAGTTGCTATAGCGGCGTCAGCTGCTGCGTCTATATGCGCAACTGGATCTATAAATGCAACATATCCAAGTGCTTTATCTCCTTCTATTACCTTTTCAACAGATACTTCAATGTCTGGAATATCTTCAAGGTCTTGATAAATTTCTAATTGTCCAAGCTGAAATATTTGCTCTAAGTTAAAGTTAGTGCTAATACCAACGCTTTGGACACCGGGCATAAACTGGAATGCCGTCACTCCACCAGTACCGACACCTTCTTTGGCCGTACCGATGGCTTCAACAGCCCAGTAAGTTCTATGATTTTGTGTAGGCGCGACTGCCATATGGACTCTCCTATAATTTTGAGGTTATCTTCTAACATATTATACACCAATTAATGTAATTACTTACATAATTAGCTCTGTATTGAGTCTAACGACTCCGTGGTATAGATTAGGCGAAATAGCATCTGAAACAGACACTCTTGCGTCTGTCAAGAAAGCGTTACTTGGTCCATAACCATAACCACCTACTCCTGTAGGCGCCAATAATTCAGGATACTGAAGAGCGTCTATATTAGTCATTCCCCTATAATCTAGAGGAAATTTCTCTTGCCTTCCAATATAGTCACTATCAAATAGTTCTATAGTCATTCCGTCTTGAAGAGATACAATGTCTAGTAATTTGTCTCTATCATAATCATCTTCAGCTAAAACATGAAAAAGAACATCAGTATTTATATAATGGTTTAAAGAACCTAAAGCAAATGGTTCCATTGTTCTTTTTTTTACTACTTCAACAGCTAATACAGGAAGTTGTAACCTAGCATCTGCTAGTTGTGACCAATCTCCAGAAGAAGCTAAAGTAAAGTCACCGTCCGCGCGTTGTGATCTATATTGTACTTCTCTAAAAAAGTCACTATTTGCTTTTGTGACTTTAACCCATTTATGGCTAAATTCAGCAGTAACTGTACTCGTAGTAGTAATAGCTGTATCAAATATAACTCTACCATTAGGATAGTCTATATGGTATGCATATGTTCCTACTCCAGAAGCTGGCTGAAAATTACCATCTACAAAAATGCCCGACATTCCGGGATAATTTTTTGCGTTTGGATATGTAGCAGCATCTGGTTTTATTTTAGTTATAGTCTTTGGTTGGTCGGTAGTAGACAAACCACTTTGCCAAACCCAATTAGATCTAAAGCCTTCCCATACTTGACCACTGGTATATCTAGGATCATCTACTAATCTAAGCTTGTGTTTAGTTCCGCCATACTGACCAGTAGTTGGTATAGATACATTTTGAAAACCACCAGCATCAAGTATTGCCCAATCAAAGAACTCGATAAGGTTGTCTTGCAAGATATTTGAAGGAGTGCTATCCCCAACATTACTTATTTTTTTTAACCACTTAGTCATTATAGCCTCTTATTAACTGTCTTTTTTACTATCTCAGTAATCTTCGACTGTGTTTGCTTATTAAATGCTCTTGTAATAAAATTATCGCCTTTAATCCCTGCAAACTCAGGACTTATTCTCCAGTCTCCCATTGGGCTTTCTACCATCCTCCCAGCACGAGAACGCCCCAGATTGCCTCCCGGCTCAAACTCAAACCCTGATATCAAAATTTGATCACCCTTTGTTAACAACCAATCAAGCCAAGGTATATCAATGTTTGTTTTAAATCGTCTAGACCGATAGGTAACAACAGCCTCGCTGACAGATAGAACATTTGTATAATTTTCTGGTTGAACAAAAAGGCTCAGGCCACCAGATAAATTTTTTGCGTTAATTTTTTTTGTTTTAACAAGGACTGAATCTGAAACAGCTTGTGCTATTTGCTGCGAAGCGTTTGTTGCCTTCGTAGTCGTAAGACCTAAAGAGCCTCTTAAAAAAGAACCTCTCAAAGACTGCAATTCGTGACATTCATATATTGCATCAAACACAACAGTTTTAACGTTAGTTTCAATTTCTTTTCCCACAGAAGAAAAAATAGAGTTAAGGCGATCAGAAATCTGAATAAGAATCATTTTTTCAATTTCTGCATCGCTAGTTACTATCTCTAAAAATCCCTCTGACATCAAACTCTTTCCCAAAAAATAACAATATACTGTGTTGGGTTTTGCTTGAAGCCTTGGTTGTAAGGTTCCGATATTCTCTTATATCTTCCTTCGTTGTGTTTTCCTACATCTACCAAAAGCTCTTTAGCATTAGTTAGTTTTTTGTAGTCATCCATATAACCAATTGTTTGTATGACATTACTAGGAACATCTACTTCAAAACCAACATCAATAAAGTTCTTCTTTTGATAATACACTCTAAGCTCGACAGACTCCTCAGTTTCTGTAAGCTTAAAACCTTCTCCGCCACATAAAGGACAAGGAGTACCTCTATTAAATGGTATAGGACCTCCGGTTCTGTAAAAGTTTACAGATCTCCCTCCAAAAGTATTGTTTAAGCAATTTGTACACTTCTCTCTAGTCTCAGGGTAGACAACTGTACATGTTCTATTAAATAGAAGAATTGCTTCATTCAATTTAGTAAAAACGCTTGCGGGAAGTTTAATAGCCATTATCTACACCTTAAGAAGCTGCGTCACCTGAATAATATCTAACATCATCAAGTCGTGTATCAAGCCTTGTATCAAGAACCGATGGTTCTATTCCACCAACAATTGGTGCATTAAGTACATGCTTGTTTCCAAATTTGTCAACTCCAGTCACAACAGCTCCGTTATTTTCTGTTGTGTTAGAGCTATGCGCGTTTGCTGCTACGTCAGCCATTTTTTATCTCCTTATTAGGATTCTAGTTCTGTTATTCTTGCTTTAGCCGCATCAAGTTCAGCTTTGAGTTCTTTAACTGCTGCAACTAAGTAAACGTTAATCATATGAGAGTCCAAAGTTTTAATGTTTTCCACCAAAATTTCTTCGGTCATCATGTCACAGACATCAACATTTGTTGTTATTACTGCTTCTGGAAGTTCTGCTTCGACTTCCTGAGCAAGGAAGTTGTAGTAGTATGTGCTACTATCAATGTCTCCAGAATGGTGGCAATTTGCATAATCATCTGTGTATCTGAATTTAACTGGTCTTAGAGCGACTATTTTATCCAAAGCTCCAGAGATGGTAGTTACGTCTTGTTTGATACGAGAGTCAGATACGACACTCCAAACAGAGCTAACTGGTTTACCAGCTGAGTTAGTACTTAACTGAAGCTCATGCACTGGAGAGGCAACATTAATACCGACCTTACCATCGTTATTAATTCTGATACCACTAGACTGTAGACTATTAGATAACCAGTTGTCATTTAGCGCTACATTTCCATAATATGTCGTAGTGTCTGCTCTAACAGCTAAATCAAAGATGTTTCCAGTTTCACTGTCAAATCTAGTTATCGCTAATTTAGCATCGGTATCAGCAGCACTAGTTCCTGATTGAATATAAGATGTATTGTTAGTACTTCTTGAACCAACAAATCTTAAAGCAGAATTAGACGCATTATGACCAATCATCATAGATGAGTCTTCGCCATAAATATGGAACTTATTTTCTCCTGCTACGAAGTTATCATAAGGAGCATCGGTATCAATACCAATATGACCAAGTCGGTCTATGGTAAGATTGTTAGGAATAAAACTGCCAGAATTGTTTATCTTTAATACATTACTTGCAGACTTGTACCCAATAGCAGACCAGTCACCAAGTGTTAAGTTACCACTACCTAAAGTATTTCTACCTATGTATAAAGCGGCTTCGCTACCCATTGGACTTTCCAATGCAGAAGTAACATTTCCGCTAGCGTATGTATGTGTATTGAATAAAGGACGCCAAGTATCTGGTGCAGTGCCAGAAGAAGCAAATCCAACATTCCCATTTGTGGAATCTAGGACGATTTGTTTTGATTGCGTTGTAGAGGAAGACCGTGTTTCTATAGAAAATTGTTTTGTTGACTTGTCCCAAGTAGAGACAGCATAATTTGATAAATTAGCAGTAGCATTACCAGATCCAACGAAGAGTTTAGCATTTCCTCCATCTGAACCAACAACCAAAGCTCTATCGTCTGTAGAAGAAGTTTGCTGACCAATATCATCGCCAACTACAAACTGCTCTTTTGGATATTGAGAACCAACAGAAGCCTTGCCTCCACTGGTCATAACAAATAAAGCTTCGCTGAATAAAACTTGATGATTTCTATCTGTATCAAAACCTATGAAGAATCTTCCTGCTCCACTAGCTGCGGCATCTACCCCCAATCCAAAAGTGGCATAAAGGTTGTTTTGATTAAAAGATTGTCCTGATTCATACTTTGATAAAACTAAATCAGCACTGTTGTTAGATAGATGTTCAAAGTCGCAACGAATCGCATCTCCAGAGGATCTTACGTGTAAAGGTTGTTCTGGGTTTACACCTAGTCCAAAATGACCGTATTCATCTAAAGTGGTTCTATCCACAAACGTTTGAGTTCTTGTGTCTAATTGTCCAGTCTTGAATAGCTTTCCACTAGGAGCGGCAATTATATTAGGCGTTCCGGTAGCAAAGAATGCCACGCCAGATTGGGCGTGACCTTTTACCACCTTGAGTGGAGGATTCAATCCGCTACTATATATAATTACGTCGCCTTTTGGCTGTATAGAAAGCCTTCTTTGAAGACCTTGTCCGGCCAAAGTCGTGCCAGATCCAGAGGTGTAAAAATCTATACCTCCATCTTCTTTATTTGTAGAGTCGATACCAGAAGTAAACTCTATCTTTGATACTGTAGTCCCATCCCACTGAGCGTTAATTTTATTGATTGGGGTGGAAGTACTAGTTATTCCACTATCTCTAATATCCAATGCACTAGCAAAATACATGTCAGTGCCGCTAGCAACAATAGGCTCAATAGAATCAACTATATGATTTAAGTTGTCTCTTAATGTCTTTGCTGTTATAGCTCCAGTACTATTGTTAGCAAAGTTTGTATCGAGTTTAGTCTTAAGATCTGCTTTTTTATATTGTGCCATTATTCAAACCATCCTGACCTATGAGACAAATGTGTTCTAGCTACAGAGTCACTTCCCGGTGAGTAAGGACCAAGTATAGCCTGTCCAACGACACCATTGAGTTTGTATTGAGTAACTGCTTCATCGTATCTTTTATTTATATCGTCAAACAAAATTTTAAGACCAGTTACAATACCTCTAAGATCTAACGAAGAAGGGCCATCTCTCAAAGAGATAGCGTTATATGAATGTGTCTTCAATTCGCTTCCTATAAGCATTCTTGCTGTACGAAGACAAACTAAATTAATAAATGAGTCATCTTTGTTTGATGAATCCGTAGGGTCTGGACTCAAAGTAAGAGAATCAGCGTCTATCGTGTATGTGTTCTCAAAGTCAATCTCAACGGAAGCAAGTTGAGCGGAAACAAGAACAGCTTCTTCAAGTCTTGAGTCGGTAAATGTATATTCGCTTGAATCTAAGTCGTTCACCAGATGACGAACAATTAGTGTCATTTCATTCTGCCAAGCCATGTTCGTCTCCTATAAATTTCTGTGAACTTTAAATGTGTGTATATCCGTATAGAATGTTCCATCTGATATTACTACTTTACCTTGAAGTTTATAACTTCCAGCTTCGTCAAAGTCGTCCGAAGCTATGCTATACTGCATTTTGCCATCTGTGCCATCGCTAGTAAAAGCGGTTGCTTTTGTTAGTTTAGTTCCAGATGGCTTTTGAAATATTAATTGTT
>VTLG01004779.1_pt1 | contig 13923 bp, 20 predicted proteins | sample 4694571 | NCBI WGS metagenome assembly VTLG01 (sample SAMN12604809, study PRJNA352737) | marine metagenome | biome: ENVO:00000447; feature: ENVO:00000209|ENVO:00000569|ENVO:01000036; material: ENVO:00002151; isolation source: viral sequences binned using virsorter ...
GTAATAGGACTAACTACTAAATCAACAACAGCTCTGGTCTGATTGATTTTTCTCACAGTTCCAGGCGTTTTCTTTGTTTTCTGAACAACATAAACCCTATCACCAACATTGATACCAGACTTTGCTTTCATAACTTTTATATCTGAAATCAATTTTTGTATTTGATTTAACTCAGTTATTGATAACTCCATAAGTTGGTTTGTAATTTTTTTAACTGTCATAATCTCTCTCCTATGATATATTCCATTTAACTTGAAGTTTTCTAGTTTTCAGACAATCTGCAAGATACTCAACATATCTTATCGCCATATCTTTGTCATCAGAAGCACCTTCTCTCAAAGCGACAGCTGCATTTGTCAAACTCTGACACATACCTTTTTCTGCATCACCGAAATCAAACATATACTGTTGACCATCACGATCTATAGAATACATTTTTTTATTTACTGAGTCTTGATACATTGTCATATTTTTTTTCTCTCTCTCTCTTGATTATGATCAAGATCTACCACATAAAATGAACATTGTCAATACATATAAAAAAACCCTTGAAAATCAAGGGTTTAGAGAGATTGTAGTTTTTGGGGTTTTATGCGAATCGGAAGGTGATTCGTTATCTTTTTTTCTTTTCAAGTTCGTTTGCAATCCAAGCCATTGCTATCCTACTTGTAGGTTTTTTGTTTGCAAGACCTTTTATTTGTTTAAATACTTTGTTAAATACATCTTCACCAGCATCATTGTTATCTACAACAACAAAGTTTTGTCTAAAGTATTGACTAAATTTACCAATGTTTGATTGAACAGACTTCCAAGATTTAACAACAATGGGTTCTTGAACACTACGAGGTCTTTCTGCATTTCTTTCAAGTGCAACGTCAAGTGAAGTGTTAACAAATATCATATGAACATCATAACCAAGTTGTTTTAGTTTTGTCGCCTGTCTTGCAATCTTATCATAGTCTTTTCCTGTACCATCAATAATAAGTCCAAGTCTACCTTCAAGATAGTTTGCTTTCTTCTTTGCAGTAAGTTCTTTTGCTCTTTGTCTTACAACATCTCTGGGTTCTTTTTCAGATGCAGGCATCTTTTTAGACAAACCTTCTTTGTCCAGAAGTTTCTCAAAGATATCATCTGAGTTAACGACTCTCATACCCAGACCACCAGTAGTCTTTCTGACTACGAAAGACTTACCAGAGCCAGGCCCACCTGCTAGAAAGAACGCTTTAAATATATTGGGGTCGTAAACTCCCTCTTGTAAATCTGTAAATGTTTTCATCCGTTTCCTCTTGTTTTATTCTATATTTATTCATCTTTGTATTTGGTGCAATTCTTGGGGTAGTTCTGTGTTGTTTTAAAAAATTCATTTTCTTGAGTTTTATTTGTGTTTTCTTTGTCATTTAATACTCCTTTAAATTAAGAATTGTTTTCATAAGATAAATTAAATTTATAGAATAACTCCTTTCTTTAAGCCCAAAAACCATCTATACCTATAATTTTAGGTGTTGTGTTTGTTTGTGTGTCAGTTTGAGTTAAAACACTAGTAGATTTTAATTCATCTGAAAGTGAATCTCTCACAACCATCATAGAGATGATATGAGATCTTGTTGGTTGTGAAAATGTATGCCTTAATTCTTTTATCATATAGTTACCAGAATAGTATTTGTTTTCTTCTCCATCACCTTCATCTCCAAGAGTTGGTAAAGAAATACTTACTATGTCACCCACAGTTAAATTTGTACGACCATGTACTGACATATTAATACTTATACCTTCTTGAAGTTCTAAAAATCTAGATTGACGATTTAGTAATGTATCAAATTGTTGATTTGGAGTTGTTATAAATGAATCATTACCTTTATAATGTGCATCTGAATTACCTTTTCTAGCAACTGGTATAAGGTGTATTTTTGAATTTGTTATTTCTTCTTTTAATTTATCATCTACCATACCCAATACAGTATCACTATAAACTCTATTATTTTTTATACCTTTACCACCATCTATTCTTGCAGTTAATCCGAAATCATCATTATCAAAATAATTAAAAGTTTTAACATTATATTTTTTATTGTAAATATCGTGTTCAATAACTTTACCACCAAACATACCTGTCAATGAATTTAACAATAAATCTTTATCAGAATTTAGTTTACTTTCTAATATTCTTGCAAAACTTTGTGCTTGTTTTCCAGAATTAATTTGGCCAGGATCTTGTATTTCGTCATGAGCCTTGTCCCCACCATGAAAATTATCTTTTACTGGTTCTGAATATAAACTTTGCAAACTTCTAAAATGATATCCATTTTTATTTTCAAAAAATAAGTAATGAGGTGAACCATTTTTTGATATAGCCTCTTTTGTGAGTTTTGTTATAAATGTAAATGGATTGGAATTGGGTATCACAAATTTTCTACTTCCCAAAGTTTCTTCAATAAAAATCTCTTTTCCTGTTTGCACACCATCTTTATTTTTTGATAATAAATCTAACACTATTTCATTTATAGAACCTTTACCAGAAGTAGATACTCTTCTTCTAGTATTCTTAACTACTTCTGGAGAAACAAATTGTAAATCATAAATTTGGGCTCCACTACCAACTTCCATCCTTGATGATATTTTATGTATATCAAACCACTCATATTCTTCTGTAAAATCTATGATATCTTTTTTATCTGCAAAAGAAGGTGTTGCAATTTTTAGGGATAATTTTTCTTGGCCCATCATTGGTAGTTTTGAGAAAATATTTCTTGTGTCTGTTACAAGCACACTACCAGATATAGAATTTTTAAATATATCTTCAAATATATTAATTTCAACAACCATTAAATCAGTTAACAAATCTGTAACTTCACCTGTAGGTGAAATTACTAAAGCTTCTTGAAGATCAAATTCTCCAGCAAATTGTATACCATCAGACATTAAATAATACTTTCTTTAATCAACCTTTTATACTCATCTACAAATTGTCCTACATATTCTGGGTCTAACAAACGAATTTTTCTTTTTTCGTCTTGTTGTTGTTCTTCATATTCTCTGTTTGTAATGGTAGTTGCAGAACTATATGCATCAGAATCACTTAATGCACCAGCATCTGTTAACAAGTCTGGGTTATATACTTCTACTTTATTTGTTGTATCTCCAGACTCTTGTGATATTTCATAATGATGAACACCATCTGGATTATCATATTTTTCATTTAAATAACTGAGGAATTGTTGTTCTTTCATAGGCCATTCGTGATATCTATCTGTAATATCATTAACCAACAAAACTACCCAATGCAATTCTGGGTCATCATATAATTTGTCTGCAATTGATTCTGGAGATTCACCATTTTTTACATCATATGTGTCATATAACATTGTATTACTTTTTACTTTTGAACGAATTGCAACTCTTTTTAAAAGATTAGTTACAAGTTTTAAATTACCTTGACCACCAGAATCATAATATATTTTTGGAAATGATGCAAAATACATAGTTAAAATCCTTCGTGAACTCTTTCTCTTGTGATAAGTTCCATTTCTTTAAATGCGAGTGTTACACTTGTTTCTACAGGTGGTGCTCCATCTTCAGTAGGATCAAAAGTTTTATAACGATCTCCACCATAAGATACTGACATATTTTCTAATACACAAGTAGATATGTGATGTAAAAATGCATTAGGTTTACCACCAAACATATATTGTATATCAAATGTATTTGGAACAACCATTCTTCTACCAGTTCTATTTCCACCTAAAAATTCTGGTAACATATTTGATTTAAATGTAAAGATAATTTTTCTTATCATTTCAGCTTCTTGTTGATTTTTAGGAATCATTTTAAATGTATATTGAAAATTTCTTTTGTTGATACCTTTAAATGCTAGTTCTAAACGATCTGATATTATGGCCCCCTGCTTGGCTTCATATGCTCCTTTAAGACCAGCAAGACCAGGCACCGCTCCAATGGTACTTAACATAAATTTTTCTAATAATTCAGAAGCCCCTTCATCCATATCTAAGACATTACCTAATGCATCTTTAAATCTACCATTAACTAAAGCATTATATCCTTCTAGAGCCTGTTCTGTAACAGCTCCCATATCTGTGTCTGTATAGTTAGCACCATAAGTAACATTAACTGATGCAGGCATATACAATGCAATTCCAGTTTTTAATCTTCGTGTTGGGGCTCTTTTTATAAAATTAGTAGAACCTACTGTAGATTTTGGTCTGGGCCCAGTTAATTTGGGTTTTACCATATCCTCGCCAGGGTGTGGTAATTTAAGTTCTGGGTCACCATAAAAATTGCCATTAACCTTTTTTGCCACTTCATTACCAGCTGGTTTTTCTACATATTTTTCTTTTAATGTATCATATTTTGTAATGTATTCTGGTATTCCATATTCTGATTTATATCTGGACAAATCTTCTGCCATACTCATACCAACACCATAATCACTTGTTTTTAGTACAGACTTTTCTTGTTTATTGACAAAAAACATAATGTAATGCCCATGATTACCAAGACCTGTATCACCATTTGCAACATTAAGTGGAAACTCTAAATGTTCTGTACTATGTTTATGACCATAATCTAATTTACTGGCTTGCTGTTTTTCACCATGTTTTTTAAGGTTGGTATTTTCATTAAAAACTTGAAACGCCATAGAATAATACTCCTATTCTTTCTTTATAAGTATTTATACATTATGTCGTACAAAGGTAGATACATTCCATCAAACCCTAAAAAATATAGGGGTGATCCATCTCAAGTGATATATCGTTCTCTCTGGGAACGAAAACTGATGGTCTATTGTGATAGAAATGATAAAGTATTAGAGTGGGGTAGTGAGGAAGTCATCATACCTTACAGGTCACCTAAAGATGGCAAAATACATAGATACTTTCCAGATTTCTATATGAAAGTTAAACAGACAAATGGTTCTTATAAAAAATTCATTATAGAAGTAAAACCTAAGTCCCAATGCAAACAACCAAATAAAAATCCAAAACGCAAAACTAAAAAATGGTTTAATGAAGTTGTTACCTATGCAGTAAATCAGGCAAAATGGAAATCAGCAGAAACATTCTGTGAAAATCAAGGTATGGAGTTTAAGATTTTAACAGAAGATCATCTGTTTCCACAGTATAAATAATAGTATGGCAATCAGTAATTTCATAAAGAGTGTTCAAAAGGCTGCAAAAGGTAGACCAAAATCTACCGATTGGTATAGAGATAAAATTGCAGAATTTGGTAAACCCACGACATCACAATTAATTCGTGATGGTAGACAGAAAACGAGTCCATTTTATGGCCGTTTGAATATGTTTATCTATGCACCAAAGTTTGCAAAGAAACTACCATATTATGACACATTTCCTTTGGTGTTACCATTAGAAAAATATTCAGATGGTTTTCTTGGTATCAACTTACACTATCTACCAATACCAATAAGATTAGGTCTTTTAGACCAATTAGTAGATTTTAGTAATAACACAAAATTTGATGAAAGCACATTTTTGAGAGTTTCTTATAATAAAGTTAAAAGGATAGGTGCAGTTAGACCAACAATACATAAATATTTAGCTGGGTATGTGAGGTCAAGATTTCGCAGAATAGATGCAGATGAATTTACAATTGCAACCTTGTTACCAGTTCAAAGATTTAAGAAAGCTTCTGCACAAGAAGTTTGGAGAGAAAGTAAAGGAATGATTTAATGTTTGGAAGTGCATTACAAGGTACAGCTTTTGCTATACTAAATGAAATACTAGGAACATATCGTGGTAAAGATGGTATTGCAAGACCTTCTCGTTATGAAGTAGTGTTATTACCACCTTCTGGAACTAGAGGTAGAAGAACAAACCCAAATCCTAATTTGTTTACACAACAACTTAGTGAAATGACAAGAGATGGTACTGCAAGAAATACTTCTATGAAATGTGAACAGATATCATTTCCAGGCAGAAATCTTGATACTGCACCAGATACAAATATTTATGGCCCTACCAGAGAAATAGTTCAAGGTTATTCTTATGCAGAAATATCTGCAACATTTCAATGTTCATCAGACTTGAAAGAAAAAAGATTTTTTGAAACTTGGCAAAGACTTTCTTATAATCCAGCCTCATGGTCTATGGGATATTATGATGATTATGTTGGAGAAATAGATATATACCAATTAGATGAACAAGATAAAAGACGATATGGTGTTAAATTGGTAGAAGCGTTTCCAAAAACTATATCTGCACAAACTTTAGACTATAGTTCTGTAAATCAAATGCAAAAAGTAAGTGTAAATTTTACTTATAGATATTGGAGAAGTTTAACAGATGAAGCAGATTTACCACAACCACTTCAAGAGCGAATTGCGAATATATTAGGAAATGTAGTAGAAAGACAAATTGCATCTAAAATACCAGCAGTTTTTAGAATTTGATAAACATTTATAATTAATAAAGGATGAAAAATTATGGCGTTACCTAAAATTGATACTCCAAAGTATCAACTAACATTACCATCAACAGGAGAAAAAATAGATTATAGACCTTTCTTAGTCAAGGAACAAAAAATTGTTATGATGGCTCAAGAAAGTAAAGATGAAAAACAAATGCTAAGTGCAGTAGGAGATTTAGTTCAATCTTGCACTTTCAATAAAATTGATGCAAGAAATTCCCCAACATTTGACATAGAGTATATCTTTTTAAAAATAAGGTCAAAATCTGTAGGTGAAACAGTAGATCTTAATATCACTTGTCCAGATGATGAAATAACAAAAGTTCCAGTTAAAATAAAACTTGATGACATTCAACTTATGACACATGAAAATCATAAAACTGAAATAGATATAACAGACACAATTAAATTACATTTAAGATATCCACTTCTATCTGATATGGAAGGTGTGGACAGTAAAAATGTTATAGATACACCATTTAAAATATTGAGTAAATGTATTGACAGTATACATTATGGTGATGACGTATATCAAAGAATTGACATATCTGATAAAGAAATAGAAGGTTTTATAGATCAATTAACTGGAGAACAATTTACAGAAATTATGGAATTTTTTAATACAATGCCAAAACTTCGTCATATTATTGAAGTGACTAATCCAAATACAAAAGTTAAAAGTGAGGTAGTGTTGGAGGGCCTCCAAAATTTTTTAGGATAGGTCTTTCTCACGATAGTATATTTAATTACTATAAAACTAACTTTGCATTGATGCAACATCATAAATATAGTTTAACAGAATTAGAAAATATGATGCCGTGGGAAAGAGAAATTTATATTGGATTGTTGTCTGAATGGGTTAAAGAAGAAAACGAAAGAGTAGAAAAAGAAAAGGCACAATCGAAAATTAAAAGATAGAGAGGGATAAAATGGCTGCAAAGAAATTGGAAATAGATTCCAAATATGCACATTTAGATGTTGATGGCGATGGGGTCGTAAGTGATGAGGAAATGATGCGTGAAGAAAGAATGATTGAACTCGCTGATAAACGTAGCGATATGGAGAATGAAGATAAGAAACAAGATGCACAACGTAATATGGCATGGTTTGCATTGGGTGGTATGTTATTATACCCATTTGCAGTTGTACTTGCGATATGGTTAGGTTTAGAACAAGCAGGAAGTATTCTTGGTGATATGGCTGCAGTATATTTTGTATCTGTTGCAGCTATCGTTGCAGCTTTCTATGGTAAAGAAGCACTTACTGCAAAATCAAAAAAAGTAGAGTAAAATGGCAGATTTTTCAGATATTTTAAGACAGTTACAGGACAACAAAAAAAGTCAAGATGAAACGACAGATGCGATTGAGAGTCTTAAACAAGGCACTCTCAATACAATTGAAAATGCAGAAGGTATTGCTAAAGACCAAGAAAAAAGTCAAGCTCGTATTGAGGCAGGTCGAAAGGCATGGCAGACAAGACAGGAAAATCTTGCAAAAAAATCTGAAGAGCCTTCTGCATCTGATGTGGAAGATAAAAAGGACAGATTAGCTCAAGCAAAGAGATTGTATCAAGGAATTGTTGGTTTAAAAAATACTTTTATTGATACAATAAAAGGTCTTGGAGATAAAAAAGTTCCATTCGTTGGTTTAGATTTAGGCACTATTGCAAAATTAGCAGTCATACCACTTTTGATAAATTTTTTACAAAGTCCAACTTGGGATAAAATAAAAGAATTTCTTCAAAATCCAAGTTGGGAAAATTTTGGACTAATATTTGATGATATGAATACATCATTTTTGGCACTTAGTGGAATAATAGGTCTTTGGGGTTTATCTGGAATTGTTAAAACTGCAAGACTCTTGACACCTATGTTTACTGCATTAGCGTTTGTTTTTGGTTCAGCTGGTTTAGGTGGAATATTATTAAATATCGGTATGGTGATGGGATTTAGTGGTGCTGGTGCAGTTGTAATAGCTGCTGGAACAGTACTTTTTGTTGTTGGTGCTGTTTATTCATTAATTGAAGGTTTCTTTTCTGCATTTGAAACATTTCAGACATCATGGGAAGAAACTGGTAGTTTAATGACAGCGATAGATGCAGCTGTTCAAGATTTTGTTAATTCAGCAATATCTGCAATTCCTCAATTGTTTATTGACTTGGCTGCTTATATATTGAATCTTCTTGGTTTTACGGAAATGGCCGAAACTTTGGATGAAATTGATGTTAAAAAATCCGTTACTGATTTTTTTGACAACATAAATGAGTGGACAATAATGTTATTGCAAGACATATATAATTGGGTAAAAATAAATACTTGGGATAAAGTTTTTGGAGAAGATGGTCTAATTTCAAAAATTCCAACAGCAGAAGAACTAATGAAAACTTTTACAGATGGTTGGGCTGATTTTAAACAATCTATGTCAAATATAGGAGAACATATAAAATCATTGATGCCTGATGTTCAAGGAATTTTTGATGATGCACAAGAAAAAGTTGGAAAAGCAATAGAAAATTTAAAAGCTAAAATTCCAATTCCAGATTTTAGTAACGTAGGACAAAAATTTGCTGATTTAGCTGCAATGCTTGACCCAGCTGCAACTTTTGCTAAAATAGGAGATGCTATTGCGAGTGTTGATTTTATTTATGGAACAGGGTGGTTGCAAGATGCATTAATAGGAGTATTTGGAACAACTGAACAACTTACTGCAGCTAGATATAAAGAACAAACTTCTGAATCTGGATACACAAAATCTGGAAAATTTGCTGGTTTACATACTGGTGGGTTTCTTGGAGCTGGTCAAATGGGATTGGTTGGTGAAAGAGGTTCAGAATTTGTGATGTCGAAATCACCATTACAAGTTTATAGTGAAGCAAGAACAGACCAACTAGGTCAGGCTGCATTGAATAGATTAATGGGTGGTGGTTCTGTTGGTGGTGGAAGTCCAGTAATGGCAACTCACATAAATAACGTACAAAATGTTAATAGACAAACTACTTTAAGACCTATACAAGATATAAATCCATCTCATAAAATAGCAGCCAGTTCTATAGCAATATAAAATGGTGCTGGTGGGGGGACTCGAACTCCCAACCTACTGATTACAAATCAGTTGCTCTGCCGATTGAGCTACACCAGCGAAACCATTAAGAGTTTGCAAGTTTCTGAAAATACTCCATAGTGTCATCTTCTTCCTCTTTTTGAGGTGCAGAAGATTCTACTGGTTTAGTATCAACAACTGGTTTTGCAATCGGTTCATCTTCCATTTGTTCAGTAACATTACCAACTGTAGTTGTACCAGAGATAACTGTATGGAAACGAGTAGATAACTCATCATAAGATTTGAAGTTACTTGAATCAAGTTTCTCTTTGAGAGAATACTGAGATTTCCAAATTTCTTCAACCTTTGCATCATCATCTGCAATCTTTGAAGGTGCTTCGAACTCTGATTTATCATAGTTCCAGAAACCATCTACTTTGCGAATTTTTAATTTAAAGTTTGCACCTTCCCAAAAATCAAATGGATTGATAGGTGATTCATCTTCAAATTCTGGTTGCATTGCAGCCATAAGTTTATCAAAGATTTTCTTACCATATCTAAACAGAAAAACTCTACCTTCGTTCTCTGGGTGTTTAGCATCAGATACAACAAGGATATTAGAGAAATATTGTAACTTTCTCTTTTGTTTCCTTGCAATCTCTTTGTCAGACTCAACACCAGAGTTCCACAACTTTGTGTTATACTCTGAAACTGGATCTTTCTGTCCGATTGTTGTAAGTGAATTTTCAATGTACCATTGTCCAGTAGGCCCTTGAAATGCATGGTTGAAAACTTTCGCCCAAGGCATATCTTCACCTTCTATTGCTGGTAGAAAACGAATAACTGCATAACCATTACCAGATTTATCTAGTTCTGGTTTCCACAACCTTTCGTCTACATATGATTTTTTTTCTTGAGGTGCAGATTCTTCTTTAACTGCATTGAGTAATTTATCTAGAGAATTACTTCTCTTTAATGTATCTAACGACATATTTTTCTCCTTATGTTTTCGTATGTATCGTATGTTAAATTATTATAATTAAATTTCATAGCTCTTTCGTGGGGTTCTATCCAGATAAAATCTACTTCACGAAATTCATTAAATATAGTTTTTATCTCTCTTTCCCAATCAGACCTATGATAAAAATGAGGGTCAGAATCTTTAATACCTTTGTGGACTTTTAAAGTTTTCTGATAGTCCTCATATACATTATTTAGTGGGTTTTCAGAAAGGTCAAATCCCATTAAATAAATCTCTTTTATTCCTTGTTGACAAGCAAGATGTACGGCTGTAGTTCCAGTACTCCATTCTCTAGGGAAGTCGATATCTTCAACCATATCCTCATCATCAACCCAAGTAATATATAATCCCTTATATGGTTCTGTATGTTTACCATTAACTACAAAACCATTTTTATTTGTGTTATCATTTTCTATAACATTTAAACCACTATTTTTCAAATGTCCTACATCAAAGGAAGATGGTAAAATGCTCCAATTAGAAAACCAACATTTATTTTTATGTGCATACCCAGATTTGTATATCTCATGTTGCATAGCATAATCTACAGAAACAAGATTGTCAACTTTCACATCATTATAAATTCTATTACAACCCCATGTAATAACATTATCAAGTTTTTGATTCACATTCCATTTCTGGCGTGACTTTCCGTTTCCGTAGATTATTCCTATCATTGTTGCCTATGTTTTGGCGTGTATCTTTTTGGTTGATAACCTCTAGGCCACATAGGTTGACGAGTTGCAAGTTTCTTACATCTCTCTGAGAGTTCATCATTTTTCTTTTGCAACTCTGCACAATCATATTGTAAAGACCTAACTTCTGCCCTTAATTTTTCTATGACTAATTTATCTGGCATTTCCATACCACTACTCCACTTTTGTTAAATTTATAAGAATCATCTTACACTCTTTTTCTTCAAATGTCAAGAACTTTTTATAATCACTTATAAGTTTTTTTGTCTTTGGCCAAATAATATCATCTTTCATCTGTTTATCCCATTTTGAACTATAGTCCATAAGTTTATCTAGGATAATCATTGTTTCTAGTGATATTCGTTTACCAAGATATTCTTTTAATAATTTTGGGTGAGAACTCTCTGGAACTGCAAATAGATATTTACCATCATCTTTAAAGTTTGCAAGAAGTGGTGTAATTTCATTTTTAAATATTTGAGTCAATCTTGACATTCTATCTTTCCATTCATAATAATTTTTATCAGAAAAATTACCTATCCAACCTTTATTTTCTACTATAAAATTTGCAAGTAAATAATCATCAATACTATCAATTAAGTATGCATTATACTTTCTACTTAATGATACAAAAAATATTCTATCTTTTCTTTTCCAGAATGATTCTCTGGACACTTTTGATTTACCACCAAATTTAACGTAGTCGTAATCACCTTTACCAAAGTGAGCTTTCATTGCACAGTATTTTAGATAGATATCTATTGATTGTGACATTATTAATACTCAAACTCAGAATCAACACTACCAACAATCCCATCAGGCATTATATTAAATGCAAGAGAGTGTCTTACTTCATCTGAAGTATTCTTTTCAATCTTATGATATAGATAAGACGGAAATACCACAAGTCTATTTTTCTTTGGTTCTAATCTCCAATTACCAGTTAATTTACTATTTTTTAAGTCTATATCTCTTTCAATAGGATTTTTAAATTCTAAACCGCTATATGACAAATCTTGAAAATAATATACACCACTAAACCAAGAATTTGAATGTCTATGCATAATTGGAGTTGCATTTGGCTCTATTGCTGTTAACCAAGATGTTGTCACTTTAACTTTTTTTACACCAGCAACTTCTTTAAGAATTTGTAGAGATATATCTGTAAATAATTTTTTCATCTCTGGATAGTCATTTAGTAAAGTAAATTTAGTTACCCAATGAGGATTATCACCAACAGTTTTAAAATCTACCTCTTCAGCAATATTATTAAAAAACTCTGAAATATCATCATGTAAATACATAGAGTATAATGTAGATGGAAAAATAGGACATGGAGTGACACCCAATGCATCATTCATATTGGTAACTTTGCTTGATTTGGTAGGAAGTTTAAATCTCTTGCATTTGCTTCAATTTTTTCTTTAAGACTTTTTGATACAAGTCTTGCAACTGATTCTGGTTCAATACCTTTAATTCTACAGTATTCAACAACAGCGTCCATGTGTGAAATATCTTTTTCTTTAGCCATTTTTTCAATTTCAAGTGAAAAAGTTTTTGATGTTTGCATAATATCCTCATTTCAAAGTTGTGGGGTTAACCATGACCCCACACGCATTTATTAAGTAATGACCCTATAAATTAAGTGCATTGGTAGGACTTGGGTACACCTACAACTGAAAGACCAAGATACCATTCTTGTTTTACTTCCAGAACCTAGTTCCAATCGGTATGATTGATGTGACACAGCGTGTTTCCACTACCATGCCTGAGTACCACCTCTAACTAGTCAAGTTCGTATCTCTTGGTGAGATACTCTTCCTTGCACAATGCGATTCTGCCCGTCAGCAGAAACTCTAAAAACTGTGGTGGGTTTCTGTTTCCAAGTACCCACCGAACTCAGTATGATTAGGCTGCGATAGCGTAATCTACAGGTGCAAAGTTATCGTTTGCATTTAGTCATTTGACCAATTACGGAGTCAACCGACAATTCTCCACTTCTCTATTCCACGCCAGTCGATCCTATTTCGCCCCCATCATAATCTCACTCCCAAGCAGTGATTCAATATCTCATCTAGAAGTGAGATTATGGTGGAGGCGTTGGGTACTGCCCCCAAGTCCTGTACGTCTTTCAATCCGTTTCATCAAATTGTGATTCTATTTATACCATAAGTTGTTTCATTTGTCAATACCTAAATTGCAAAACTTGTTCCACAACCACACATAGCCTTTGCATTTGGGTTTACTACTGTCAAATAAGAACCACCAAAATCTTTTATATAATCTACAGTACATCCTATAACAAACATTTCAGCCATCTTATCCAATACTAAAATATCTTCAACAAGAGTTCCTTTTGAATCATCATCTACCATTTCCCATTTGTATTGAAAACCAGAACACCCACCACCATTTACTGATAGATATGCATATTTTTTACCTTCAAAATCTGTCATGGTTTCTAGGTATTTTCTGGCTGTATCTGTAATATTAATCATTCTTAATCTCTATTAAATTCCTCTATTACTTGTTCTAACATAGGTAAATAATCATATTTTTTCTTAATAAATTCTTGAACAGTTCCATCTTCAGTTACCACTAGAATAACAATTTGTTCAATCTGTTTTCCAGTTCTTTCCTCAAACATCTCTGCATATGCTGATGCTTGTATGTAGTAGTTCTCATTCCATTCATCATTACGTTCTTTTGATGAAGTCTTAAAATCAA